>Ga0209772_10000232_pt1 | contig 13840 bp, 15 predicted proteins | sample BogFormECP03_OM1_FD_188235 | JGI IMG/M metagenome (GOLD analysis project Ga0209772, IMG submission 188235) | Bog forest soil microbial communities from Calvert Island, British Columbia, Canada - ECP03_OM1 (SPAdes) (version 2) | ecosystem: Environmental > Aquatic > Freshwater > Wetlands > Bog ... | reverse complement strand
GAACTGGACGCAGGTGCGACAACCTGTCGAATCCCTCACGACCGTGGTAGGCGCCATATCCCGACCCGCCCAGACCACCGAACGGTAGATCGTTCTGCAGGTAACCGAGCATCGTGTCATTCACCGCAACGCTGCCGCTCGGAACCCTGTCCAGCCATTCCTTCTGCCGACGAGATCCGTTGCTGAGCAGATACATAGCCAACGGCGTCGACTTAGCGTTGATGAAATCCGCTGCTGCGTTTAGCGATTCGTACCCGACCACAGGCAATACCGGGCCGAAGATCTCTTCGGTCATAGCCATTGATTCCGGCGCAGGATTGACAACGATGGTCAGCGGTAGCTGACGACGGCTCTTGCCCAGCGCCGGGTCCTCAGCGCTGATGACTTCTGTTCCACTCTTTGCAACTTCGTCCAGATAGCCGGTGATCCGATCGTAATGCCTCTCGTTCAAGATGGCGGTGTATTCCGGATTGCCGGCTACCTTGGGATAGAGGCGACGCGCTGCTTCGCGGGTAGCGTTGGCGAATTCCTTCTCGCGCCCTCTCGGTACGAGCACGTAATCGGGCGAAATACAGACTTGGCCTCCGTTGTAGAGTTTTCCCCACGCCACGACGTTCGCCGCATCCTCTATCGAATATCCCTCGTCGACGATGACTGGACTCTTGCCCCCGAGTTCGAGGGTTACCGGAGTGAGGTTGCCGCCCGCTGTCTGGGCTACCTTCTTTCCGATTGCGGTAGAACCAGTGAAGAACAGGTGATCGAAGGGCAGGGTACTGAACAGCGACGAAACTTCGCTACCGCCGTCGGTAACATAGAAGACGTCCGGACTGAAGTTTTCCGAGATGATCCTTTTCAGCACCGCCGACGTGGCTGGTGTGAATTCGCTCAGCTTCAGCATCACCCTGTTCCCCGCGGCCAGCGCGGTGGCGGCGGGAACCATCGCGAGGTGAACGGGAAAGTTCCACGGCGACATAATCCCCACGACGCCTAAGGGATTGGGTTCCACACGGTTCTTGGCAGGTTTAAACCAGATCGATACGGACCGCCTGCGTGGCGCCATCCAAGAGCGCAGATTCCGGCGTATGAACCGAATCGTGCTGATCGTGCCAATGACTTCAGAGAGTTCCGTCTCGAAGCTGGATCGTGTGCCGAAATCGGCGTCCGCCGCTTCGACGAACAGAAGTCGGCTGCACTCGATCAGCCGTTGCAGCTTCAAGAGATTGGCGCGGCGTTCCTGGAGTGTCGGAGCGGCGCTCTGCATAAATGAACGGCGTTGCGCTTCGAATACATCCGTGATCTCAGCCAGGTAGGGGTTGGTCGGCGCGTCGCTGCCTACCTCCCGTATCTGCTGATCCACGGCGTCCTGCGCATCGGCGGCAGGAGTCGGCGTTCCGCTCTCTTGAGCTGTCATCGTATGAAGGTCCTTTCAAAACTGTTGCAAACAAATATCTTTGGTGATCAGCTCGGCGCGACCACACCCACTCAACCTGTGACGCCTGGAACGGCGCGAGATCACGTGGCCGGTCGACCGCCCCTAACCTGCGCTAGCCCAAGTCTTGGCGACATGCAGGCCATGCGGGTAGAAGGTGGCGGCCCCACCGATGGTGCGCAGTGCGAGGTCTGCCGGGCGCGCAATCTTGGTTCGCGTCAAATTCCACATACGCCGGTCACGGTTCATGACGCGAAGTGCCCTGCGCGTGGCCGCATCCGGGTCGACGCCCCTGAGGACCGCCTCGGCAGCCGTTACTGCTCCGATTGCACCTGACGTCATTCCGTCGGAGAAGGTTGCCGACACACCCGGGTGGGCGATCATTTGTAGTTCCAGCGTTCCCGGATTCGAAGCCGGCGCCCTCCACGGCGAACCTGGGATCAGGCCGTGGAAAAGCGTCTCGTCGGGATCGTCGAGCTCCAACCCCATCGTGTCCGCGATACCGTACAGCTCGTCGATGAGGATGTCGGTCTCTTTTTGCTGGTTAAAGCCCGGGCGCTCCGGGTAGACCTCGACGACGATGATTCCGTAGAAGCTCGACCTCGGCGATAGCGGATCTGCGTAGGCGTTGAATAGAACGACGTCCATCGTCTTGCCCCGCACCACAGGGGCCAACATTGCCGAGTTTGTGCCGATGTAGCGCATACCACTGGGCTTGATGCGCAGCGGCGCCTGGACGGCAATCGTCGCCCAGTCGACTTTCGGCACGTCGGCACCGAGCAGCCGTTGGTTATGACCCGCATTGACGATGAGCGGACGCTTGCCGGGTGCCAGGTCGAACGCTTCCTCGAGGGAGCCGACTTTGTCGGGAACCTCGATTACCCCACTGCGGTCCATCAATTCGTGCATCGCGCCCTGCATGCGGCTGTTCCGCGCGCCGTAGAACAGCGGCCGCGAGTAGCCGGCGTGCAAACCACCTTGCCAGGCAAAGACGCGTGCGAACTCGTATTTGCCATCGCGGCCCTTCTTGGCCTGCGCCCACAGATTTCGCGTACCAATACCGCGGCCGTCGATGATATCTCCGTAAAGGGCTGCGACATACTCGTTCTGGGGCACATCAAGTGCATACGAGATGTAATCCGTTCCATAGCCGCGCAGGGTGAGGCCATCCTTGACGCGCCGGGATTCCACGGTCCGTGGACCTGCGAGCACCACTTTCCCATGGAATTGTGCGCTGCGCGCCAGTCGCGCAGCCATCAGTGTGGCGGTGAAACCGGCCCCACAAATGACGACTGAGTCGTAGGAAGGACCCGGTCCCTGGCCGACCGCCCGGTCGATTTCACGCTCGACCTTGGCCACACGCAGTGCGTCGCGCTCCGTCGGAAGAAAGGTCGTGTTCCCTCGCATACTGGGGGACGCGGTCCGTCCATTGGTGAGCGAAACCATAAAACTTCCTTCCACATGCTGTCGGCTATGGGTCGCGTCAGCGACATTGCGGTGGAGCTGGATAGCGAACCCCTTCCGGTGGCACCGTCGGGGCGCGGAAGCCGCGGCGAAAACCGCTCCTTCAACGTTGTGATCCAGATCGCAGTTGGTACTATAGATATAGATCTCTCTCTTGGCAAGGCTGGCGCCCCTGCGCCGGTTCTGAACCGGCCACTTGACGGCTCTGCCGGTTGTGATCGGCCTATCTGGCGCGTCGCGTGAGTGACACCGAAGGTGGGCCGGCCGCCGCAGGGGCCGCCCCCATTGACAATAGAGAGAGTGATATCTATCTTAGCTATCAGCCGGTGGTCGCGGCCCACGCGAATACGATTTGCGAAGTTCCCGGCGGGCAGGTCCACTGCTCGTGGTCATTCTCGCCGGGGGACGGTTCTACGAGATCCGAAGCTGGCGGACGTAGGAAAAGGAGGAACTCCTGTGATCCGAATCTATGTCACACCCGCGGCGAGGTCGGTCCCGAATTTGGGCCCTGCCAAACGGCTTCCGAGACAGTGGCAAGCTCAGGGCAACGTCCCAGCCTGGGTTTGTGATTGCGGTTGCTCACTCGGGAGCACTCAATGAGGTCAACGACCGCCGACCCGGCCGAGAATGGGGTCAGCTCTTATCACGCAGACCGTGAGACCATTTGCGATCCGCTGGGCGTTCATGCCGATCCTTCGTCGTCACCCACGCGCCGGTTCGGCGTCGGTATCGACCTGCCTTTGTCAGGGCATCACCCGGTGGCAACTGCGACAGCACCAGCCGGCGACTCCGCTAGCATCTGGGTTGGCCTGACCGCAAAGCCGTCGGCGTTGGAACTGTCCAGCATTATCCGTATTCAGGCGACCGACCTTCGCGATGCGCAGCGCCAGACGATGCAGATCCGCCGCAGTGAAGGACAACAAGGCAGGGACCCGGCAGCCGTCATGGTGCTGGTCGACGTCGAGGTGGTGATCGATCACAACTCCCGGTCAGCGCTGGATAAGTGGGCCGAGCTTGAACGCGCATCAGCGGGTTCCCACGTGTCCAAGTCAGTCCTCTACGTGGGGACTGCAAATGGTCTAGCCGGGATGATTGCTGATATCTACGCCGCCGACGTAGCGGACGGGGTGACACTGGTGCCGCTGATGCCAGGAGCCTTCGCCCACATCGTCAATTCAACCCTTCCGCTTTTGCAGGCGCAGGGGTTCGCATTCGACGCGGACTCCCGGGGTTTGCCCTCAGTCCTCGAGCAACAAGACCGACACGCCGTGCTGGATCATCTTTTTCGCGGCGCGATGTATTCAGCAGCGACTCAACTCGATCGGTGTGTGTAGGAGTCCGATGTCTAGTCCTTTTCGGAAGCCCATTCAGGCATCGTCGCCCGCAGGCACCCACCCATCGGGTGTCGACCCAGCCACCTACCGGGCCACGCTGCGACGCCATCCCGCCGGTGTCGCGATCGTCACTTTGACGTCGGCATCAGGGCCGGTCGGCTTTACCGCAACGTCCTTCGCGTCGCTATCGTTGAGTCCTCCCTTGATATCGTTCAACATCACCGACACGTCCTCCAGCATGGCCGGATTGCGTGCGGCAAAATCGGTGTTGGTTCATCTGCTTACTGAGCAGCAAAGGGATCTCGCGCACACTTTTTCTAAGAGTGCCGAGATGAGGTTCGCGGACACCACACAATGGTCGTCTCTCGCGAGTGGAGAACCACTGTTGCGCAATACAACACATTGGTTACGCGCCACAGTGCACCAGCTCATTCCGGCGGGCGATTCCACTTTGGTAGTGGGGCTCGTAACGCAGACCCATTCCGAGGAGAGCGCCGAACCATCACCGCCGCTGATCTACCACGACGGAATCTACATGCGCACCAGCCCATTCCCTGAATGAGCGCCCGAATCGATTGAAGCATCCGGAGGTTTTGTGCCGCCGCCGTTTTGGGGACTCTCACTCTTGCGGCTGAGGAGATAGTAGTGGGCCTACTCGCCCTCGACTGCGCCGCTTCAGTGAGGCGTTCGGTGAACCGAATCGACGTGTGCTGCCCGGGACCTAATGAACGCCATATCTGCGCGGCGGACAACATCTTTGAGAGCGCGGATCCTGCTGGTTGGCGACACCTCTGGACGTCGGCCCGGAAGTTCGGCACAAAGATGAAGCGCCGACATAGATCTTTGGGCGAAAGCGCTTCCTAGACGGGTTGACTGCAGGGGGCGGTATCGAGCAGGAGTTCAACCATCGCACGGGCGTTTGCGCCGACGGTGGGATCGCCGCGCCGCATCTCCGCGGTCACGAAAGCGCCGTCCATCACCATCGTCAACCAGTTGGCCAACAGCGTCGGATCGGCCGCGCCCATCTCGGCCGCGTATCGCCGGAAGAGCCCGCGGGTCCACTCCTTATGGTCCAGCGCAATCGCCCTCAGCGGGTGCTCCGCCTCCTTGGTCTCCAAACTTGCATTGATGAAGGCACACCCACGGAAATCATCGTCGGCGAAAACCTCAGCCAGAATATCGAACAACGCCAGGATCCGACCGCGCCCACTGTCGGCCCGCGCTTCAGCCTCCCGCTCAAAAAAGTGACGCACGCGGCCGCCCTTGTCAAGGAAAAATTCCCCGACCAGCCCGTCCTTTGATCCAAAGTGCCGGTACAAACTCATAATCGGCGTCTGAGCTTCGTGCAGGATTCGATTGATCCCGACGGAATTAATGCCTTCCGAGTAGTAGAGCTCGGCCGCACGCAGTAGCCGATCCCGCGGCGAGGAATCGTGCTTCACGCGGTCGGTGGACGCCTTGGTGGTCATGGCCAAAGTATAGCGATCTATCTCTCTTGTCGCCAGTCGGCGCGCTCTCCCTCGACGGCAACCCATCGGGCAAGGTGTTGTACTGAGAGCGATCTATCTCTATAGTCTCCCGTAGTGGTCGGTGTCTCACGCACCTCGGTGCGTTCGTCCGACTGGCCTTTCCCGGCTGTTGGACCGGACCCACTATGCGAGTTGCCCGCAACCCATCCGATAGAGAGGCCAGCAGCCATGACGGATATCGAGCCGCTCGTCATTGATGATGAGCTGGACACTATTTGCGATGCGATCCGCCTTGGCGCGCTGCGTAATCCGGACGCAAAGGCACTGATCAACCTCTCCGATGGCACGATGAACGGCCCACAGTCCACGTGGACCTACTCAGAGCTATTCGCCGACGTCATTCGCACCGCGAATTTGTTTCAGGCAGTGGGGTTCAGCACCGACAACGTCGTGTCGATTCTTCTGCCAAACTGCCCCGAAACTCTGATCTCATTCTTTGCCGCCTCCGCGGTCGGCATCGCAAATCCAATCAACGCGTATATGAATATCGACCACATCATCGCGATCTGTCAGACGGTGGGAACGACGATCCTAGTCACCGAGGGGCCGGAGAATCGTGATGCGTGGCCCAAGGTTGAGAAGTTGCTCGCTGAGGTAGCCACCATCAAGTCGGTAGTCGTCGTCGGCGGTTCCGGCGCCGGGGAGAACGTACACGCGTTCTGGCCGGAGGTGTTGTTGCAGGACAGCGAACGCCTGAGTGAGCGCGCCGTTGCTCGCGGAGCCGGGGACATCGCCGCCTACTTCCACACCGGTGGGACTACCGGCACACCCAAAATCGCTCAACACACCCATCTGAATGAGATTGCGAATTCCTCGGCATTCGCGGCGAGGACCCAGCTCGGGCAGATCACTGCGATGGGTCTGGGTCTGCCGTTCTTTCACGTCGCGGCGTTGATCGTGTGCACGCTCGCGCCATGGATCGTCGGCCGCGCTGTGGTGATCCTGGGGCCACTGGGCTACCGGGATCGGCGTGTCGTCTCGGGTATCTGGGAGACCGTTGCCGAGCTGCCGATGGATGCGCTCATGACAGTGCCGACCGTCGCGGCCGGCTTGCTCGACGCCGCTACAAGTGACGGCGCCATCAATCAGTTGAAGGTCGCTGCCTGCGGCGCCTCTCCGGTACCCGCCGCGCTTGCCGAGCGATGGCGGCAACGGATGAACGCCCCCCTGACGTTGGGCTATGGGTTAACGGAAAGCACCTGCCTCGGCACGTGTATGCCACGCCCCCCTGTTGCCCGTCCAGGCTCGGTCGGTAAGGCACTCCCGGGACACCAGATCCGGGTCATCCCGCTGGGCAGCGAAATCTTAAGCGAGGCTGCGTCATGTCCGCCCGGCGAGCACGGTCTGGTTCTTCTGCGGGGCCCCAACATCTTCCCGGGCTATCTCGACGCCACCTTGAACGAGGGAATTCTGCTCCCAGACGGATGGCTGAACACCCAAGACATAGGCTACCTCGACGACGACGGCTTCCTATTCCTCGCTGGACGTGCAAAAGACCTCATCAAGCGCGCCGGTCATGGCTTGGATCCCGCCGCGATCGAGGAAGCTCTTGTATCGCATCCACAGGTCAAAATCGCTGCCGCGGTTGGCAAGCCCGACAGCTATACGGGCGAGCTGCCAGTTGCCTACATTGAGATCGCATCCGATGGTGCGCCCCCTGATTTGATCGAGTTGCGAAACTGGTGCCGTGAACGCATTGGCGACCCGGCCGCGGTGCCGACCGAAATCTTCATCGTCGACCGCGTTCCCGTGACCGCGGTCGGAAAGATCTCCAAAGTCGAACTCCGAAGGGACGCCGCGCGCCGCACCGCTCAGGCACTCGCCGATACCGTGCTTGACGGCACAGGAGCTCACAACGTTGTCCGCTGCGACTCCGGCGATGGGACGAATCTCCTGGTGGAGGTGACGGTGCACGGGCAACCGGACGTCGAGCGACTCACAGAGATGCTCGCCGCCAAGCTAAACGAGCTTCCCATTCAGAGCACCGTGATGTTTCAGCTGCAGACGGCGTTGCGCGAGGCCGGCGGAGCCAGCTGACCCATCACGCAGTCGCGATGAACTCGACGACCCCTTCCAGCGCGTGCAGCGAGTTCCCCGCGAGAAGATGATCGATGTGGGGCAAGTTCCGCCGCTCCAGTCTGCGATTGCCGTAGAACGACCTTCCGTTCGGCGGTCACGGCGGCTCGGGCAACGGCGCCTATCACGCGCGGGAGGGTTTCGACACCTTCTCGCACCTGCGCCCCGTGCTCTACCAACGTGCAATATTCGGGCCCACCGGTGTCAAGATGCTCTACCCGCCCTACGGTTCGATCGCGACCACGCTTCTGAAATTGACGCGTCGGATGTGACGTCGACTGCAACGCCTGGCGTCCGAACCACGTACGTCGGGCACCTGCGACGACTCTCCGCAATCCGCGAGCGCCAGCTTCTCGAAGGACGACACCTTCCGGCCAGCAGTGAGGTTTCAACTATGGCACCTGTTACCGCCGATCACCCCTACAGGGTGAGTTTCTACGACTCCGACGACGCCAACGGCGTCGCCAGCCTGATCGGGTCGTTGCACCAGCAGAACTTCGAGAGCAACCCTGACCGTGTCGGGATTGCGCAAGAACGTCTCGCCCCATCGCGATCATCGCCACAAACGCCAGCTCGGCGTGTACCACAGTGTTCGGATCGGCAGAGGCCGTCGTCTACAACGATGTAGTCGCCGATCCGAGTGTTGTCGTCATCGCCACGTCGACCAACTGATGACGATCTCGCAACTGAAGATGAAAGCGGGCGGCCTCTTGCCGGTCGGATTCTTCACCAGGGGCGGCCTGTCGATCCTGGGCGCAATCTTCACGCGACGGCTGATCGTCAAGGGGCTGGTCTCCCATCCCATCGCCACACTCCGCAGCATCGCTCTCCTCTCGGTGGAATAGGCGGGACGGAGTTGCTGAGGCATTACCAGATTGACAAGATAGAGACCGTTCTCTATCTTGGGTGAAGCGCCGCCGAGGTTCTCAACCCGACTTCGGCGCCAGCCCTCTACGACCAGGTGCCCGCTTGCCCAGGCGGGCCCGCTTCGTCCCGAGGAGAAGGAGTACCGAAATGACCGAGACGACACCCGGCGCCGGACCACGGACCGACGTCATCACTACCGAGGTGCGCGGAGATGTTTTCCTGATCGGACTGAATCGGCCCGAGAAGCGGAACGCGCTCAATGGCGAGATGTTTGAGGCGATCTCCGCAGCGTATGCACAGTATGACCGCGACGACAACCTGAGGTGCGCGGTGTTGTACGGACAGGGCGCGGTGTACTGCGCAGGCGCGGATCTGACACAGTTGAACGCCCTTGTGAATGATGGGGACCTCGTGTATCCCGACGGTGAGTACGACCCGTTCGGTCTCGAAGGGTCCCGGCTGTCGAAGCCTCTGATCGCGGCCGTGCACGGCATGTGCTTCGCCGGTGGTATGGAACTGGCCCTCGCCGGCGAGTTCATCGTCGCAGCAGAGGGGACGTTGTTTGGACAGCCGGAGGTAGCGCGCGGGCTGTTTGCGTTTGGCGGCGGGGCAGCGCGGTGGCCTGCTGTGGTCGGCTACGCCAATGCTCAGCGATACCTCCTCACCGGCGACCTTCTCGATGCGAAGGAAGCGCTTCGGATCGGTCTTGTTCAAGAGTTGGTCGCACCCGAGAAGCTGTTCGACCGTGCACTCGAGATCGCGACGGCAGTTGCGGCAGCCAGTCCGATTGGCGTCCGGAATTCCCTCGCGGTGTCTCGCATCGCGGTAGCAGACGGACTACCGGCTGCCATCGACGAGATCCGCCCGCTCCGCACAGCAATCGTCTCCACACACGATGCGGCGGAGGGCGTCGTTTCGTTCCAGGAACGCCGGGCCGGCAAGTACATCGGGCGCTGACCTGCCCCGACAAGGAAGGTCGGCGTTGCCGGCACATCGACAAACAAGCGCGAGTGAGAAGAGAGCAAAGTGAGAGAAGTCGCCATTGTTTTGCCGTGCAAACCGTGTACTGCCGCGACAAACTCGGCATCCCCGACGAACTCGTGAACGTCAACGGTGGCGCGATCTCGATCGGCCATCCATACGGTATCAGTGGCGCCCGAATGACCGGTCATGCACTGATCGAGGGCAAGCGACGAGGAGCCAAGTACGTCGTGGTAACCATGTGCGCTGCGACCGGCATGGTTGCTGCTGGCCTTTTAAAAGTCACTGAAGCAGGAATCGCGTGCAGCGTCGCGTGTCACCGTGACAGGCCATGGGAGAGGCTCGTTCGAGTCGCGAGCCGTGTGCTCACGGTGGCCAGGGATTTGGACGGGTCGTCAATTGTTTGGCGCGTCGTTCGCGGCGGTGGCCCGTTCCGCGGTAGAGCCGCGCACCGGCGGACTTCAGGCGACGGTGCTCGAGACGTTCGAGGTAGCAGGCGGAACGCGGCCGGTTTGCCTCGCAGAACTGCTGCACCGCTTTTACGCGTGACATATCGGGCAATGACGCCACACCCAAACCCATGCCCACGAACAGGACGGTGGCACCCATGAGCTCCACCCCGAACACCCTCACTCCCGGTCCCGCCGTCGTCGACCGCTCCCTTATTTCGGCCGCGCTCTCGGATCTCATTGGCGTTGCGGAGAACGCTGCAGTCAAAGCCGACCCAGTCGCCTTTCTCCGCGCACTGGCATCCGCGGGCGTGGGGGTACTCCAACACCCGTTGAGCACGGTCGGCGCGAACTACCGCTTCCTCAAAGGATTGGCGGCCGCGAGCGTTGCCACGGGGGGCCGGGCCGTCGGCCTCGACTGGGCCGGTCCCATCTCCCCGCCACCAGGGGACCAACGATTCAACGACCCGGCATACCGCGACAATCCTGCGTATTTCCTTCTTGCCCAACAATATTTGTTGGCTTGCAGGCTAGTGACAGAGCTACTCGATGCCGCCGGACTGGCCGGAATCAAAGAAACCAAGGCTCGGTTCGCCGCCCAGTTCCTCCTCGACGCAATATCTCCGACGAACACCCTCGCAGGCAATCCTGCCGCGATTCGCAGAGTGTTCGACACGGGCGGCAAGAGCGTCATAGCAGGCGCGAGAAACATGCTGCACGACGTCCGCCACAACGGCGGATGGCCTTCCCAAGTGGACCGGTCGGGCTTCGAGGTAGGCGTCAATATGGCCGCTACCCCCGGAGTCATCGTCTATCGCAGCGACCTGATCGAACTGATTCAATACACGCCGCAGACGCCGACGGTGCATTCGATCCCCTTGCTGTTTTGCCCAGCGTGGATCAACAAGTACTACATCTTGGATCTGGCGCCCGGTAAGAGTCTGATCGAATGGGCGATCCAGCATGGGCACACATGTTTCGCGATCAGCTACCGCAACCCGGATGAGTCGATGCGTGAGCTCGGGTTCGAGGATTACATGTTCAAGGGCCCGCTCGACGCAGTTCGCGTTGTTCGCGAGATCACCGGTGCGCACCAGGTGAACACTCTATCGGTCTGTCTCGGTGGGACATTGACCGCGCTCGCTCTCGCCCATCACGCGGCGATCGGGGACGATTCGATCCGCTCGGCAACTTTGCTGAACACGCTCACTGACTTCAGCGAGCCAGGCGTTTTGGGTACTTTCAGCGACGAGCCGACCATCAAAGGACTCGAGAAACAGATGGCTAAACAGGGCTATCTCGACTCCGAGCAGATGGCACGCACGTTCAGTGCCTTACGCGCAAATGACCTTATTTTCGCCTACATTGCGAACAACTGGTTATCCGGCAACAAGCCCCCGGCATTCGATCTGCTTGCCTGGAACGAAGACTCGACGCGGATGCCCGCAAAAATGCACTCGCAGTATCTACGTTCATGCTACGTCAACAACGAGTTCGCTCAGGGCGAGTTCAAGATCGACAGTGAGCGCCTGGATCCGAGTCTTGTCAAGGCGGACACGTACGTCCTGGCGGCAATCGACGACCACATCGTGCCGTGGACATCGAGCTATAGGACAACTCAAATCCTCGGTGGCACAAGCCGTTTCGTACTCAGTACAGCCGGCCATATCGCTGGCATCGTCAATCCGCCGAGCCCAAAGGCCAAGCATTGGACGAACGACGATCTCCCTCCCGATGCCCTGGACTGGAAAACTGGCGCGACTCTGCAACAGAGGACCTGGTGGGAGGATTGGACCGCATGGATCGCAGGTCGGGGCGGCCCCGAAATCGCCGCACCCGATCGACATGGCAGCGACAACTATCCCGCGCTCGAAGATGCACCTGGGACCTACGTACGGACCGCAGATTGAGGTAGCCGGACCGCCGTCAGAAGCCGTCCTGCGATAGTCGCAGCACGGCTGTCTAGCCGCATTTACTTCAAGCAACATCAACCGCCTGCAGCCCTCCCATGCAAGGGGTGGCCTCGTGTCACAGTCTCTGAGACCGGGCGGATCGACTCCGGCGGACGACGCATCAATGCAGCAGCGGATTATCCTTGAATGTGAGCTGCGATCAATCTTGTTGCGTCGTCCAGCGATTCGGGCCTGTGATAGCCGGCCTCGTTGTCGATGTCGAGCAACTGATCGCGGACCGCTTCCGGTGTTAGCTCAGAGAGCAATGTCCCGATGGTCTCGGCGATGAATATCTTCGCTACTCGGCCGCCCGCGACCGAGTAGACGTTGCCACTCACTCCGCATTCCTCGTGGGCGAGATAGGCAACGAGCAGTCTGCATCCGCCGGCAGCGTCAGGTTGGTCGATCCAACCAATTCTCATGCCGCGAGCAGTCAATGATGGCGGTGACGTTTGGACCGGCATTCGCCCCTGCCCACAACACAAGCGCCTCGGCGGTCGGGCCACTTGTGGCGGCTGGTTTCGGTGTGAAGCAAGTAAATCCGCCAGCTATCGCCAGGCTGTCGCGTCATGTGAGCTGAGTCGCAGCACGTCGATGATAGATAATATTCTCTATATTGACAACCCTCTGACGTGTGCGCGTACGCACGGCGCAGCCGGGCGTTGGTGAAGTGCGGAGATCTACGGTCGGCGCGCGGGTGATTTCGGACTCGTTAGGGAGGCGCACGGTGATTTGGGCGAAACCTATTCGCGGGCCGGGGATGTCCAGTTGACAGTGATAGAGAGTCTTCTCTACTGTGATAGGCGTCACCACTAGCAAGGAGGCGCGTCGCCCATGTACTCGAATCAAACCGCAAGCCCGGGTATTACACGCTCGGTCAAGATCGCGGTCATTCAACCGGCGCTACGTTTGGCCGACCAAGACTGGAACTTGCGGCACATCGCTGGCCTTGTGCGTGACGCTGTCCGTGAGCACAATCCAGAAGTCGTTGTCCTCCCTGAGGCGTACAACACACCGAACGTCTACCACGAAGTGCTCCGCACAACGCCGGTGCCGATCGACGGCGAGCCCTATCAACAACTTAAGCGCATGGCCGCCGAGCATGACTGTTGGGTCTGCGGCGGATTCGTCTCGCTGCGCGGCGCGGCTCCCCGCCACAGCTACGTGATGGCAGAACCAGACGGCACGACATATATCCACGACAAGGACGAACCCTCCGTTTGGGAGTACTGCTACTACACCGCTGGACAGGACGACGGAGTGTTCAGAACGCCCCTAGGGCGGATCGGATGCTCGATGATGAGGGTACGATCATGGGTACTGCGGTTCTTGGCGGTGTAGGTGGTGGTCTCGCGCAGCGTGTAGTTGGCGGTGAGGTTGTCGCCGCTGGTGCGGGAGGCGGTGAGGGTGATCGTCTCGGCCTTGGTGTAGCCGACCCCGGGGATCGTCTTCGAGCTCGTGCCGGCGGCGATGATGCCGGTGTTCCCGCTCAGCGTCCCGGTCCCGGAGCCGGCGAGGGAGACGGTGGTCGCGGCGACGACGGGGGCGGGGTTGCCGCCGACGTCGAGGGAGGTGACCGTGACCGAGACTTGGTTGTCGACGCTTTGGTTGCCGGTCGGCACGGAGGTGACCGCGAGGCTGGTGGCGGCGCCGACGTTGATCGTGGTCGACGCGCTCGTGCCTGACTTTCCGCCGGCGGTGGTGGCGGTGAACGTCCCGGAACCGATCGAACCCGTGTAGGTGAGGCCGAGGGCGCTCA
>Ga0209772_10000231_pt1 | contig 13850 bp, 15 predicted proteins | sample BogFormECP03_OM1_FD_188235 | JGI IMG/M metagenome (GOLD analysis project Ga0209772, IMG submission 188235) | Bog forest soil microbial communities from Calvert Island, British Columbia, Canada - ECP03_OM1 (SPAdes) (version 2) | ecosystem: Environmental > Aquatic > Freshwater > Wetlands > Bog ... | reverse complement strand
GACGCCGCGCGTGCTGAGCAGGCCGCGCGTCGGCTTCAGGCCGACGAGGCCGTTGAACGCCGCCGGCACGCGGCCCGAGCCAGCCGTGTCGGTGCCTAGCGCGAAGGCCACCAGGTCGAGGGCCACCGCGAGCGCCGAGCCCGAGCTCGAGCCGCCGCTGACCCGCGCGGGATCAGCCACCGAGGAGCAGCGGCCGTAGGGGCTCCGCGTCCCGAGCAGTCCCGTCGCGAACTGGTCCATGTTCGTCTTGCCCACCAGCAGGGCCCCCGCGTCGAGCAGCCGCTGGACGACCGGCGCGGTCTCGCGCGCGAGGTAGGCGAAGCCGGGGCACCCTGCAGAGGTCGGCATGCCAGCGACGTCGATGTTGTCCTTGACGGCAAACGGGATGCCATACAGAGGCAGTTCCGGGTCCGCGAGATCGAGCGCCGCGGCGGCCGCCAGCAGCGCCGCCTCGGACACCCGCGTTATCCACACCGCTTGCTCGAAGGGCTCGGCGAGCCGTTCGACCAGCTCGCCGACCACCTGCGATGGTCGCAAGCCCGTGCGGTACTCCTCCAGTAGGCGCTCCACCTCCAAGGTCACGCGATCGCCTCCATCGAGTGCGCCTCGCCCTTCTCGACATCGATGACGATCAGCGCTGTCGTTCCGTGCAGTTCCAAAAAGGCCCTTTCAATGCAAAAAACCCGAGAGAACACAATGTCTCCCGGGCTTTTATCCCTCCGTGTAGGCGCGGCTATGTAGGTGCCGGCCTGCCCTCTCGGACCAGTCCTGCCGGCGACGGCAGCGGAACCCTAGGGCAACGTCGAGTATGTCTGCGAGCCCTCGCCGCAGAAATGAGCAACGGGCCAAAATCTGTACGCGCCGGTTCGACAACCGTTCCAACGCGCGTCCATGCACATGTCGTAAACCCGCCAGACTTTGACCTCCGAGTCGGTCACACTCAATGCATGGTCAAGGACTTCGAGAACCAAACTGTGGAGGAGGCAGCATGATCGGAGCGACGATGAGCGCCCACCCGACGACGACGACCGTCGAAAGCCCCGTCGGGCCGCTGACGCTGACGAAGCGTGACGGCTTGCTCAGCAGCCTGTATATGCAACACCAGCGTCACGCCCCCACGCGCTCACCGGAGTGCCGGCGCGATGACAAAGGCTTCGATGAGGTGACCGAGCAGCTCGACGCCTACTTCGCAGGCGCTCTCACCGAGTTCGACCTGCCTATGACGATGGCGGGGACCGATTTCCAACGTCGGGTGTGGGCAGCGCTGCGCGAGATTCCCTACGGCGAGACGATCAGCTACGGCGAGCTTGCAAGGTGGGTCGAGCGCCCGAAGGCCTCGCGCGCGGTGGGCCTCGCCAACGGGCGCAATCCGATCGGCATCATCGTCCCCTGCCACCGCGTGATCGGCGCTGATGGCAGCCTGACGGGTTACGGCGGTGGGCTCGAGCGCAAGGTGTGGCTACTCGAGCACGAGGCGAGGCATTCCGGGCCCGCGCCGTTGACGTTGGCCCTCCAGGCCGAGCCAGCCTAACCGGCTCGACACTCCATAAGATGCACCGCTCGTGGGTGAGCGCGCGGCAACCAACGACGGCAACGAGCGGCTCGCCGGGAGGCGCATCCTGGTGGTGGGCGCCGGCCAGCAAGACCACAACCTCGAGGATCCACCAATCGGCAACGGGCGGGCCATGTCGGTGTTGTTCGCGCGCGAGGGCGCCGCGCTGGCGCTCGCGGATATCGACCCTGACAGCCTGCACGGGACCGAGGCGCTCGTGCGCGCCGAGGGCGCCGAGTGCGTCACCGTTCTAGCCGACGCCGCCGAGGAGACCGGCATCGAGACGATGTTCGAGCAGGGACGGGCGGCTCTCGGCGGTCTCGACGGCCTCGTCATGAACGTCGGCATCGGCGCCGGGCTGAGGTTTTCCGGTACCTCTGTGGAGGACTGGGATCGGGTCATGGGCGTGAACCTGCGCTCGCACTTTCTCGGCGTGAAGCACGCTCTTGCGAGCTTTGAGGAAGGCGGCGCCGTCGTCCTGATAGGTTCGCTGGCCGGCCGCGAATCGATGCCGATTCCCTCATACGCCGCGTCCAAGGCGGCGCTCGAGGCGGTCTGCCGCAACGCGGCCGTGGAAGGCGCGCCCGAGATACGCGTGAACTTGTTGGCGCCCGGGCTCATCGACACGCCGCTGGGAAGGATCGCCACCAAGCTCAACCCGCGGCGCGGCGAGGTCCGCATTCCCGCCGGGCGCCAGGGGACCGCGTGGGAGGTCGCGCGCTGCGCCCTGTTCTTGATCGGCGCGGAATCCTCCTACGTGACCGGGCAAACGCTGCTGGCCGACGGCGGCCTGAGCGTCGCGATGCGGAGCTGAGCCTCCCCGAGCGGCCATATGCTCCCGAGAGGCTCAACCTCGAGGGAAAGGACCTACTGCGATGGCGAAGATTCTCTGTGTGCTCTACGACGATCCCGTCGATGGCTACCCGCCGGCTTACGCGCGCGATGCCGTCCCCGTGATCGAGCGCTACCACGACGGTCAGACTGCTCCAACCCCAGAAAGGATCGACTTCCAACCGGGCCAGCTGCTCGGCAGCGTCTCGGGGGCGCTTGGATTGCGCGGCTTCCTCGAGGGGCTCGGCCACGAGCTCCTCGTGACCTCCGACAAGGACGGACCCGGCTCTGTCTTCGAGCGCGAGCTCCCCGACGCGGAGGTGGTGATCTCCCAGCCGTTCTGGCCGGCCTACCTGACCGCCGAGCGGATCGCGAAGGCGCCCAAGCTCAAGCTGGCGCTAACCGCCGGCATCGGCTCCGATCACGTCGACCTGCAGGCCGCGATCGAGCACGGCCTGACAGTCGCGGAGGTGACCTACAGCAACAGCATCAGCGTGGCGGAGCACGTCGTGATGATGATCCTCGCGCTCGTTCGTAACTACATACCCTCCTATCAGTGGGTGATCGACGGCGGCTGGAACATCGCCGACTGCGCCGCGCGCTCCTACGACTTGGAGGGCATGCAGGTGGGCACGGTGGCGGCGGGGCGGATCGGCTCCGCTGTCCTGCGGCGGCTAGCGCCATTCGACGTCGGCCTGCACTACACCGATCGGCATAGGCTTCCAGCAGAGGTCGAGCAGGAGCTCGGCGTGCGCTTCCACCCGGACGTCGAGTCGCTGGTAGGCGTCTGCGACGTGGTCACGATCAACGCTCCTCTACACCCCGAGACCGAGAGCATGTTCGACGCCGCGTTGCTCGCCAAGATGAAGCGCGGCGCCTACCTCGTGAACACGGCGCGCGGCAAGATCTGTGACCGGGACGCCATCGCGCAAGCATGCGCGAGCGGCCAGCTGGGCGGCTATGCGGGGGACGTGTGGTTTCCCCAGCCCGCGCCGGTGGACCATCCGTGGCGCACGATGCCTCACCACGGCATGACGCCGCACGTGTCCGGCACGAGCCTCTCGGCCCAGGCCCGCTACGCCGCCGGCGCGCGCGAGATCCTCGAGTGCTGGCTGGACGGCCGCCCGATCCGCGAGGAGTACCTGATCGTCGACGGCGGCAAGCTCGCCGGCGCCGGGGCGCACTCCTACAGCCCCGGCGACGCGACCGGCGGCTCCGAGGAGGCCGCGAAGTTCAAGTCGAGCTGAGCGTCGGGCGGCTCGGCGCCTGGGCGGCGCTCACAGCGATGGCGACGCTCACAGGGAGCGGCCGAGTCGGCGAGCTCGAACCACACACGCGTGCCGCCCTGCCGGTCCACCCCCCAGCGAGTTGCTTGCTGATCGACCAAGAACAGCCCGTAGCCGCCAATCGCCCGATTGGGGTCGCGGGGAACCGCGGTGAAGCCGCCGCCCTGATCGATCACCTCGACGCGGACAGCGCCTTCGCTCAGCAGGCGCGCGCACAGCACTATGCCGCTCGCCGCGGGCGCTTCGGAGTGGATGACCGCGTTTGAGACGAGCTCTGAGACGAGCAGCGTGAGCGTGGCGAGCCGGGCCTCCGCGGTCTCGCTCTTGCTCGAGAGCCGCGCCACCGCGGCGCGCGCCACCGAAGGAGCCTGCGGGTCGCGCTGCAGGCTGACGAACAAGGTGGGCGTAGCCTCACCGCGTGAGGAGCCATCGGCGAGAGCCATCGGGTCTTTAATGCCCGATCTGGCTCTTTTCCAATCCCAAAGCTCGCGGAGCCTCGATCGGTTGAACGTCAAGAGGCGAGCGTGCGCAGATGCTCGGCGACGCCCGTCACGCTCAACAGACGCTGGACCTGTTGCGTGCCGGGGGTGACGGCGAACTCGTGCCCGCGCTCGGACGCATACTCGCGCGCCGCGAGCAGACCCCGCAGGCCGGTCGAGTCGATGAACTGCAGTTGCGCCAAATCGAGCACGACCATGTCATCTGGCTCGAGTTCGGCGCTTTCGAGCGCGCTCTGCAGAAGCGGCGCGCTGGCCATGTCCAGTTCCCCATCTAGTGCGAAAAACACGCGACCATCCTCGCGCCTGACGCCGATCCGGAGTTGATCCGCTGCCGCCATTGCGCAATCCTAGCTCTCCCCGACGCCACCGTTTTCGACGAGGCGCAGACCGAGGAGCGCGATGTCGTCGCGAAGCTTGCCGTCGGTGCGCCGCACGGCGGCCTGGGCGATTCGCTCGAGCAGGCCGCCGAGCGAGACGTGCGAGGCCTCCGCCGCGTGCTCGAGCAGGTTCCGTTCACCCAACGTCGGGTCGGCCGAGCCCCCGGCCTCGGGCAGGCCGTCGGTGTAGAGCAGAAGCGTCTCGCCGGGATACAGCTCAGCCTGGACTTCTTTGATGTCAACGGGATCCAGCACGCCGAGGAGCGTGCCCGGCTTGCCGATGTTTCTGCGCCGCCCATCCGCGCCGATGACCAGCGGCGGCGGATGTCCGGCCAGCGCGACCGTGAGCCGCGCCGCCGCCGCCAACCGCTCGTAGGTGACCAGGCAGACGGTGCAGAGATCCGCGCCGGCCGGCTGGCGACGAAGCGCCTCGTGAAGCGTGTCGAGCATTCCGCTCGGAGTCTGCCCGAGCATCGCCGCGGTGCGCAGCGTGTGCCTCGCCAACGCGGTTACGCCTGCGGCGCGAGGCCCCTTTCCACAGACATCCCCGATTACCAGGAGCCAACGATCGGCTCCGTAGGCCAGCACGTCGTAGAAGTCGCCACCGACGTCGTTGAGCTCGCCGGCCGCCTGGTGCAGCGCCTCGATCTCGGCTCCCGCGACCTCTGGAAGCGACTCGGGCAGCAGAGCTTCGCCGAGGATGTTGGCGATCCTCGTTCGCTCGGTGTAGAGGCGCGCGCTCTCAACGGCCGTGCCAGCGCGCCTTCCGAGACGTTCGGCGAGCGTGAGATCGGCGTGAGAAAGCCGGCGGATGGAGCCGGAGGACCCGAACGTGATCGCCCCGATCGTCCGAGCGGACGCGGCTACGGGCACGATGATCGCAGCGGTCGCTCCGATCGCGTTCAGCAACTCCAGATGCTCGGCGTCTTGGGCGTAGGCTGCGTATTGCTCAGGCATGATGGCTGTATAGATGCGGGCCTGGCCGGTACGGATCACCTCGGGGGCGCCGAGCGGGTCCTCGACCGTCGGGGGATAGTCGCGGTGCAGCCGCTCGGCCAGCGCGAGCCGGTCCGGGTCGGCGTGATGGACAGCGACGCGCTCGATCCCGCCGTCCTCGCCCACCAGATCTACCGAGCACCAGTCGGCGATCTGTGGCACTGCCAATCGTGCGATTTGCTCGAGCGCGCCCCGATAGTCGTTGGAGGAGACGAGCACCCGGCTCGCCTCCGCCATGAAGCTCTCGGCGAGCTGAGCGCGCTTGACCTCGGTGATGTTCTCGAAGACGTTGACCGCGTATAGGACGCGGCCGCTGTCGGGATCGGTGACTACCGAGGAGCGGACGATCAGCCAGCGCTCCTCTCCCGTCGCGCGGACGATGTTCCTGACCAACAGAGGCTCGGGATGCTCGCCGGCGAACAGGCGGCGGCTGGGCATGTCCTCCAGCGCGAGCTCAGCGCCGTGCTCGTCGAGCACGAGGAAGCGGTCCATGATCGTGCCTGGGACGGCCTCCATCAGCTCGGTCGGTGAGCTCACCCCGAGTAGATCGGCTGCGGCCTGGTTGGCAAAGACCATCCGCCCCTGCTCGTCTATCAATGTGATGGCCTCCGCCAGGTTGACGAGGATCGCCGCCAGGCGCTCCTCGACCTGGCGGACCTCGGAGAACAGGTGTGCGTTGTCGATTGCCGATGCCGCCCTTCTCGCGAGCTCGCTGGCGAGATCGAGATCGGAGCCGGAATACGGCACGCACTCTCCGAGACGGAGCATCGAGAGGGTGCCCAACGTGCGGCCTCTGGCGTTCAACGGCGCCACGACCGCCGAGCGATAGCGATGATCGATCATGAACTTCGCATGCTCGGACCCCTGTGCGAAGGACGCCATCAGCATGTCCGTCATGTGCGCGAGCAGCAGCGACTCACCGCTGCGAAGGACACGCGCGACCGGGTGCTCGCCATCCGGATCGAGCGGGTGGCGCCTGCGCATCGCTTCGATCTCAGCGGCGATGCCCGGATCCGCTGCTGCGACCGCCACCTCCATGATCGTTCCGTCGTCGTTGTGCAGGTCGATCACGCAGATGTCTGCCAGGCGTGGGACGGTCAGGCCGGCCACTTGCTCCATCGTCGTCGTCAACTCGAGGGACGTCGCGAGGACCGCGCCGGCCTCGACCAACAGCGCCACGCCGACGTCGTCCGGCGCCGGAGCCGTCGGGCTCATACGTCCTTGATCCGAGTTCGGCTCGGCTTCTGCTCTGCCGGCACTAGCTTCCTCCCCCGTCTGCAAGTTGTACATCTTGGCCAAGGCCCTAGTATCGCAATCGTCAGCAGGCTCCGACCGCTCAGCTCAGGCGCTTGTGTACGCGCACGACCGTGCCGGCCTGTGAGGAGCGAATCTGGACGAGGTCGCAGACGTTGTTCACGAGCCACAGGCCACGGCCGCTCTGCGCGTCGGGCGCCGGCCGTCTGCGCCCGACCAGCGGGTCCTCGATGTAGCCACCGTCGCTGACCTCGCAAAGCAACTCTCGATTCTCCCGCCACACGCGCAGCGTGCCCTGCCCGCCGCCGTAGCGAATGCTGTTGGTGGCGAGCTCGTTCACGGCCAACACCAACTCTTCGGTTGCTTCGAGCTCGAGCTGCTCCTCGCCGCCCCAACTCGACACAAAGCGTCGCAGGACGCCGAGGCCTTGCTCGTCGAACTCCAGCTCTCGCACCGCGGCCTGCGGCCGAGGAAGATCGCCCGCGAACGGACGGGCCGGCTCATCGGCACATCGATAGGCAGCGTTCGGCTGGCTCTCGCCCTCGTGAGCGACGAAGGCATGGCTGCTCCGCGCAGCCTCGATCACGTGGTCCTCCAATCGGTCCATGTCGTAAGGACACAGCAGATGCCACGCGGGTCCGCGTCGGAAGGCCAGGTTGAGCAACGCCTCCTGGCGCTGGCACTCCACCAGCTCGGCCGCGCTGCGACCTGGCCACGCCGATTCGCCGATGCCAAGGACGGCAGGCGAGGACCCATTCGTGCTCGTGCGGGAATTCGCGAGGAGGTCATGCCACATAGAGATGATTCGTCCGGGATTGGCGAGCTGACGCGTGTCGGCAAAGTAGACCCGCTCTGCGTCATCTCCCAGGGCCTCTCGCAACGGCTCGCTACGCTCGCGACCGACTGCCACGAACACCGGCTCCTCGACGGCCAATGCCCCGCGGATGAATGGAAACGTCCCGTCGAGGAAGCCATTGGCGCCTCCGCCGTAGTGGAGGATCTCATGGCGAAACGAGCATCCGGACACATGCCACCTCGCTCAGCACCTGCACAATTTCGCGCCTGGATCGCCGATCTGGTCAGGCTACCAGCGGCCGTACCAGCGTCGGCGTCCGCCGGGGTCAGGAACGCCTCCAATGAAGAACCCGATCAGCCACAGCAGCACGGCGATGAGGAGGACGTACCAGAGCACGTGAACGGCAAAACCCAAGCCTCCGAATATTGCCAAGATCAGCACCAGTACCATGAGAGCGACCATCCTCGACCTCGATTCGTCGTGCGCCAACGCGCGGTAAGCGCGCCGTAGCATTAGATGCCCGCATGTGGCGTTCGCCAAACTTCCGATGACTCGTTTGGCGTGGCTTGTTTGGCGAGCACGAGATCGGGGCATATAGCTCCCCGCCAGCACCGTCCCGCCGGCGGCGGTCGTGTACCCCCTCGGCTGCCGTCACATCGCGGGGTGGCGTAGTGCGGCATGTCGGCTGGCCGGCCTTTGCGCCGTGCCGCCGGCGTGCCGTGCTGGTCCTCCAACGCCGACAGTCGGGCCCAAACGTCTCTGCGACGCCCGCCAATGAGCGCCCCACACCAAGACCTGGCTCCTAACGGCGTTCGGCGACCTGGCTCCTAACGGCGTTCGGCGAGGTGCAGGGCAAGCACCTCAGTGGGCCCTGCGGAGGTCACTTCGTGCCCATCGGCGAGTTGCTGGAGCATGCAGCCGAGGCCGTCGACGGCGCGGTCGTTGATGAGCGTGTCTGCCCGGCCACGGTAAAGCGGCCCGATGTGCAACTCGAGATTGCGCGGCGTCGCGCTGACCGTGATGTTGAGATGACTCGAGCTGAGCGAATCGTCAGCGTGGGCGACCAGCGTGTCGGCGAGCAGCTGTGTGTCGGAGATGCGATCGGTCGAGAAGTAGGCACGGGCGGCAAGCGCGCTCAACACGCGGGGGAGGATCGTGCGCGCGAGCGTGATCGGCGCCACGGCAATGCTCGCGCTGTTCGCGAGCTCCGGGTCGGGAGCGCTCGCGCGATCCAGTCCATCTGCCTCCTGCGGCTGCTGAAGCGCGCCACGTCGCGCAGTGGCGAACTCCATGCGCACCTCCGTGCCACCTTCGTCGAGATCCCTGAACTCGACGTCATCCGCAAGGGCCTGGATGACCGGAAGTCCGATGCCGCCGATGGCCTGCGGCTCTCGAACGACGCCGTTGAGGGGCGGCATCCCGCGGCCACGGTCGCGGACCATCACGCAGAGCCCAGCCGGGTGTCCGCAGATGTCGACTTCCAACGGTCCTTCGGCGCCGTCGTAGGCGTGCAACACGACGTTGTTGCACGCCTCGCTGACGGCTGTCTTGATGTCGTTCAGCTCCAGCGCATCTAGAGCGATCGTGTCTGCCAAGCCGGATAGCGCTTGGCGCACGAGCACGACGTTCTCTGCGCTGTTCGAAAGGCTCAGGCGAACGTTCGGGATCTCAGCGATGGCGCTTGCGGTCAACCGACTCCCTAATCGCCGGATTCAACTCGGGCGCGCGCCGGGCATGCAGCCGCGGCCGGCGCCGGCGCCCTCCGCCATGGCTAGCTCGCCTCTCGCTGTGGAGGCGTGGTCGTCATGGCGCGCAACTGATCGACGGAGCGGCGCAGCAGACGCGAGACTTGCATCTGTGAGATCCCCGTCCTCGCCGCGATCTCGGTCTGCGTCAGGTCCTCGACGAAACGCATACGCAGGATCGCACGCTCGCGCGGCGCAATCCGGCCCATCACGGAGCTGATGGTGGCGTCGAGCTCGACGAGCTCGTAGCGCTCATCATCGCTGCCAATCGACTCTGCATAGGCGGCCCCGTCATCCTCGTCGACTCCCGGCCGTGGCGCATCGAGCGAAATCGTGCTGTAGGCGTGAATAGCCTGCAACGCGTCGATCACCTCCTCGATGTCGATCTCGAGGTACTCGGCGAGCTGGTTGACGCTGGGAGCGCGCCCATCCGCGTTGACGAGGCGCTCTTGGGCGTCCCGGACCTTCAGCGCGCGCTCTTGAGCGCCGCGCGGCACATGCAGGGCCCAACCGGAATCGCGGAAGTAGCGTCGCATCTCGCCCAGGATCGTCGGCACGGCAAAGGACGCGAACGGATGGCCGCGCTCTACGTCGTAGCGGTCCAGCGCCTTCAGAAGCCCCAAGGACGCGACCTGCATCAGGTCCTCGAAGGGCTCTGAGGAGCCACCGTAGCGGCGCGTCAGGCCACGTACCAGCGGCATGAACCGCTGCACGAGCTCCTCGCGGGCACCGTGGTCGCCGTCACGCTGCCAGCGCAGGAACAGCTCCTCGAGGTCCTCGGCTGCGTCGCCGGGGGCCCGTAGCCGCGACGTTGGCGTGGGCCTTGCTGAACACGTAGCCGCAGCTGCAGACATCTCGGCTCCTTTCCTAGTCATGCCGCCCATGAAGGGCAGGCCTGATGGGACTCGGCTTCACAACTGTACCCCCATAGTGAGGCAAACATGCATGAATTCGCCCGCCGCCAACGGCGGGAGCGCTGCTCGGGCGGCGGACACCCGAGGGGACGGGGAGGAATTTCGGCGAAGCGAGCGCGAAGCTCGTTTCTGCAAGCCTTCTTGGTGTTGACGGGATGACGATCGAGGGAGGTTGGCCGTGGGACTTGCAGACAGGATCAAGGAGGCCACGAAGAAGGCCGAGGAGCGCGCCGGCGAGCACCGAGAGCAGATCCGCCAGGCAGCTCAGAAGGCAGGGGCCGCGGCCGATCAACACACCGGCGGGCGATACACCGAGACGATCCAAAAGGCCAGCGCCAAGGTCGACTCGTTCGTCGACGGTCTCCCGCAGCCAACGACGGCAGATCAAGCCAACGACGACGCCGAGCACACGAAGGCCGACGACGCACAAGCGGCGAAGCCTGACGCGGGCGCCGACGGCGGCAGCCCTGGGGTTGGCGCGAGCGGCGGCTAGCCATCCGCGGCGTCGAGGAGCATCTCTGGCGATGAGCACCCAGATCTCTCAAGGAGGCGAAGGATGATGCCGCTGTCCCCCAGCCCGCGCCCGAGCGCCCCGAGCTACCCGCTGGATCGCAAGCTTGCGGTCGAGTTCATCGGGATGTTCCTGTTCGTGTTCACCGTCGGCATGGCCACCGAGTCGGCCAACAAATCGGGGGCAATCCTCGCTCCGCTTGCAATCGGCTCGGTGCTGATGGTGCTCGTGTTCGCCGGTGGCCACGTCTCCGGCGGCCACTACAACCCAGCCGTCAGCACCGCCGTCTTCTTGCGAGGCAAGATGAAGGCAAACGAATACGGCGCGTATGTGATCACGCAGTTCGTGGCCGCGGTGCTCGGTGGATTGCTCGTGAACGCGATCGGTGGAAAGCAGACGCCCGGAGCGACCGCCGCTACGGGCAAGATGCTCGTCGTCGAGTTCCTGTTCACGTTCGCGCTTGCGTACGTCGTGCTGAACGTCGCTACAGCGAAGGGAACTGAAGGCAACTCCTTCTACGGGCTTGCGATCGGCTTCGTCGTGGTCGTCGGCGCGATATCCGTCGGCTGGGTCTCGGGCGCCGCGTTCAACCCCGCGATCGCGCTCGGCGCGACCGTCCTAGGGGCGTTCAAATGGTCAAACATATGGATCTACCTGCTCGCCGATTTCCTCGGCGGGGCGCTCGCCGCAGGCGCGTTCCTCTATATACAAGGCGAGCACGCAAGGGAGGAAGTGGGCTGAGTGGCATACGACGAGGAGCTTGCCCACCGTGTTCGCGAGCAACTCGGCAACGAGGTCGGCGTCGTCGAGAAGGCAATGTTCGGCGGGCTCGCCTTTCTGTTGGGCGGCAACATGGCCGTCGGCATCTCGCGCGGAGGGGAGCTGATGGTGCGGGTGGGGGCAGACGCGGCCGATGATGCCCTGAAGCGCCCCCACACACGGTCCTTCGACATGACGGGCAGGCCGATGAAAGGCTGGATCCTCGTCTCACCCGAAGGCTTGCAGACGAAGCGCCAACTGGGCGCCTGGGTTGGGCGGGGTGTCGCGTTCGCGCGCACGTTGCCGGCAAAGGGGTGAGCCGCCTGCTCCTAAGGTGACACCCGACGAGCAGGTCCGTGGGCGTGAACTGGCGCAGCGCAAAGGCGCTCAGGGTTGTAGAGCTACCCCACCCAAAGGCGGCCCCGATTAGCATCAACAGGCTCCGACTGGGGAGACGCCGGGGCATCAGCGCCAGGCTATGCAATCTTGGGCCCACTGTGCCCGCGAATCCAATGCCCCCGAGCGCTAGCCCTCCCGACCGCCGAGCGATCCGCGCCATCGTCGCCGGGTCCGTGCAGGGCGTCGGCTTTCGAGAGGCGACCCGGCTTCGAGCTGAGGAGCTCGGCGTGTCGGGATGGGTGCGCAACGAGGATGACGGCGTCGTCGCCGTCCACGCGGAGGGCGCCGCTGGCGCCGTCGAGGAGCTCGTCGCCTTCCTGAGAGATGGTCCTCGGGCGGCCGTCGTCGACGACGTGGCGATCCGCGAGGTCCGACTCGAGGGTCACGAGCAGTTCGCGATCCGTGGTGTGAGCGCCGGCGTGTTCGTCGTCCAGGAGCACCTCGCCACCGCTCACCACTTCGACCTTCGCCTCGAGGTCGCCGGCGTCATGCGATCGTGGGCCGTTCCCAAGGGGCCGTCGCTGGATCCGTCGATCAAGCGCTTGGCGGTGCAGGTCGGCGACCACGGCATCGAGCACAACGTGTTTGAGGGTCCCACCGACCGAGGCGGCGTCGTGGTCTGGGATCGAGGCCACTACGAGCAGGGCGGCCGGGTGAGTTGGCCGCTGGCGCTCGACCGCGGGCACGCTGTCTTTGTCCTGCACGGGGAGAAGCTCCGCGGCGGTTTTGCGCTGCAGCGCACCCGAGCAGGCCAAAAGGCGCAGTGGCTGTTGATCAAGCGCCGCGACGAGCACGCGCGCCCGGGCTCAGACATCGTTGCCGAGCGGCCAGCTTCGGTGCTCAGCGGTCAGACGCTAGACGGGCTGCTTGGCGGCGCATGAGCCAGGCCTGGAGGCGTTGCAGGGCAACCATCCCTTTCTCGGCACGGCTGCCCCACGGCGGCACGATCCCGAGCTGGCGGGCGAGATCATTCATGTCGTAGTAGGCCCGATAGCAGGCGATTCGACCGTCGCGCATCGTCCACTGGTCGACTCCGTCGACCTGGATGCTTCGGCCGGTGGCGGCAAAGCCCGGCGGCGTGATCGCGCCGCGGTTGGTTCCCTCCATGTGCCACGCCCACAGGACCAGATCGCCGTTGACCGCCATCGCCGGTGGATCGGGCTCACTGAAGCGCAGGTCCGGGAAAGCGCGAAAGCTCGTGCGCATGAAGTCCTGCACCTCGGCGATGCCGCGAGCCGGTTCGGCGAGCGCAGGATCCGCCCACACGATGTCGTCGGTGACCAGCTGCGCCATCGCGCTCGTGTCACAGCGGTTCCAGGCTGCCTCGTAGCGCTCCGCGAACTCGCGCAACTCGGCGGCGACGCCTGCGTGCGACTCGGCTACATGCACAACCACCACGATACTCCCGCGCGAGGTGGACCGCAATCGCCTCGCGTGCCAATCTCCAGATCGAGCTCGGTGGTGCGAGAATGTGTGTGTGAGGAGGCTCTGCATCCTGCGGCGCGCGCGATGAGGGCTGTCGTCTGCAGCAATGCCGAGCTCGACGTAGTCGAGCGCCCAGAACCCGTTCCAGGTCGTGGTCAGGTGCGCCTCGAGGTGCTCCGTCGCGGGATCTGCGGGTCGGATCTGCACGCGCGCCACGGCTGCGACGCGTGGGCCGAGTTGGCCGCGCGCGCCGGCTACCACGGGTTCGCTCGCTCCGAGCAGGAGATCGTCTTCGGCCACGAGTTCTGCGGCGAGGTTGCCGAGTACGGCCCGCGGTGCCGCACGAGCTCCCCGACCGGTACGCGCGTCGTCGCGCTGCCGCTCCTGCGTGGCAGCCAGGGCGTGGACACGGTCGGGCTGTCGGCGAACGCCCCAGGCGCATACGCCGAGCAATTGGTGGTGGAGGAGTCGCTGATGATGGCGGTGCCCAACGGCTTGGGCGCCG
>Ga0209772_10000227_pt1 | contig 13931 bp, 13 predicted proteins | sample BogFormECP03_OM1_FD_188235 | JGI IMG/M metagenome (GOLD analysis project Ga0209772, IMG submission 188235) | Bog forest soil microbial communities from Calvert Island, British Columbia, Canada - ECP03_OM1 (SPAdes) (version 2) | ecosystem: Environmental > Aquatic > Freshwater > Wetlands > Bog ... | reverse complement strand
CGGACGCCCGCTGACCATAATTGCTGCTACCTGCCCGACTAGTCCCCCCGAATCTGTGCCAGGCGAATCTGCTGTCTCTCCCGGTCGGTCAACTGCTCTGGCCCAAGATGGAAAATCAGCTTGTCGATAGTGCCATTGAATGCGAACGGCACCTGATAGTCCTGCTCGTTCACCGAGGTGCGCGTGTCCAGACCGATGTCAAAGGTCTCATCAACCGGCATCAGAAATGGGATCGTCCGCGGCATCTTCTGGGTGTCGACGACCTGCCCATCGACCTTCAGCACACCGGTGCCGCCTTTTGCGACGCCGGGGCCGTCATATGTAAAGTCGAACACGATCGTGTGTTTGCCAGCGGAGAGTGGCTGTGGGTCTTCCCAGTGGAACTGCACAAGCTCGAGACCGTTGTAGTCGAACACCGGCTTGCCCTTGAGTATGTACATCCCAAACCCCCCGAAGCGACCGCCCTCGGTCGCAATCATCCCGTCACCTCCGCCGTCTGGGACGTTGACATCCGCCGTAATCGTATACGACTTGTTCAGGATGCTAGGAGCGTTTCCGAGGTCAATGCCCGACACTACGCCCGAATAGGTGAACTCTGTCTTGCCGGCAGTCAGGCTCGGTCGCGGTGTGATCGCACGTTGGAACTGTTGGTTATCAAGTGGAAACACTTGGTACTTGGCTGCTTCCTTCGCGAACAGAGCCTGCATTTCCTTCAGCTTGTCAGGCATTTTCGCCGACAGATCGTTGTTCTGGGAGTAATCCTCGGTCAGGTTGTATAGCTCCCACTTGTAATCGCCCACCGCAGGCATCGGTGCGTCCAACACCCAGGGCGGCACCGGCGGATGGGTGTTGGCGTACCAGCCGTCGTGCCAGATTCCTCGGTTGGCGATCATCTCGAAGTACTGGGTGTGGTGCGTCGTCGGCGCATTGGCATTGGCCTTCTTGAACGTGTAGGCCATGCTCACGCCTTCGATCGGCTTCTGCTTGATGCCATCGACGAACTGCGGCGCTTTGATACCCGTCGCTTCGAGAATCGTGGGCACGATATCGATTATGTGGTGGAACTGGGGGCGAATCCCGCCGGGATCGTCGATATGCCCGGGCCACGAGATCGCTAAACCCTGCCGCGTGCCGCCGAAGTGCGATGCCACCTGTTTGGTCCACTTGAACGGGGTGTCGAAAGCCCACGACCAAGCGACCGCCATGTGAGCGTGGGTCTGAGGCCCGCCCCAGCCGTCGTAAAACTTCATCTGATCGGCGAGCGGGACATCAAGAATGCCGTTGTACGCGGTCCAGTCGTTGGGTGTGCCGACGGTCGTCCCTTCGGGGCTGGTCCCGTTGTCACCGTCGATGTAGATGATCAGCGTGTTGTCGAGTTTCCCCTCATCCTGGACCTCCTGAATAACCCGGCCGATCTCGTGGTCGGTATAAGCCGTATAGCCCGCATACACCTCGGCTTGGCGGGCGTAGAGCTTTTTCTCGTCGGGTGTCAGGTCATCCCACTTCTTGAGGATGTCATCGGGCCAGGGCGTGAGCTGCGCATTCGCGGGAATCACTCCCAACCGTTTCTGATTGGCGAAGATCTGATCGCGCATCGCGTTCCAGCCCATGTCGAACTTGCCGTGGAACTTGTCGATCCACTCTTGCTTCGGCTGGTGCGGTGCGTGGCTTCCACCCGGAACGTAGTAGAGGAAGAAGGGCTGGCCGGGCGCCCCCGCGTTGAGCTGCTTCATGTACCCGATCGCATTGTCTGCCATGTCGGTGATGAAGTTGTAACCGGGCTTCCCAATCCACGGAAAGACCTGCGTGTGATCCTGCCATATGTAGGGTGTCCACTGATCGGTCTCGCCGCCCAGGAAGCCATAGAAGTACTGGAAGCCCATCCCCGATGGCCATTGGTCGAAGGGCCCTGACACTCCTACCTGGAATTCTGGCGTGTTATGATCCTTGCCGAACCACGACGTGGCGTAACCGTTGTCTGCCAGGATCCTGCCTATGGTCGCGTTCTCGGGACCGATTATCGAATTATATCCGGGGTAACCCGTCGACACTTCGGTGATCACGCCGAAGCCCACCGAGTGATGGTTACGGCCGGTGATTAGCGCCGCCCGCGTCGGCGAGCAGAGCGCGGTGGAGTTGAATTCCGTGTAGCGCAAACCTGCCGCGGCGACGCGATCCAGTGCAGGAGTTGGGATGACACCACCGAAGGTGCCCGGAACGCCATAGCCCTGGTCGTCGGTCATGATAAGCAAAATGTTGGGCGCGCCCTTGGGCGGCACAACACGCGGCGGCCACCACGGCTTGGAATCCAGGTAACTTTGATTGATCACGCCGCCAAACTTCATCGGCGGCGGCGGAAGCTGGTTTCCCTTGATCGACATGGTGGCGTCAGGCGAACCTGCTACACCGTTTATCTCCTGGGCCCGCAGAATGCCGGTGTTCAACAACCAGACCACCATCAATGCCGCACCCAGTGAGACGTTTCGAACAGTGCGCCGTCTAGTGCTCATGCTTCCCTCCTGCTTTCCATTTGTTCAGGATCGCGTCTCGCGCTTCGTTTTCACCGCTTCAAACAATTAGTCTTCTATGCCCAGAGACATCCACGCGATTGCTATTGCCAATCCTAGCGTCGGTTCAGTGTCAACGCACAGTCATTTCTCGAAGGCAAAAATGTGCTTCCAATCCTTCTTCATGCTGATGACGTTCCAGCCCTTGGACGTGGCCTCGTCGTACAGCGCCTGGCTGAACGTCCCTACCTTGGTGTCCGGTAGACCGGTCGCGGGGCCATAGGCGTACTCGCGCACCGGATCATCGTGCAAGACCAGCATCATCAACCGTGCACCGTCGCCTGCCTGGGTCCACTCCAGCATCTGCCGATCGCCTTCAGTATTGCCGAATGCGGCGTAAGGCCGTTTGCCGATGAACAGGTTAATCCCGATGGCCTTCCCGGCGTTGTTATCTATGAAGAATGGCTTCGGCTCTCGCAGCAATACCGGCTTGCCATCGCGGTACTCGTATTTGGTTAAGATGCTCGACCCCACGACTTGCTCCGGCGGAATGCCGTAGACACGTTGACTGTAAGGGCGCACAAACTCCTGACCGCCCCCAGTGACTATGTAAGTTTTGAAGCCATTGGCGCGCAGATAATCCATGACTTCCAACATCGGTTGGTAGATGAGTTCGGTATGAAGGCGATGAAATCTTGGATCCTTGGCTGTTGCGATCCACTGTTTCGCAATCGCCAGGAATGCTTCCGTCGTCATTCCAGCATGGGTAGCGGCCACGACAATTTCCCAATCCGAGTCAGAGAACTTCGCCATCGCCTCACGGTCGTTCGCGAGAATAGCCTTGAACGGTTCGCGTTGTTTCCATTCGGGATGTTGCGGGGCAAGCTCGTGTACCCGGTCCAGTGCGAACATGGCCTGAGTGTACAAAGGATGTTCTACCCAGAGGGTTCCATCCTGATCGAAAGTGGCAATGCGATCCTCGGGCTCGACATACTTGCTGCCGGACTTGTCTGTCACTTCTTTGACGAAGGTAACGATGGCTAGTTTGGCTGGTCCGTCGTTCCACGATTGAAGTGGATCGGACTGAGCATTAGCTCGGACGGCCAGTAACGCTGCGCAAAGAATTGCAGCGGCGAAAGCGCCCAACAGTTTCGAAACTTTTCGATGAGATCTCATCTGCGCTCCTCTTCGAACAACCTTTCCGGCAGCCTAGCTCTCGGTGGTGCCAGACTGCTGCGCGATTGTCGCTAGCGCGAGAAGTCCAAGAGCGTTCCTATTCATCGGTTGCGACCCTTTCTTCTGTTCGCAATCGCACACTTGATTGCGAGAACATCCAGCGGAAATGGCGCCCTTTATTGCAGAGAAGCTTCACTCACCGCGTTTGTCCCGCAGGGTGCGAATTAGTGCAATTGGACTTTGGTCCAATGGACTAAGGTCCACGGCTCGAGTCTGGTTCACGAGGTAGAAGAGCTGACTGCGGAGAATCCGTCTCCACAGTGGGACGCGACGAAGGAGATTCGATAAGGACAATGTCACCATCCCCTCGCGTTGCTGATCGTTTGGAGCGAACCGGCGGGCGACGCATCGAAGCTGCCTCCTAGCGCGAGGTGCAAATTTATCCGGTTGCTGAGAAGCGCGTCACGCAAGTTGATGACTAATTCCTCGTTCTCGATCTGCTGAGTCTGAAGTCCGAGAACTTCGAACAGGTCGACGCTTCCGTAGATGTAGCGAAGATTGGCAGTCTGTACTGCGACGATCCGATCTTTGAGCGCATCCATTTCATACTGAAGTCGTTGCGAGAGAAGTTGTTCGTTGGTCAAGGCAACTTCGACCTCGTTAAACGCTGTCAAGGCGACGCTGCCGTAATAAGCGATCGCCTGTTGTTGTTGCGCGGTGGCGATTTTGAGCTCGGCGCGTAGTGCGCCGCCCTCATAGACTGGAACGGCCATGTGCAGAGCGCTGTAGAACAGCCACGGATTGAGACCCAACACCGACAGCAACTGGTCGCTTAGGCGCCCGCCTTCCACGGTGAGAACGAATTGCGGAAGCAGAGCAAGCTTGGCTGCTTCTTCGTTCCGGAAGGCCGCTAGCACCACGTGCTCGGCTGCTACAATGTCAGGTCGCCGTTCAAGCAGCGAAGATGGCAGTCCAGGACCGACGGGGTTGGGCACCGGCGGGAAAGTGTCATCGACCTCGATCTCGCCGGCAGGGAATCGGCCCAAGAGAACTTCTAGAGTGTACTGAGCTTCCGCGTATTGCTCTTGCGCGACTCGAAGCTTGCTTTGAGCGGCGTTTAGGCTCGCGTCCGCTTCTGCGACATCGAGGTCAGCTACCGCACCGAATTCTCTTCTGGTCCGAACCACCTCGTCCAACTGCCTATACACGTCGACGTCACGCTGAGCGAGCGACAGCAGCTGACGTGTGTCAGTGGCGAGGTACCAGCTCTTTGCGGTTGTTGCCGCCAGCGATTGTCGCGCGAACTCGTAGTCCAGCGCAGTAGCCTCGAAGGTCGCTTCACTCGCCGCTTTCTGGGCCCTGAGCTTGCCCCAGACATCGATCTCCCAAGAGATAGTCGCGTACTCGACGTTAGCTGTATGGTCGGTCGAAGGGTTACTTGGATCAGCACTCTTGCTATCAGTCAGAAGAATTGAACCGGCGACATCTGCGTTGATATGGGGCAACAGTGCGGCGCCGACTACCATGACGTTTTGGCGCGCTACTTCGACCCTCGCGGCGGCTTGTCGAAGATCGGTGTTGTTCGCGAGCGCCTCGGAAACTACACCGTCAAGCCTGGGATCGTTGAACGATTTCAGCCAATCGTCGCTCACAGCGCCGCGTTGAATAGCCTGGTTCCATGCTGGGGCGGAATGGAGGTCGCGGGGAGGGCGCTGTGCACTAACTCGCCGTGCGGAATCGGCGCCACGAGGGAACATCCCGCAAGCGCGGCCAGTACACCTACCGCAAGCCTTGCAGGTAGGTTTCGGCGTACTGGGTCGGCGCGCCGGCGGACATGGCAATGTAGCGGCTGCATTAGAATGGAATCGGGTAGAGCCAGTTCATCCACGAATGCGCCCGAATACCGATCCGGCGCATAGCGGCGAAGCCTCCACCATGCACGTAGACAGCAGCGGCACCCTGGGCACCTATGGGGAATTTTGATTGGTCACGATCGTCGAGAGTGACTATTACAGCAAAATGTTTCTCGGGAATTTCCGGCGGCAACACTGTGAACCGCGGCAAGTACCCACTCGGAATGTATTGGCCCTCCCGATTCACGCGCCAGATGGTCGCAACACGTCCCTTGAAAATCTGCCCCGGATACAGATCGAATGCGACCTCCACTGGCTGCCCTGGCTTTACGTATTTGAGGCTCTGCTGACTGAATGCCGCGAGCACGTAGCGGTCGGCATCGCAGATGAAAGAGGCAATTGCCGCGACCCGGACGTATCCAGCGACCATACCCGGACGGACCTGCAAGTTGATCACGTAGCCGTCCTCGGGCGCAACCAGGGTGGTGTTGTCCAAATAGTAGCGTGCCTGGTCGAGGTCAGCCTGGGTGGCCACTACAGTCGTGTTGACACCACCGATCTGAGATTCATAGCGGAGGTGCGCGGTCTCCGCGTCAGCCACCGCAGCTTTCACGCTTGCCTGGTCGACCTTCGTTTGGGCAGCCCACTTTTGAGCGTCCTCCTGGGGTCCGGCGCCATGCTTTGCGAGCCCTCGTGCGCGAAGCTCTTGTTCGTTGGCAAATTCGAGCTCACTCTTCGCCGCCGCGACCTTCTGAAGAGCCGCGTCATAGTCAGCCCCAAGAACCAGCACGTTCTGCTTGGCCTGCGCGAGTTGTGCTTCGAGTTGATTGACCTTGTACTGGTATGGACGCCGATCGAACTGAAAGAGCGGCTGACCTTTCCTTATCGGAACGTTGGGCTCAACCAGAACTGCCGTAACCAAAGTCGGCTCAGGCAACCGCGGAATAATCTGGATGGTGTGCTGTACGACAATCGCATCGGTGGAATAAGGCGTGACGAACCGTAGACCGATGAGGAAGATCAAAATAAGGTGAATTCCGACAAACCCGGAAATTACGCCCCACGCGATTGAAAATTGCGCAATCTTGAGTTGGACGAAAACCAACCAAAGGACAAAGATGTAGACTACTAGGATCAGAAGCGCGGGAATCACGTTCGATCATCCTTGCTCGGCCTTCTCGCCTGCTGACCTGGTTGTGTCTCGCTAGTAGTGGGCGCGTTGGTTTGTGTAGGCTTGCCACTGAGGCGAGCCAGGTCGGTTGCTTCAGCTCTTCGTTCTTCACCAGGAAAGCGCCGGATGTCCACCACATCGGTCGGTTTGAAAGCCCAGATAAACGCTTGGATCCATGGAACTGCCGCTAGAAACCCTGCCCAGCCCATGATTTTGACTGCTTCGGCTTCGGGATGCCCTCGCGCGATTGCGATCCGTCCGGGCAATCCCGCAATGAAGACGAAGAGTGCGACGCCTGCGGCTACCAGAACAAAAATAGCGACGAAGGTCGCGTAGTCCCAAAAATCCAGACTGAACCCAAGCACAGACGCCTCCTTCTGTGATTCAGCGTAAGTCTCTGCGGTCCCCGTATGGCGATCAGCCCGGCGAGGCCAGTTCAATGCGAATCAAGTATTTGTGCGCTACTCTTGTTCTCTCCCGCACGCAACGTACGCCGGTGTTGGGATTTCGTTTGGAGGTGGCTCCCGAGACTCGACGGTTTGAATACCCACGGAACCAAACGCTCATTAATCAAGCCTGCCAGTAGGTCATCCTCGCTGTCCGTGTCGCCTTATTTTCAGCAGGTCGATGGTCTTGATCTCGATATAGAGTCGCGATCTCGGTCTGGAATTTCTTGTCATCCGGTAGCTTCGATTCATCGACCGGTGGCGGATTAGGCGCAGTTTGCGCTCTGCCGGAGGCGCACGGCAGAGCACACGAAAGAAACGACAACCATTGCGAGCACGAAAATCAGGCGTTGCGTTTCCATACAATGGAGAAGCTTCACTTATCCTAGTTTCTGCCGCGGGGCGCGTATTAGTGCAATTGGACCTTGGTCCAATGGACTAAGGTGCGTGGTACCAAGGTCCAATAGAACTCCAGGTTGGATTCGGCGCAGTGTTAGGCAGCAAGGTAATGAGGGATCGAGACGTGAGAAGTATCACGCTGGTAACAATTGCGGTGATTATCCCGCTGCTCTCATTTTGGATTCCGAACGACGCAATCGCGCACGGACCCGAACTACAAGTATGTGATGTCGGCGCCGACTATTCTCTCGGCATCGAGGACTACTCGGAGGCGATTCGTCGCCACGTTGATGTCGTGCGCGAGCATCCGGACAACGCGCTCGCTCATTATCATCTGGGATTTGCCCTAGGAATGGAGGGCAACAGGTCTGCCGAAATCAGAGAGTACCGCCGAGCCGAAACGCTTGGGTTGACTAGTTGGGACTTATTCCTGAATCTCGGATTGGCTCAACTCGAAGACGGCGACCTGGACGCCGCAACGGAGAGTCTGCGACGTGCGGTTCTCCGGGGAGGCGATCACTCCGAATCACATTTCAATCTCGCCCTCGTCGATGAACGTCGTGGAATGCTGGCCGATGCTGAGCACGAAACGCTGAGGTCGCTGCGGTTGAATCCTGGGCAACCGGACGCGCGCAACCTGCTGGGTGTTGTCTATGCCGGTGAGGGAGATACTGCGAGCGCGTCCCTAATATGGAGTGACCTCGTGCGCGACACGCCGGACTATGAGCCGGCCCGCAGGAATCTGGCGATCTTGGGCAACTCGAGCGACGTTGCCAATGGCGTGGCGGCGGCCGTTGATCTCCCCCCAGCAGCCGCCGTCAACGCCATCTCGGATGGACGCTGATCGCGCCCTTAGGGGTGGCGACGTTCCTATCGTAGGTCTGAGATTTGGCGTCGAGTGGCGACGAGCGTATTGGACTTTGGTCCAATTGCGCAATTCACTAGCTCGTAACAAAATACAAGCAGGCGGCCGCAACCCGACTCGCGTACTGCATCGCGAGGAATCCGAAGACATCTGAGATGAGAACTGTATCGAATTCGGCGAAGAAAGAGCTTGAGGGTCGGCTCGATCGACCACCGAAAAGTGCTAGGTCAAAGGTTCGAGAAACAAAGGTTGTTGGAACGATAAGTCCGGCCACGGTGCTGGTCGTAGACGATGATCCGTCCGTCCTTCGCTCACTGAAGAGGCTGCTCTCTGCCTCTGGTTTTCATGTCATAACGTTCGGTAGCCCGTCTGAATTGCTCGCAAGTGATACTCCGAGAACAAACGCTTGCATGGTGGTCGACATCGACCTGCCCGAAATGACCGGAATCGAGATGTGTGAGGTTCTGCAGGATTCTGGACGTGGCCTGCCCTGCATACTAATCACCGGCCGTACCGACGCGAGGACTCGCTCGCTGGCTGCGCAATCGGATGCAGTCGCAGTTCTATTCAAGCCATTCGAAGAAGAGCCGCTGCTTGATGCGATCGCCCGTGCGATTCGCTCTATCCCTCCGTGATCGATCTGACATATAGATCGACGAAGAGTCGCGGTTCGGTCCACCCCGTGTTGATGCTTCGAGGACCGGCAGTGAGCAATTATGGTTGGTCGCTCGGAAGAAACAAAGAACGGTGGTGCGTTCGTAAGGGCTGCATCGCAAATTGCGGTCCCTAGAAACCTGGAAGTCGATAACTTCGAGAATCTTCTCAGCGACCTGTCCGCAATTTTCGTCCGCGTATCGGTTCAAGACATCGACACCGAAATAGAGCGATGCCTTGGGCGCATCGTGCTTGCGATGGGTGTCGATCGCAGTACCATCCTGCAAATAGATCTCGCCGACGGAGGTTTGTACGCTACTCATCAGTGGGCGCGGGAGGGTTTAGATACCCCGGACCGAGGCGTCAGAACAAACGCCGCCGAGGCTATTCCGTGGATATCCGGCCGGATTCGCGCAGGCCAACTGGTCGTGCTCCCGTCCGTTGAAGAACTTCCTCCGGAGGCCTCAAAGGATCTGGCCGTGGCGCGTCATGAGGGCGTCAAGTCTCACCTTACGATACCGCTGAGAATTGGCGGAACCGTCGTCGGCGCGGCCCTCTTCGGCGCGATCCTTTCTGAGAAAGCCTGGTCTGAGACAGATCTCCAGCGTCTGACACTCGTCGCGGAGATCCTAGGAAACGCCTTGGAACGAAAGCGCGTCGAAGCGGAGATCCGCCGCCTGTCGGAGGAATTGCGGCAGGTTTCGCAAGTCGTGACGATGGGCGAACTTACTGCTTCCCTTGCTCATGAGTTGAACCAGCCGCTCGGAGCAATCCTGAACAATGCGAGGGCCGTTCGGCGCCTGCTCGCATCCAAGACTCCTGATCTGACCGAAATCGACAGCGCGGTGGACGATATCATTCGCGACGACGCTCGCGCTGTCGAAATCGTTCGGGATGTTCGCGCGATGTTTCGACGCGGCGAAGCGAAGATGTCGTCCGTTGATATCAAACAACTCCTGCTGGACGTCAATCGCATCGTAATCACCGACGCGAGAATGAAAGACATTACGCTGTCGATGGAGCTGCCCGACTCTCTACCACTCATTAGAGGTGACAAGACCCATTTGACGCAGGCCGTCTTGAACCTGGTCTTCAACGCATTCGATTCGGTATGCGACAGTGATGGACCGCGCAAAGTCGCTCTGCACGCGGGCGGAGACGAACCCGGCTGCGTCAAGGTATCGGTGCGCGATTCGGGCAAGGGCATCGACCCAAAGGTTATGCCTCGTCTATTCGACCCGTTCTTCACGACCAAGCCGACCGGGATGGGCATGGGCCTCGTCATCGTGAAATCGATAATCGAGAATCACGGCGGCCGCCTCTGGGCAACTCAGAATACTGACCGTGGCGCGACGCTGGAGTTCGCGCTCCCTGTCGAAGCGAATACCGGGCTAGCCGCCTAATCCGAGTCGTGCGAAGCGACATGAACGTTCCATGAAAGCCGCCGTCATCGATGACGATAAATCAGCGCGCACTTCACTGGCGCGGCTCATCAAGAGCGCTGGGATCGAAATAGTCTCTTTTTCGTCGGCGCACCAGTTTCTCGAAGATCCCGCTCGCAATCAGGTTGACTGTGTTGTGACCGATGTGCGGATGCCCGGGGTCGACGGCTTCAAGCTGCAGGAGGCTCTCGCGCAGACACTGCCGTATCTTTCGGTCGTCTTTATAACTGGCCACGGCGACATCCCCATGATGGTCAAGGCAATTCGGGGTGGTGCGGTGGATTTTCTTGAAAAGCCGGTAGATGACGAAGCTCTGCTGGAAGCGGTTCGCCGTGCCGCCGAACGCAGCCGCTACCAAAAGGTATCGCTCGCCGAGATTGACGACATTCGACGCCGGTATGAGCTCCTCACGCCCCGCGAGCGCGACGTCTTCCAGTTGGTCACCGCGGGACTACTCAACAAACAGGCTGGCGCGAAGCTCGGCACTACTGAAAGGACCATCAAGGCCCAGCGGGCCCATGTGATGTCCAAGATGAAAGCCGAATCGCTCGCTGAACTGGTCCGAATGGCGGATCAACTCCATATCCGGCAAGCAACCAAAGCCGATTGAAAGAATGTTCGTGCCGCCGCTTGGTCTGGCGAGGCCCTGCCTGGAGTACCCGATCCGTTTTCCCAAGTTAATCCCGGGAGTCCGCTCCCGTTTCGTCATCGTCGCTGCGCGTCGGCCCAGCCCCGATCGCGCGGAACAACAACTTGGCGGCGAAAAGCTTTTCGCTGATGCGCCCTTGGGATTTGAGTTGGCCGCCATGCCGTTTGCAGTGCGGACATGCCATTGAACCGCCGAGAAGGCTTGCATTTTCGGGCGTTATGCTGAGATCGAACTTGAACCCGCAGCCGGGATTCTGACAGACAGTTCGGTACACGATACCCTGGTTGCCCGTTGCCCTGGATTCATTTCTGCTGACCGATGTTTGCATTTTTTTCTTCTCCTCCTCGCCTTACTCAGCGAGAACGGCTTGGACTAAAACAAACATTTCTAGCACCTTCGTTTATGACTCTTTTGACAGCACTCCTCGATTCACTACTTGTAATCGCGCGCCTATTGCGAGAGCACGCGGCGAAGATTGTCGCGCGCTGGATCGCAAAGAAAGCTTCATGCACCGAGTCTGCGCCGGGCGTACGATCTGGCTCAATTGGACCTTAGTGCAATGCACTAACGTGCACTGTACCAAGGTGCATTAGACCATCGTCCAATAGAACTACGCGTTGGGAGCGCAGCGTTGAGTTGCAAGACCACGGGCGCCAATCGTAAGAAGTATCTCGCGGTACCAAATGCGACGACCAACTTGCTACTTTCGCCTTGGATGCCAAAATACTCCTTCGCGGCGGAGCCCAGCAGCAAGTCTGTGAAGTCGGCGGAGACTATTTCCTGGGCATCGAAAGACTACCCAGAGGCGATTCGTCGCCACGTCGACCCTGCGCCTGAAGATACCCGGCTTCCGCGGTCATGAACTCGGGGTTGTATAGCGCTATGATCTTTTCGCCGCGCTGAACGCAATTCCACAACGAGACGCGCGTTTGCTCGATTCACCCCTGCACGCGCGAAACGATTCTCGCGACGCCGCGATCGTCGAAGGTGATCTGCCCCCATGCTTCTAGGATGCCGGGTAGCTCGATATTCTGCACTTTCTCGATCTTCAAGCCGGGAATGTCACCGAACTCGTCAATCGCTCTTCCGATAAGGTGCTCCTCAATCCTTTTTCGTGGGAAGAACCACAACAATGGAAATTCCGATTGAACGCGAAATAACGCTCGGAAAGTAGAAACGTCAGGTCTTGTTCGTACCCGCATCGTCCTCCTGATCGCTTTCCTGAGTTCGCACGATACGCTCCCGGAGTGAATCATAAATCGGCGCGTCGCGAAGAAGCGTAGGAAGCAGCATGGCCGCAAAGCACGCCGTCAGCATCGGAAGGAGCACAGTGACGTTTCCAGTCATCTCCGTTACCAGCACAATTCCAGTCAGTGGTGCCCGAACAACGCCGGAGAAAAAGGCCGCCATGCCAACGACGGCAAATGCCTGGGGTCGAATGTTGAGGCCAGAAAATACAAATCGGCAGAGAATTCCAAAAAGCTGGCCGAGTTGTGCTCCCAACACGAGCAACGGAGCGAAAAGGCCGCCGGGTGTCGCCGCGGCGTACGACACTGCTCCAAGTCCGAAGCGAACGAGAAACAACACCGGAATCAGCGCACTTGTCCCGGCGCCGTCCAAAGTACGTTGGGTAATCGGATCACCGCCGCCAACTAAGCCCGGCGCGAACCATGCCAGCGTTCCGACAGCCGCACCGATAAGTGCGGCACGCAGTTCAACCGGCCAGCGGCTCAGCCTGTTCGCCATGTCGATCGCGCCGAGGATTGCGTGGTTGTAGGCAATGGCCGCGAGTCCGGCCAGAGCACCTAGAACGAAGAACAAAGGGTTTACGAGACTACTGGGAAAAGCGAAGGCCTGTACATGGAAGTCCGGCGCGTCGCCGAGAAGCAGCCGCGCCACCACGATGGCGGTTGACGATGCTCCGAGGGCCACAATGGCGGCACGTGGTTCGAATCGCTTTACCAATTCCTCCAGCACAAAAATTGCGCCACCGATAGGGGCGTTGAAAGCAGTGGCGAGCCCAGCGCCCGCACCAGCCGCCAGCAGCACTCTGCAGTCCGGCCAGTTGCGCTTGAACAACTTTCCCACAAAATGTGCAGTGCTTGCCCCCATCTGTATGCTCGGGCCCTCACGACCAAGCGCTAGTCCCGAGCCTATAGCGAGCAAGCCGCCGAAGAACTTAACGGGGATCAGCCGAAATGACGATTCGTCGAGCAGCTCTCCCTCGAGCACGGCCTCAACATCGGGGACACCGCTCCCGGATGCGCGGGGTGAGTACCGGCGAACCAGCCACGCCGCAATTGCAGTTGCGGCCGCACATGAGCCGGTGACGAGCAAAAAGCCGACCGTTTTCTGACCGTGCGCCCAGACAATAAGTTCATTGCGTAAACGGTCTGCGTCTGCAAGCGCTAGGCGGAAGATCGCTCCCAGAAATCCGGATACCGCACCCACGATGGGTGTTAGGAGGGCAAGCACAAACAGATTGCCGGGTGGGCCGGTGGGCTCCTTGGCTGGTTGTGGGTTAGAGTCTATTGGCACAGCTTTAGACGCTTGAATTGTTGCCTGAATAGTATTGCTTCACCTGCCCGGTACCAAAATTCCATATGAACCGGAATCCGAGCAGCGTTGTGACTCTCTTGTGAGCCTAGCTGGCAATATCGAGTCCTTCTTGTACAACACACAGGCGAAGTGTGCGCTCTGAATCATCAAATTCACATCACCATGGAGGACGCGGTGTGAAGAGACTACCTCTGATTTTGGTTCGGCATG
>Ga0209772_10000226_pt1 | contig 13954 bp, 13 predicted proteins | sample BogFormECP03_OM1_FD_188235 | JGI IMG/M metagenome (GOLD analysis project Ga0209772, IMG submission 188235) | Bog forest soil microbial communities from Calvert Island, British Columbia, Canada - ECP03_OM1 (SPAdes) (version 2) | ecosystem: Environmental > Aquatic > Freshwater > Wetlands > Bog ... | reverse complement strand
CGTTACACGGACGGGCGCAGCAAGCGGCGCCCCTACGGGAAATCTGCCGCGCTGCGTCGCGACTTGGACGGCTGTTGGCTGGGTTTGGGTTCGGGTACACTTGGCGCGCGTTGTTGGAGGAATTTGTGGATCGCGAGCGGGGGGACCGGGGGGCTGGATTTGCGCTGGCGATTTTGTTTGCGATTAATTTGCTTAACTTTTTTGACCGGAATTTGTTTGGGGCTTTGGCTGAGCCTATTAAGCGGGAATGGTCGCTTTCGGATACGCGGGTTGGGTTGCTGTCGCTTGCGTTTACCTTGCTTTATGCGGTGGTGGGACTTCCGCTGGGGCGGATTTCGGACCGGCGGGCGCGGCCGCCGATTCTCGCTATCGGCGTTACTTTGTGGAGCTTGTTGACTGCGGCTTCTGGGTTGGCTTGGAATTATGCTTCGTTGTTCGTGATCCGGCTTGGCGTGGGGATTGGCGAGGCTTCTTGCGCGCCTGCTTCAAACGCCATGATCGCGGATTATTATCCGGCGAAGCGGCGGGCTTGGGCGCTGGGAATTTTCATGCTGGGCTTGCCGCTGGGGAATTTTCTTTCTTCTTATTTTGGGGGGCATTGGGCGGCGGCTTACGGTTGGCGGAAGGCTTGTTTTATTGCTTGCGTGCCGGGATTGCTTTTGGCTGCGTTTGCGCTGTTGATTAAAGACCCGCCGAGGGGAGCTGCTGAGGGTTCGCTACATGCCAGCCGCGCACATCAGGGCTCTGCGTATTGGTGCGTGCTGAAGATTCCTACTATGCGCTGGATGATTATGGCTGGGGCGCTGCACAACTTTATGATGTACACGATTGGGGTGTTTTTGCCGGGGTTGCTGGCGCGTTATCACGGGTTGCATTTGAAAGAGGCTAACGGGGTTACTTCGATTGTGTTTGGATTGGTGGGCATTCCTGGGTTGTTGATTGGCGGTTGGGCTGCGGACCGGGCAGGCCGGCGGCGGGCTAACGGGCGGTTGCTTGCTGGGGCTATTGCGCTTTTGTTTGCGGCGCCTTTTATGTGGTTGGCTAACTACTTGGCGGCTGGGAAGATTTTGTGGTTTGGGATTTTGATGGGGACTGGTTGTTTTTTCGTTTACTTCTACTACTCGGCGGTTTATGCGGCGATTCAGGATGTGGTGCAGCCTGGTTTGCGGGCTACGGCGGTGGCGATTTATTTTTGCGCTATGTATTTGTTGGGGGGGAGTTTTGGGCCGGTTGTGACGGGTAGATTGAGCGATCACTTCGCCGCGACCGCGATGTCCGCGGCTGGAACTGGCACGACGGCCGTCGCGTCGCGGGCTATTGGGTTGCATAACGCGATGTATGTGATTCCGATGTGCGCGTTGGGGGTGGCTGTCGTTTTGTTCGCGGCGGCCGTGACGGTTACGCGAGACATGGCTAAGTTGCAGGCTTGGATGGCGGGGCCGGATGAGGGCGGCGCGCCGGAGTGTGCGGTGGATGGTGCGGCGACGCCCGGGTCGGTTTGAAGGAATTTGCGACGGCGGTGGAAGGCAACGGCGGCGGAAATTTCAGATTTGAGATTTAAGATCGCGGGACGACGCACCAATAAATTCAATTTAATTGTTTACGCCGACCATTGTTGCGGCCTTGGCACAATTGCGGTCGTCGGCGCCGGCGGGACGCCCTTCGATAATTCTCAGGGTAAACCAGCGGTACGGGGGACGGGGGCGATCTTGCACTTGGGTTTAGTGTGGGTTGATTGTCACAAAAACGCCGGCTGGCAGCCTGCGCTACGGTTGGCGCGCCAGTCAGTTGGATCGATTTCGGCTGGGCTATAGAAAAGAGCCGGCAGGGACGCCCTTCGATAATTCTCAGGATAAACCAGCGGTACGAAGTCTACTCGTAGCGCAACGCTACTAGCGGATCTACTTTTGTGGCTCTTCTGGCTGGTAGCCAGCAGGCTACTGCGCCTGTTGCTAGAAGTAGGATTGCTACTGCGGCTAGCGTTGTTGGGTCGTGGGCTGAGACTCCCCATAGTTGGCTGGAGATTAGGCGGCCTATTGCCAGGCTTACTGCTACACCGATTGCGATTCCTGTCAGGACCAGGCGCAGGCCCATTTGCAGAATTAGCTTTAGTACGTCCGCGCTGCTTGCGCCTAGGGCCATGCGGATGCCGATTTCGTGGGTGCGGCGGCCGGCGGTGTAGGCCAGGACACTGTAGACACCGATGGTCACCAGAACCAGGCCGATGGCGGCGAAGATGGTCATTAGGAGGAAGCCGAAGCGCGGGCCTGCGTAACTGAATTGGTTCATGAAACCTTCGAGCGAGCCGGTGAGAGTGATCGCCACGCCACGATCAGTGGCCCAGATTTCGCGGGGGACCACGTTGGTCATTGCCAAGGGATCCTTGGCGGTGCGAATGACAATTCCGCGGAATGGATAGCCGCTTAGAGTGGACGGCACCCACATTTCCGGGGAGATGGGATCTCGTAGGCCTTCATTTTTTATGTCGCCGACGACGCCGATGATTTCGAACCAGGCGTCTTGCACGGGATCGGGCAAGGATTCCATTTGCGCGATGTGGACGTGCTGTCCGATGGGATTATCGCTGGGGAAGTATTTGCGGGCGAACGCTTCATTTATGACGATCAATTTTCTGGCGGAACTCACCTCCGCTTCCGTGAACGTTCGTCCATTCATTAGCGGAATCTTCAACGTTGAAAAATAGCCCTCGCTGCAAAGCGCGTAAGTCGCCCTCCACTGATCGGTGTGAGTCTTGCCGGAAATTTCGATATCGGCGCGGTCGCCGCCGTATGGCGGCAGCTCGGTGGTTTCGGCCGCGTCGAGCACGCCGGGCAAGTTTTTGAGGCGCACCAGGAACGGGCGGAAGAAGGAGCTGAGCTGCGATGCGGTCTTGTAGCGCTCGACGGGAAAAGGAATTCTGGCGACGAAAACGTGATCGGGCTGGAAGCCGAGATGGACTTCCCGGAGGGCTACGAAGCTGCGCATGAGCAGGCCTGCGGCTACTAACAGGGTTAGCGAGAGGGCGACTTCGAGGACTACTACGGCGTCGCGCATGCGGCTGTGGCGCGAGGCGCCGCCTACGCCTTTGCCGGTGTCGCGCAATTGGTCGTTTAGATCGCGGCGGGTGGCTTGTAGTGCTGGTGCCAGGCCGAATACTAGAGAGGTGATTGCGGCTACTCCTAGAGTGAAGAGCAGGACTGTGGCGTTCAGGCGAATTACGGCTTCGGCTGGGATTATGTCTGGCGGGATCGCGGCGACGAGGGAGCGGAGGCCGGCCCAGGCGAAGAGGGCACCTAGAGCTGCGCCGCCGATCGCCAAGAGCAGGCTTTCGACCAGTAGCTGGCGAACGATTCGCCAGCGGCCCGCGCCTAACGCGGCGCGAATGGCGAATTCTTTTTCGCGCGCGGTGGCGCGGGCGAGCAGCAGGCTGGCCACGTTGCCGCAGGCAATTAGAAGGAGCAGTCCCACGGCAGCGAGCACGACGAACAGAGTGGCGCGGAATTGCCCGACGACTTGATCGGCGAGGGATTCGAGTTCGATTCTGAAACGCTTCGGATAATCCTTCGGATAGACGGCGGCTAATTGATGCGCGATTACAGTGATATCGGCTTCTGCTTGCGGAATGGTGAGCCCCGGCTTGAGGTGGCCGAGGATATACCAATAATCGCGGGTTTCGCGGGGACCTTGCGCGTCGGCGGGGGTGGGCTTGCCGGGAACCCAGAGGTCGGCATCGCCCCAGGCGAAGCGCGGAGGCATGATGCCGATTAATGTGCGCGGAGTGCCGTTCAGGATGAAGGATTTATTCAGGATCGTGGGATCGGCTGCGAAACGCGAGACCCACGTTTTGTAACGCATGACGAAGATTGGCGGCGCGCCTGGTTCGTAATCTGACGGTTGCGCGGTGCGTCCGAGTAATGGCGGCACGCCGAAAAATTCGAAGGTGCCCGGGGTGATCAGATTGCCGTGAAGGCGCTCGGTGCCTTCGGCGGTGGTGTAGAGAACATCGAGTTCATCGTTTCCGATCACGCGGTCGAAGACTTGATTCTGCGAGACGTAGGTGAGCCACTCGGCGCCGAAGAAGCCGCCACGGTAGTGGGGGCCGGGCTCGTCGGTGTTGTGGATTTCGATGGCCATCAGGCGCGAGGCGTCGGTATAGGGGAAGGGCTCGATTAGGACATTTTCGATTACGCTGAAAATTGCGGTGGAGGCGCCGATTCCCAGGGCCAGCGTTACGACCGCGATGATGGCGAAGCCCGGGCTCTTGCGGAGATTTCTTGCGGCGTAGCGGAGGTCTTGCCAAGTCGAGTTCATCGCTGGGCCTCCTTGCGGTGCCTGCGTATCTTGGCATGAGTAACGTAATTCCCTGAGAAAAAGTTCATTTCCAAAAGGGTTGTGTTAACTCTCTGTCGCTAGTCATATTGACGCACCGGAGGCTGGCCCGTAAGCTCGGGCTGGTTCCGATTTTTCTTATTTTGGGGGGTTCCTTGGCGGTGGATCGCTCGGCTTTGCGTCAGTGCGCGCATTGCGGACGGCTTGTGCCCGTTGATTCCGCGCAGTGTCCTACTTGCCGCGAGATGCTGCCCGAGGTGCGCGCTGCGGCGGTGCGGCCGGCGGCGGAACGGCCCAGCGAGATTCGCCGCGGGATGCTGGCGATGCTGCTTGCCGGGGTGATCCATTATTTTTCGGGCGGGTACAGCGCGATGAATCTTCCTTATCCGATCAATCCGGTGATTACTGTGTATCTTTCGCCGATGCTTTTTTTGAGCGGATTGGGATTGGTGGTTTACGGGTTTTTTACGTGGAAGAAGGATTGAAAGGGTTCATGACGCCGCAGGCCGCGGGCATTTCGTGCGGAAAGTCAAAAACGCCGGCTGGCAGCCGGCGCTACGGGGATCAGTGGGATTGGCGCCTGGCTCGCGTAGGTCCTTGCTCCAGTCCGTTTCAGCATTCTTAGAACGCTGACTGCGGAACAGCTTGAAGTTCGGGCCTACACGAGCCGGCATTGTTACGCGGCGGGGTGCGCCGCGGTTCCGAAATTTCTGGCGTGCTACTTCTCGCAGGTCTGGCTGACCATCTTCAAATTCGTTACGCGCAGGTTGTTCTGCGGCGAAGTGTTGCCTTCCTGATTGTTTACATTCTTGGATTTTTGTGGAATGGTGCCGGTGATGCTTACGGTGTGGCCTACGTGCGGGCCGAGCTGCACCGCGCGGCTGTGGAGCACCCACATTTTGCCCTGCTCGTCGGTCAGCGTGAAAGAGTTGCCTGCTCCCTTTTTCAAACAGCCGGTGACCATTTGCGTGGAATCATCGGGATTGTCTTGCGCGTGAGCGACGATGGGTGCGGCCGTGAGGCTCATGGCCGCCAGGGCCACTGCGCCGATTGCTAGCTTTAGATTCATAACTTCCCTCCCGTCGCGGATCTTTTGAAACGCACCAATTTCTTCGGATTGATTGCCCGGTTGCCGTGGGCGTACAAGAACGCGCACAGAGTGCGTTAATACGCGCGACGGAGCTATACGGAGAATTGGGTATGGAACATCGCTCGTCCCGGTACGCGAATGATACCGAGCGAGCCACCGTGAGCTTTGAGCACCAACATTGCGTTGGATGCAACGTGAACTTCGGCCGTTACAGAAAATACACACATTCCTGCATGGTGCGGCGCCGCGGGCGTCTGTAGATTGATATTGCTGGCCTTAAAAGGCGGCAGGGAGGCCGAGTTTATGACTGAGCGAGGAACGCGCGAACTGCCTACGACGGAAGTTGAGCGTCGCGCTTATGAGCTTTATCTGGAGCGAGGCGGCGAGGATGGGCACGATGTGGATGATTGGATCGCTGCCGAACGCGAATTGGGGGCGCAGACGGAGAAAAGCCAATTGGGGACGCAAGTTGGAACGCAGGCCGAGCCGAGACGGACTGTCGAGCGCAGCGGCGAGCGCGGCAGTAGCAGCGACTCTCAGAATGGCTCGATTGGCAAGCGGCTTTAAGGCTCATGATTGCGGGGGAGCCCGCGCGAGGATCAAACCGTTTGGTGACTTGCGTGCTCGTGTGACGCGGGTCCGTTGCGGCCGAGCGAAGACCGAAGCGCGCTCGGCCGTTTTGCGTTTATCGGTGCGAGATGAGCGGCCGGTTCGAAGTCACGGAGGGTTGAAATGACGATCGCAGGCATTCGTGCGTAAAATTATGAATTCCCGTTCGTTCTATCTGTCCGCTCTGGCACTTTCTGTGGTTCTGATGGTGAGCCAGTTCGCTACAGATTCGCGCGCCGGACAAGCAGGTGCGCCCGCGCAGCAGAGCGAATCCGGCGGCGCTGCCGCGAGCGGTGCTGTGCATGCCGCGATTAAGAATGTGGATTTTCATCTCACCGACCGGATTGTGGTGCATATCGACACACTTTCGGGGACTTTGGTTCCTGCGCAGCCGGGGCAAATCCCGGTGTTCGACGACAAGAATTCGCTGTTGTTCAACGTTGATACGGCCAATATCACTCTGGGAACCGCGGCACTCACGAACGATCTGAATGATTACGTTTTTGGGAAGCCCGGGGCGCCGCTGAAGAATCTTTCGGCCAGCATCAAAGGCGATCAATTAATTATAAAAGGACTGCTGGTGAGCAAAGGCGGCGTGCCGTTTGAGAGCGCCGGGACGGTCAGCGTTACTCCCGACGGGCAGGTGCGCGTTCACACTGCGAAAGTGAAGGCTGTGGGAATTCCGGTGAAGGGTCTCATGGACCTTTTGGGAGTGGAGACCAGCAATTTGCTGAGCACGAAGAAAGTGGAAGGCGTGACGGTGGATAAGGACGACTTGATTCTCGATCCGGAGGCGATACTGCCGCCGCCGCAAATACATGGACGTCTGGTGGCCATCGCATTGAAGAACGGGGCCATTGAGCTGAAGTTCGATTCGGGAAGCAAGGACGCGGGTCATGCCGAGATTACTAGCACATGCGGGGGGCGAAATTTCCTGGCTTTTAAAGGCGGCACGGTGCGCTTCGGGAAGCTGACCATGGTCGATACGGACCTCGAACTGATAGACTCGCAGCCTGCCGATCCCTTCGATTTTTCTCTCGATCATTACGCGGAACAACTCGCGGGGGGTTATGCCAAAGTGACGCCGAAGGGCGGGCTTTGCGCGCATGTCCCCGACTTGAATAAATTGAAGCGCAATGCGGCACCGGCAACGAAGAAGTAATCGGACGCTATTTCTTGGGAGGAACAGGATGGCTACGCAACGAGCGAAGCATAAGGCCGCATCGGGGAAGGCTGCGACGCAGTCTGGCGGCGAAGGGCCGATTTCGCGCGAGGCCCTGATTGATCTTTTGAATGAAGACTTGAGCCGCGAATATCAGGCCATCATCGCGTACGTGGTGTATTCGCAGGTGCTGAAGGGCGCGGAGTACATGAATATTGCCGGGGAACTGGAAAAGCACGCGGCGGAAGAATTGACGCACGCTCTGATCATCGCCAAGCAGATTGATTATCTGGGCGGAATGCCCGTGGTGACGCCGAAGGAAGTGCGCACATCGGAGAAGGCTCGCGACATGCTTCGTTTCGATTTGAATAACGAGCAAGAGACTATTCGAAATTACCGTGAGCGAGTGCGCCAGTGTGAAAACCTGGGCGAGTATTCGATGGCCGAGCTAATCCGCGGAATTCTGGTGAACGAGCAGGACCATTTGATCGCGCTGGCCACGGCGCTGGGCGAGGATGCTCCGGCGATGAAGGCGATGGGGAGAGATCGAGGCTGAACCCTAGGCTCATCCGACGCTACTAGGCTTCGCGGGATGGTAGAAGAACTACCAGCGTGTAGATTCCCAGCGTCGTGCCCAGGGGAATTTCGGAGACCGACAGGACGGCTGCGATTAGCGCTAGTGTGCGTGCGGGGCGGCCATTTCCGAGCAGCGCCAGGCCGGCGATCAATCCAAAAATTCCACAGAGAACTGAAAGAATTATTGCGCACGTGTACCAGATATGGAATTCGCTCATTAGTGTGAAGGGATCGGCTACGCGGGTGAGTAACGCCCCGAACATTACTGTCGCGGTCGGAGTGAACACGAAGAGTACAACGCTCATCACCAGGCGGATGATTCCGTAAACGATCCAGAGGACTCCCAGAGGCCGGCGATTTGCTGCTGTGGACGAAGACCCGTCGGACGGCATTTGCGCTCCTTGCTGATGATTCTAGAGTACTCCGAGTTTGACTGAACGCGCCGCCCGAAAGTGGGGATCTCTCCGACTTTACCGGCCGAAAGAGCCGGCCCTTCGCACTACTCAGGGTAAACAGGGACGCCGGCGGTACTTATGCTTCGATGATTTGGTTTCTTACTGCGTAGCGCACTAGATCGCTTACTGAATGGATTTCCAGTTTGCGCATGATGTTGGCGCGATGCGTTTCGGCGGTCTTGGTGCTTATTCCGAGAGTGGTGGCCACCTGCTTGCTGCTGCGGCCTTCGGCGAGCAACTGAACGATTTCGCGCTCGCGAGAAGTGAGCCGCTCGCGCTTGAGAGTTTGCGGGCTGGGGGCCGTGTCGCGGCGACGGAACCCGTCCATCACCATTTCGGAAACCTGGGTGGTGAAATAGGAACGGTGGTTGGCTACGGCTTCGACGGCGATCACCAGATCGCGCTCGGCGTCGGACTTGAGGATGTAGCTCTTGGCACCGGCATCCACGATGTCGCGGACCAGTTGATCGGAGAAATGGACGGAGAGGATGACGATTTCTGCCTTGGGGAGGATTTTCTTGATCTGGCGGGCCGCCTCGAGGCCATTCATGTCCGGCATGCTGATATCCATCACCACCACGTCGGGCTTGAGTTGCTCGGCTTGTGTTACGGCATTACGACCGTTGGCGGCCTCCGCACAGACTTGCCAGCCCTGATGAGCTTCCAGGACCGACCTAAGGCCCCTTCTTACAACATCATGGTCATCCACCACGAGGATGCGCATCAGTTCCTCCCGATTTCAGTCGAGTAATAAATTATGACGAAAGCTATTCAATAATGGCGGTCGAGGCTTCTAGCCTATACAGCGATCACTGTATTTTTCCAGAATCTCTTGTCCTCATGAATGGCGGGTCAGTGAGTTTGATGAGTATTTGCTCGTGCTGGTTTCACGGGAAGTTGCTCAGGCTCTCCTGTTTCCCGCCGGACGGCGGGAGGGGTGCTGAGTCCAGAACGCGGAGAACGGCGTGGCGGGCTGCGCGGAGGATAATGAGCCGCGTTTTCGCACACGTTACACGGGCGGGCGCAGCAAGCGGCGCCCCTACGGGAAATAAGTCAGTATGCAAATCCACTCACAAAGACAACGTCATCGGAAATTTCAAATTCCAGATTTGAGATTTCAGACGGAAGAAACGGCAAATGCGAGTGCAAACGTCTGTACCAATGCAAATGCAGATGCTTCACCCGTGTAGGGAGTTCGGGATCACAGCGTTGGTGCTGTTTTCCGGGGCCCGTGAAGCCCAATGTGCGATGAAGCGTACTCCATGCGTCCGCGATATTTCTTGCTACTGAGTAATCTTCCGGGCGGTCAAGGCTTCCCCGTATTTCCGGAAAGGCCTTCTTGTTGTTTCCTTAGCACTCGAAACTTCGTGCGAGGCGTTCCGGCACGAAGACTCTTCGCGGCTCAGCCGCAGGATTGGGGTGCAAGGTGAGTGAAGCTGCCGCCTGCTTGTGGAATTCGAGACAGACTCGGGCGCGGAGCGCTGCACGGCTGGGCAGCTTCAGGCGCCGGAGAGACGCGGCACGTTTCCCGCAGGCGAAGCCGCAGGATGCCGCGGAGGTGCATTTTGAAAATCTCGCCAAGAATTGCAATCAGCGGGTATATCGCCTGGCGTTGCGGATCACCCGGAACCACCACGATGCGGAAGACGCGCGGCAGGAGACTTTGCTGAAGGCCTATCGCCATCTGGAACAGTTCGAAGGCCGCTCGCGTTTTACGACGTGGATTTCGCGCATAGCCATCAACGAAGGGCTGATGAATCTGCGCAAGCGCAACGACAACCGGCGCGTTGCTTTGGACGAATTTCTTGAAACCGAGGCTGGAACTGAAATTCCAGTGCACATTCGCCGGCGCACGGACGACCCGGAGCAGAGTTTTGCGCGCGGCCAATTGCGCGGCGCGCTGAACGAAGCGATCGCCGGCCTGCGGCCGCTTTATCGTGATGTGTTTGTTCTTCGCGCCGTGGATGAACTCTCGACCGCAGAGACGGCGAGGGCGCTGGGTGTGACGATCAGCACGGTGAAAACGCGTCTGCGCCGCGCGCGCCGGGAGCTTCGCGATTCGCTGGAGTCCTGCGGCGCCGTCGCTCAAAACATCAACCCGCTCGCGCAACAGGGCAGCCCGGAAGCCTGCCCGGCGGCATAAGAGCGCCGCGTCCGATTTACTCCGGTTCGTGGCTTACGTTCCAGATATATAGGAAGCTGGCGTCCGTGGCCGTGGCTACGTGGCGGCCGGTTTTTCTGGTGGCGCGGTTCAGCGCCGATCTGACTTTTTCCTTGCTCTCCGCTAATTCCGCCAGGGGCACCTTGAGGGCCGCTCCTTCCTTCAATCGATCGAGGTCCTTCAGAATCGTTGAGACGATCAGCTTGTGTTTTCCATTGCGGCCCTGCGGAACATCCGTTTGCACCATGGTCTTAAAGTGCATCGGGCTCGATTTGGTCTCTGTGCGGCCCACGCTGGCCTCCTGTGCTAAACGTTAAACTAACGTAACGCAAACGAATCATACGTAATTCTAACGATTCGTGCAAGAGAAAAAAACGAGCCGCAAAAGAACTGCGCCTCCAGTCCGCCGGGTGACGTAACACTGCCCGACCGCTAACCCGCCGGTTTCCAACCCGCTAAAAGATAGCTGGCAGGCTTAAAGAGTTCACCCGTATCACCGCGCGCCTGTTACGGTGTGGCTGGCAGTCAGGAGGGTCAATTGTTAAAGGCCCAAACACATTTTGCGCAGGTACCGTTAGAAATCGTGCTGAGAATTGCAGCGGTGAAACCTGAAGACGAAATGCAGATTGAAGTACCGAAGGCGGCTAGGAGGAAAGTTGGAACAGGCAAACGCACCAAACGGGACCGAGTTAAAGGGCGAACGCTTCTTTCCAAGTAACGAACACGTTGCGATGCCTCCATTCGACATATTTCAGAACGAAGCCGATGGCAGCGTGCTGTGGCGCGGATCGGCGGCGACGTTGGAGGAGGCCAAAGCGTGCGTGCAGGAGTTCACGGCGAGCGCTCCCGGCCGGTACATCATCTTGAGCCGCCAGACGGGATCCAAGTTGACTATCGGCAGCGGTGGAGACACCGCGCCATAGAGCAGCGCGAATTCCTCTGCGCCAATCGCAGAGGCTAAATCAAGCCCGTGCTCGTTTCCACTCCGCGCTCTTGTTTCCCCGCCGCATTTCCTTCGTAATCTGTATTGTGATCCCCGTTTAATTTCTGGCGCTTCCTGCGCTATGCGCTGGCCTTCCCGGTGCTTGGCCGCGAGATTGCCGCGGCCGGCGCTGATGGCGGAAAGGGCGCTCTACAGCGATTACTGTATAGGCGCGCTTTTGCGGGTAAATATAATTGCGCGTTATAGATAGAAACTCACAGGTGAACCCACGAGTTGGACCGAGGGAGTCTAGTCCGAATCGAAATCGTGAGTGAATTACCGCGGGGAAAGCCCATGCCCGAGGTGAGGCGGCAGCGATGCGCATCCTGGTGGTTGACGATCACGAACTGGTGAGAAAAGGGATTTGCTCGCTGCTGGCGAGCGATCCGCGATTAATGGTGTGCGGCGAAGCTGTAGATGGCCGCGAAGCTGTGCAAAAAACGAAAGAATTGCGCCCGGACGTGGTGATCATGGATATCAGCATGCCCAACATGAACGGCATCGAGGCCACGCGGGAGATCAAGGGTTCGAATTCGAAAGCGGAAATCGTAATCGTGAGCCAGCATGCGGCGCCGGAGATGGTGCGGCAGGCGTTTAACGCGGGGGCGCGCGGGTATGTAGTGAAATCGAGCATTTCGCGGGACCTGCTGGAAGCCATCGGAAAAGTCTCGCATCAGGAGCCGTTCGTTAAGGTGGAGGCGCCAGCAGGGCAGAAGGCGAATCTTGATCCGCAAGAAATCGTGAAGCGCAGCGGAGAGTTCGAGAAATCACTGCGCGAGAGTGAGGAGCGTTTCCGCTCGGCCATGAACAACATGGCGGAAGGCTTATACATCATCGATCCCGAGGGGTTGATGACGTATTTGAATCCCGCGGCCGAGGCCATATTTGGATGGACTTCGGCGGAACTGCTGGGAAAAAGGCTGCATGACATCACGCATAACATGCATCCGGATGGCACGCCTTTTCCAGCTTCGGAATGTCCCGCGCTGAAAGCGTTCCAGAAAGGCATCGAGCTTCGAGATCAAGAAGACGTTTTTATCCGCAAAGATGGCAGTTTCTTCCCGGTGATCTATAGCGCGTCGCCGCTGAACCAGGAAGGAAAGGTCGCGGGAATCGTGGTCTGTTTTCGCGATGACTCGAAGCGCAAGGTTTTGATGCAGACGCTGGAAGAGCGTATTGCGGAACGCACGCAGCAGCTGGAGCGCGCCACCCAGCAGCTCAGAGAGCTCTCGCTAAGATTAATGCAAACGCAAGACGAAGAGCGGCGGCGTATTGCGCGCGAATTGCATGATGGCGTGGGGCAACTGCTTGCGGCCATGAGCATGAATATTTCGCTGATTGACGGCGACAGGGCAAAGCTCGGACCGGAGGCGCTGAAGGCGGTGGAGGCCAACCTCAAGCTCATTGAGGATGCGGGACAGGAAATTCGCACCATGTCGCATCTGCTGCACCCGCCGCTGCTGGATGAGGTGGGCCTAGATTCCGCGCTGCGCTGGTATGTGGATGGATTTGCGGAGCGCAGCAAAATTAGCGTGGATTTGCAATTGGCTCCCGATTTCAGCAATGGCTTGCCGCGCGATTTTGCGCTGTCGCTCTTCCGGATCGTTCAGGAATGTTTGACGAATATACACCGCCATTCGGGGAGCCTGTCGGCGTTCGTCGCGGTGGAGCGTTCTGCGGATGCGATCACGCTGACCGTTAATGACCAGGGCCGCGGAATGGCGCCCGACTTGCAGGCCAGAATTGCGACGGGAGAAAGCTCCGGAGTGGGATTCCGGGGAATGCGCGAAAGAATTAGGCAATTTGGGGGGCGGCTGGAAGTTTCGTCGGACGAAAACGGAACGCGAATCCTGGCGGTGCTGCCTTTCGCTCCGGCGCTGCAGGAATCGCGCATGGAAGCCGACGGTGATACGCAAGCTACCGAGGAACTGGTCGCGGAAACCATCGCGGACGAGCCCGAGCGCGCGGCAGCCACGATCTTGTGCATTGACGACGAAACGGCGGGCTTGCTGCCGCGGCGACTGTTGCTGGAATCGGCCGGCTATCGCGTTATCGAGGCGCGCTCCGGACTTGAAGGCATTCGTCTCTTTCAATCTGAAAAAGTGGACGCAGTGATTCTGGACTACTGGATGTCCGGGATGAAGGGGACGCAGGTGGCGTCGGAGCTGAAGCGGATCAATCCGAATGTTCCGATCATCGTGCTCTCGGGAATGTTGGATTTGCCGGGCGAAGCCTCCGGGCTTGTAGATGAATGGATGATCAAAGGAAGCACGCGAGCAGAGCAGCTACTGAACTCCATCAGTGGCTTGTTGGAACAGCGGCGATTGAATTGAGCCGGGGCGTTCCAGGCGAGGCGGACGCCCGATTTGGGTTTTGGTTTTCAGTGGCTTAAGAAGCGGAGTGCTTTAATTCGTTCAAGCGGGCGGCAGGCTCGACTTACATTTTGGAAATTACTGGAGAAGCGAGCATGCGGCCTGGCCCGGCGTTGAACCTGCTGCTCAGAATCTCTGTGCTGCTCATGCTGCTCTGCGCGGCGGGAACATCGGCACACCCTCAGTCGAACCAAACTTCTTCCGATCAATTGAAACAA
>Ga0209772_10000224_pt1 | contig 14026 bp, 9 predicted proteins | sample BogFormECP03_OM1_FD_188235 | JGI IMG/M metagenome (GOLD analysis project Ga0209772, IMG submission 188235) | Bog forest soil microbial communities from Calvert Island, British Columbia, Canada - ECP03_OM1 (SPAdes) (version 2) | ecosystem: Environmental > Aquatic > Freshwater > Wetlands > Bog ... | reverse complement strand
GATCTGGATGGTAATGCGTGTTGACGATGTACGCGACGGGAAGCGGCGAAATCTTGCGGATTTCGCGGAGGATTTTCTCGCCTTCAGTGCGATCGATTCCAGAATCAACAACCAGAATGTTTTTCGGGCCAACCAGGAAAGTGGAATTTGCGCTGCCGTCGTTGTCGGAGATGTAGGCATAGAGATTGGGTCCAAGGGATTCGACGCGCGGCCCATCCGGCGCAGAGAAAGCAAACGCAGATACGCAGAAGACGAACACCAACGCACTGAGAATCTGCGTTCGCAAATGTCGAAATTGCCGCGTCATAATTCCTTTCTAGAACAAGAACTTCAGGCCGAATTGAATCAGGCGCGGGCCGCCGGAACCTAAGCCAACGTTATTTTGCGCCACGTCGGGCGTCTGAAACAACGCCCCGAATGACGGCGAAGTCAGCACATTGTTCGGCAGCGCAAAATTCGGATGATTGAAAATATTGAAGAACTCAGCCCGGAATTGCATATTCACGCGCTCGGTGATCACCGTATTTTTCATCAGCGCGAAATCCACGCCGGTGAAGCCGGGACCGGTAACGATATTGCGTCCCGAATTGCCAAAGGTAAGCGGCGCATTGAGCGAGAACGCGCTGGTATTGAAAAACTCCGCCACCGTGTGCGGGCCATTGTTCGGATCCCCGCTCACGTTCGCGCGATCGTCACCGAGCCCAGTGCTGCTCTGATCGGCGCCAGTAAGCACCGAAAACGGCTGCCCGGTCTGCGCGGTAATGATGCCGCTGATCTGCCATCCGCCGCCCAGACGCTCCGGAATCGCCTGCCACAAATTCTTCGCGCTCGGAATGCTGTAAATATAATTGAACACAAAGCGGTGGCGGATATCGAAATCCGAAAGCCCCTTTTCCGCGGCCGTATCGTAGTTATTCTGCGGAAAGATGGTGGTGCCGTTTGCGCCGGATCCGAAAAAGTCAGAGGCGCTGTCAATCGATTTCGAATAGGTGTACGCGGCGCCGAAGGTCAGCCCGTGACTGAGATTCTTGTTCAGTTTCGCCTGCAGCCCGTTGTAATTCGAACTCATCGAGTCTTGCGCTTGGAATATCTGCGCGAAGCCGAAGTATGGCCCGCGGATGATGATGGGCATCAACGCGATGTTCGCCAGCCAGAGCTGCTGCACGAAGGGTGGAACGCCGAGTATATTCATGCGCGTGACGATATCGGGATTGGTGAGCGCATTGACCTGCGCCGGGGTGATGTAGGCCTGATCGATTTGCACGAAGCGCGGCAAATGCGTGCCGGTAGTGCCGACATACGCGACGTCCAGCAACATTTTCCCCGGAAGTTGATGTTGCACGTCCAGGTTCCACGCTTGCGAATACGGCGTCGGCAGATTCGCCGCCGTAACGGTAAGCACTGGGAATCCCGACGGCCCGAACGAATTGGGGAACGGTGGCGGGGAGTTGAAGTAATCGGGGAGGAACGGCGGGTTGAGCATCACGTTGCCGGGGATATTTCCGAACACCGTGTCGTAGAAAATTCCGTACCCGGCGCGCAGCACGGTGGACTGCGTCGGGCCGAGCGCCCAGGCGATGCCGACTCGCGGCGCGAAATTGTTGTGGTCGCCGTTGTAGAGCCCGCCCAACTGGCTTTGCGTGGCGATGCCCGAGAGCTGCAGTTGCGCCAGATTGGTTTGATCGGCGTTCGGCGGAAGAAAAGTGGTAAATAAATTGGGCCGCCAGGTGCTCGAGCGCCCGGTGGCATCGTGCAGCACCGTATTCAATTCATATCGCAAGCCGTAAGTCAGCGTCACGTTGCGGCGCAGCTTGAATTTGTCTTGAGCGAACAAATCGTAGCTGGTAGTGCGATAGCTGCGGCCCGAGTTGCCCACAAATTGCAGCGAGGAATTTGGCAAGCCTTCCGCGAAGTCCACCAGCGGATTCGGAATGCCTTGGGGATTTGCAGTGCCGGTAAAGCCGAGCTGTCCATTGAAAAAGAGGTCGTAAACGCGATTGTCGCGAATATTGCGCGCCTCGCCGCCGAATTTAAATTCGTGGCGCGGAGTGACGTGCGAGAAATTGTCCACAAATTGCAGCGTGTTGATCCAGTTGCCCGCCGGATTGTTCCCTGTGGAGCCAAGGTTCGAGGTGGCACTGACTCCAGAAACCAAGCCGCCGGAGAAGGTGATATTGGGAATGTTGCCAAGACCCATCGGAGACCCGGCCGGCCAGCCCGTATTAAATCCATAAGTGGCCGCTTGAGCCCCAGGTTGGTTGGACGTGAAACTCGTGACGCGCGTATATCCGAAACGAAATTCGTTCAGCGATGCCGGACTGATGATCCAGGTATAGCCCAGCGATCCGAGCTGGCTCGATTCCTTGTCGTTCACTCCGTAGCCGGGAATTGCGGTGACGCCCTGTCCCGGCTGAAAGGGAAAGGAAATCGTCGCGCCCGTATAGCTGTAACGCGCCGTCAACATTCCATGCGCGAGGTGATGATCGATTTTAAGTAAGTACTGGTTGGTGCTGTTTGTCAAATTTGGCGAGGCCACAAAGTTTCCCCCGGACTGCGTTGTATTCGGTTCCGGGAAAAGCGTGAACAGCTGCGCGCTGATCGGATTTACCGGCACCTGAACGGTCTGGCCGTTAGTCGGATTGAGGAATAATCCGGTTCGCTGCGCATCCGTGGGAACGTTGGTGAGGCTGGTGATACCCGCAACTTGCCGGAAGCCTTCATAGTTGCCGAAGAAAAAAGTTTTGTCTTTCTGAATCGGGCCGCCGATGGTCCCGCCGAATTGATTCAGCCGCAGTTCGGGAGCGGAGAAAGCCGGATCGGCGAAAAAATTCCGCGCATCGAGCACATTGTTGCGGAAAAATTCGTAAGCCGAACCGTGGAACTGATTGGTGCCGGATTTTGTGACCAGGTTGACGATCGAGCCGCTGCTGCGCCCATATTCGGCGGCGTAATTGTTCGTCTGCACCTGAAATTCCTGGATCGAATCGATCGAAGGCAGTTGCGCCACGCTGCCGGCTTCGTAGTTGTTGTTGTCAATGCCGTCCACCATAAAGTTATTGGAGGTCGAGCGCTGCCCGTTCGAGGAATAGCCGGAAATACCGCCTTCGCCGCCTTGCTGTCCGCCGCCGCCGCCGGATGCAGAGACGCCGGCGTTGAGCAGCGCAAGTTGCGTAAAATTGCGCCCGTTGAGCGGAAGAGTGGTGACTTGGTCTTCGTTGATCACGCTGCCGAGGTGCGCGGTTTCGGTATCGGTGAGTGTGACGTTGCTTTCGACGGTAAGAGTTTGCGTGGATTGCGCGACCGTCAGGGCCACATCGACGGTGGAGATTTCATCAACGCGCACGTCGATGCGCGCGACTTTCGCAACAGCGAACCCGGATTTTTCGGTCGCGAGCGCATAAATTCCAGCAGGCAGCGCGATGAAGCGGAACGATCCGTTGTCCGGCGTAGTAGCGGTGCGCACCAGCCCGGTCGCCGTACTGCTGATCGTAATCGTCGCGCCGGGTACCACGGCTCCTTGCGGGTCGTGTACCGTGCCCGTGATTTCGCCGGTGTTGGATTGGGCGAATGCAGCGCTCGCGGCCAGAATCAGAAAAAGTATCGAGACGATGAATCTGCGAATCATGAGCGGTACCTCCGTAGGGTTCGAACTTTTTGACCGGCGGCGTATCGCGCCGCCGCCGGTCCGCACCGTGGGCTGTCTCCGATTCTTCTGTTCGGCACTACCGCGCTTTGCTGGACGAAAAGCTGTTTTTAATTGCCTTTGTAAACGACACCACCCTTCATCACGAAATCCACATGCTGCAGCAAAGTAATGTCGCTGAGCGGATCGCCATTCACCGCGACGATATCCGCATATTTCCCCGGCTCAATCGCCCCGATCTTGTCGCTCCAACCCATCAGATCGGCGGCATTCACGGTTCCCGCCTGCAAAGATTGCACCGGCGTCAGCCCGAGCTGCACCATCGACCAAAATTCGCCGCCATTCAATCCATGCGGATAAACACCCGCATCGGTGCCCAGCGCGACTTTCACTCCCTCCTTATAGGCGCGCGCCACATTCACTTTCGCCGCGGGAATAATCATGGCCACTTTTTCGATCACCCACGGCGGCAGATGCAAGCTGTCTTCATTTTTTTCGTACCAGAAAAGCGGATAAGTAGTCGCCGAGAGATACGTGCCGTGTTCCTTCATGAGCTGGATACATTCTTCGTCCATGAAAATTCCGTGTTCGATGGAATCAACTCCCGCGCGCACTGCGTCCTTGATTGATTGGGCCGAATGGGCGTGGGTAGCCACCTTCCGGCCGAGCCGGTGCGCCTCCGCGACTATCGCCTGCATTTCTTCTGGACTGTATTGTTCGAAGAGGGGACTATCGCCCTTGGAAAAAGTTCCGCCGGACGCAGTGAACTTGATGACGTCGGCGCCGTACTTGATGTTTTCGCGAACTTTGGCCATCACTGCGGGCACGCCGTCAGCGACACCTTCCGCGCTGTAGTGAAATTCGAAGGGCAGCAAATTGTTGTCGCCGTGGCCGCCGGTGATGCTGATGATCGGACCGGAAACCTGCATGCGCGGCCCGATCACGTCGCCCTCATCGATGGCATCGCGCAGCGCCACGTCGGCATAGCCCTCGGCGCCAACATTTCGCACGGTGGTGAATCCGGCCAGCAGCGTGACGCGCGCATTCCGCGCCCCAGCCAGCGCATGGCGGGGAATCGAAACTCCGAGAGAGTTATAACCAGCGGCTCCGGCCTTCGACGTCAGGTGCGTATGCACGTCGATAAAGCCGGGAAGCACGGTAGCTTTGCTCAGATCGACTTCGCGCGCGCCGGAAGGGACCGCGAGATTCGGGCCGACCTTTTCGATTTTTTCGCCGCGAATCAGAATGTCCTGATTCTCGAGCATGCGCCCGGCGTGCGCCTCGAATAATTTACCCGCATGGATTACTGTGACCTCCGGCGGCGTGGATTCCTGCGCGCCAGAAGGAATGGCGGGGAGGGCGGCGCAGAGCAGAAAGGCCGCGAGAAAAAATCTGGCGCGTTGAATCGTTCGCAGAACGCTTTTCATTTCGGTTCCTTTCGAAAGCAGACGTCGAGTCTAGATTGGGGTCCGGATGAAAAGCCGAAGGGCGAGCAGTAGCCGGCGTGCGACGGGCGGTACGGACAGTTGCGCATCGAAAGCCAATACCGAAAAGCAACTTGGCGGGCAGCTGCAACCATAAAACCGTCCCGGTGGTAACGCACCCCCGAAGGCACGGTGCTTGGCGGCGAAACTATCTTGAGACTGCATGCGTGTCAAGTACATTTCGCATACATTAAGTATGCTGCCGCCTTTGTTGGGGAGGGTGCTTTAGACCCTCCCGCCACGCGTTTTGCGCATGGCTCCGTTCTAACGACCGTCGTACCGCACCAAACGCCAGCCACTCCTCTAGGCCCAGATGCAACAAACCTCCCGCGTACTTATTTTTGCGTTGTAAACTACACTGTTCCGCGTAATTACAAAGGTCTGCCCCGGGGCTGAAGATATATAGGAAACAATCGAGGGAACTATGTCAGCGATCGAGTACGGAAGCTATTACTGGTGCGTCGTACTAAACGGCACAGAGCAGGATTCCGCGGGCGAGTCCGTGCACCTGCACGCCGATGAAGTCGCCATCGACGCCGCGGGCTGCCTCGTTTTCAAAAGCGCCGGACGACGGCCCGCGGGCGCAGAACCCAAGCAGCAAAAAGAAACTGACAATGAAAAGGACTCCAGCACAGAAGGCCACGAAGAAAAAGATTCGCAGGACACCAAGGAAGGCGACGACGGCAAGAGCGAGAAAAAGGGAAATATGATTTACGTAGCGTTCGCCCCGGGAAGTTGGCGGGTATTTTTCGCAGCCAAGTTGCAGGACGGCACACCGGCGTCCATCGAACATTGGAGCAGCACCAACGCGAACCGCGTCAGCCCAAACATCGTGCCCCCGAATTCAGGCGCGGCGGGCTACATTCCTAAGAACTGACTCGAAGGCCGCCGCGCTATCATCCCGAATCCACTTTAGGGCGGAGGAATCTGCATTTGATGCGGCAGAGCCGCACAAGCACCGGAGGCAGCCCCCGCATTTATGCGGGGGAGGAGCGCTTTAGCGCTCTGAAAAAGCGGCTCCTTCAGGAATGCGCTTCAGTGCGAGACTCACACGCTCGGGCTTACGGAGAAGCGGACCCGGAATTAAGACACCTCCCGCTCAGTGCCTCACTAACGCACCAACGCGATCAATATAATGATGGGAATCGGAACGCCCAGCATGAAAAGCAAGATGTAACGCATCGAATTCCTCCCAACATCAATTTTCGTTCGCCAAGCAATTTCAACAAGCTCCAGCGCGCGACTCGCCTTAGATAATCACCACATGATCCCGCTGCGCGCCCCCAAAAGTAGCAGCCAAGCTGGCGCAGAACGCACCGCTCAATAGAGCAATGAACATCCAGAGCGAAAGATGCGCGATCGCCTTGCGGGTCGCATCGGCAGTCTGTTGCGCTTCCGCAAAGACGTCGCTCACGCGCTTATCCGCGTCGGAAGCATTCATTCCCGTTTTCGTCGCGACCACTTGATCCAGATAGGTCTTATCCGAGGCGGGAATTTCGCCCTGTCGCAAGGAATTCGCGAAAATAATTCCAACTTCGCCACGCAGCGCCGCTTCGTTCTGTCCCACATTCGGCGGGTTCGAGCGCAGCAGCGAGTCCACAAAATATTCGTTTGGATTCAGCTCCGTCGGGCCGGCCTGCGCGTTTGCCGCGCCGGCAGTGCGCTCGCTGGCACCGAGCCGCGCCGCTCCGCCAGCCATTGACGCAGCAGCGGACGCCAAAAACGCCGCCGTAATTACCAGCGCCACAGCCCAGGCCAGAAAGCCGTGCGCGGTATCGCGAAAATAGACTTCGTCGGAGTGAATCCTGGTCCACTTGGTGCGCAGCCGTCCCGCGAGATATCCGCCCATCAACGACCCGATTACTTGCACCAGAATCAGCCAGACAATTGCGCTCGTGCCGATTGTGGACGCGGAAACGCCCGAGTTAGCCCACGGCGAGACCGCCGAAAAGCCCAGCCCGGTTCCCAGCGCCAGCAGAATCAGCGAAATGGCAGCGCAGACGAAAGCCCCGCCGATCACGGCGCTCCAGGTAACTCCCGAGGAATGTGCGTCATTTCTGACCGAGCCATCGATAATCCCAGGTTCAACGAACGATACGGTGGTTGAATGTGCCATGCGGTTCTCCTCTTTCACGCTTCAGGATCTTTTTCCTGCCGTGCTTGCCGATGGCCTGTACGACGGGGACTCAAACTGTGGCCGAAAAACGGACACTTGACGGGAGAGCATAGTCGCTTCGCCGCCGCACACCATACACGGTCTCCTGTACCTGGGGGGAATACGTGATGTAGTCCACTTTGAAACGGCCACCTGCCCGAACCGCGAGGCGGCTCCCCCGCGCGTACCTCAATGATTCACCCGATAGCGCGGCCGGGTGCCGACGTCTAAGCTCTCGGAACATTCGATCCGATAACGAATGGGAATCAGTCTAATCGTTGGCTAGCTGCGAGACAGTTCTGAAAGCGAAAGGCTGAATTCAAAGCAGATCCCAAGGAGGATCGCAATGACCGCAAAGACCGTGAGCCGCAAAGTAAAGGAAACGGCGAAAGAAACCGCCGGAGTGCTAACGGAGATGGCCAAGTCGATCGGAACGGCGTTGGGCGCGGTTGCCGTGAAGACCGGGATCGCGCACGAGCCGGCGCATCGCGTACGGCACCGTTCGCGCGGAGTAAAGGCGGCCAGAGCACGCGCGAAATCCACTCGCGGAAGAGTGCGAGCTATCCGGGCTCGAGTAAAAGCGAGAGTCACTCGCGCGAAATCAAAGCGGCGATAGGTGCATTTTTTGGGCTAAGATTCCCGGCATGCGTTCGCGTGCCGGGAATGGCGCCTTTTTGAACGCGGGGAAATTTTCTGCCAGCCAGCAAACATCGTAAACGCCCTCCGCGCGGCAATTCCGAAACGCCAGTTTTCGCATCTTCGGGGGCAGATCGCCTCGCGAGCTCCAAAAAACCGCTCGTCAAAACTCTGCTGCAAAAGCTGGGCCCGGGATTAATCACCGGAGCCTCCGACGACGATCCCAGCGGAATTGCAACTTACTCGCAGGTTGGCGCGCAATTCGGCTACGGAATGTTGTGGACCATGCTGTTCACCTTTCCGTTGATGGCCGCCATTCAGGAGATCAGCGCGCGGATCGGCCGCGTCACGGGGATCGGCATCGCTGCAAACATGCGCCGCTATTATTCCCGGCCGCTTCTGTTCGGCATGGTCGCGCTGCTGGTTGCCGCCAATACTTTTAATCTCGGCGCCGATCTGGGCGCTATGGGCGCAGCTTTCAGCCTGCTTGTGCCCGGATACACTGAGCTGTATGTAGTCGCTTTCGGATTGATTTCATTGCTGCTGCAGATTTTCGTGCCTTACACAAAGTACGTTCACTACTTGAAGTGGATCACGCTCGCGATTTTCTCTTACGTGGCCGTAGCGTTTGTGGTGCACGTGGACTGGAAAGCGGCGGCCCGCGCCACTTTTTTGCCGTCGCTATTTTCTGGACAGACCGGCTACTTCACCGCGCTCATCGCGGTTCTTGGTACCACCATCAGTCCGTATCTTTTCTTCTGGCAAGCTTCCGAAGAAGCCGAGGACGTCCGGTGCACGCCTGAAGATCAAGCGCTTAAGAAGAATCCGCAACAGGCCCCCGCTCAATTTGAACGCATTCGCGTGGACACAGTAATCGGCATGGCCTGCTCGAACATCGTCGCCTATTTCATCATCCTGACCACTGCAGCAACGCTGCACGCGCACGGCCAGACCGACATTCAAACCGCCACGCAAGCCGCGAAAGCGATCGAGCCACTCGCCGGCCGTTTCACTTTTTTGTTATTCGCCGCCGGCATCGTGGGCACCGGCATGCTCGCCGTCCCGGTGCTCGCGGGCTCGGCGGCCTACGGAGTGGGCGAAGCGTTTAATTGGCCGGCCAGTCTCGAACGCAAGCCGAAGGACGCCAAAGGTTTCTACGCCACGATCGCAGCCGCCACGCTGGTAGGCCTTTCTCTCACGCTTCTGCATTTCAATCCGATCAAGCAGTTGTTTTGGGCCGCGGTGCTGAACGGCGTCGTCGCGGTTCCAGCCTTAGTAGTAATGATGATCATGGCCGCCAATCCAAAAGTGATGGGCAGCTTCACGCTGCCGCGATCACTATTTTGGTTAGGCTGGCTGTCAACGATAGTGATGGCCGCCGCATCAATCGGCCTTTTCATAACCTTCGGAAAATAGTTGGCTGCGACCGTCTATCGCGTACATGGTATCCTGTAGCCAAGTGACGATAAGACCCGATGGTCTGTCGCGGGCCTCGCCTCTAAAATAATTCATTAAAGCCGCCAAGGTTGAAAATCAATCCCCCGAGCCGCTGCGAACTGACATGATCGATGAATCCACGCCCGATAATCCCACTGCCGATAATCCCGGCGCCGATATCCCCAGGACTGATACTCGCGACGATTCAACTTGGCAAACCTTACTTCCGCGCCTGGCCACGCTTTTGTGGATCATTGTCATCGCCATCCTGGTAGCGTTTGGCTTCTTCGCTAGTTCGCTTTGCATCACCGTGCTGCTCGCGGCTTTCCTCGCCATTCTGATCGATCCGCTGATCACTCGTCTCGAACGGTGGTATGTGCCGCGGACCCTTTCGTCCGCGCTGGTTATTATTCTCGGAATGCTTGCCGTGGGAGTGTTCTCCTATACCTATTACGGCAAAGCCGCGGCAGCCGTGGACGAAATCCCTCGGTACGCCTGGCGCATCCGGCAGGCGGTCGAGCCTCTCAGCAAGGAAATTGAGAAAGTTCGCGAGGGAGCGGGATCGCTTACCTCCGACGATAGCTCTTCGAAAAAAGTTGCCGAAGTGCGAATCAAGCAGGCGCCGGACTGGCCAGGATTCATCGTGCGCGGCTTCGGATCGGTTTGGGGCGCGGTGATCATTGGCGGTATCGTCCCATTTCTCACATTTTTCATGCTCATCGGAAAAGACCGCATGTACATCCGCATGACCAGCATGCTGGGCTCCAAGATGGATGTTCCGCGATTTATCGACCGTCTCAATCGCATGGTGCGCGGATTTGTGGTCGGAAATCTGATCATCGGAGCGGTGATGATGGCCGTCAGTGTGGCCGTTTTCTGGAGCCTTGGAATGAATAGCGCCCTGGAGATCGGGATGATTAGCGGATTCCTAAACTTGATCCCGTTTCTCGGCGTGTTGTTGGCAGCCATCGTCCCGGTCTTGGCCGCTACGTTCCAGTTCAATACCGCTACTCCGTTTTTCATCATTGTGCTGACCGTATTTCTGCTGCACATGATTTCCGCGAATATATTGATTCCGAAATTTATCGGCTCGCGAGTTCAGATTGGACCGGTGGCCGCTACAATCGGAATGCTCTTTTGGGGATGGCTCTGGGGAGTGATGGGGTTATTGCTCGCTGTGCCTCTAACTTCACTGGTGAAAATAATCGCCGATTCGAACCCTTCGCTGTTGCATCTTTCGAATCTGCTCGCCGAGACGCCCCGTCCGCTGCCACATTGGGCGCGTTACGGCAGCCACACCTTGGACCGCGCCGTTCCTTTCTTGCGTGAGCGATTCAGCCCGCGAGCCAGAAGCTAATAGCGAGAGCGTCTGCGACGCATCGGATGCGCCGCGGCAAGCATCGAAATTATTTCTTCTTCGGAACTTTTGCGCCTTTCTTGCGCGCTTCCGAGAGCCCAATCGCGATCGCCTGCTTTCGGCTCGTCACCTTGCCGCCTTTTCCGGAACGCAATGTGCCCCTCTTCTCGCGATGCATAGCGCTTTTCACACTTTTCGCTGCAGCCTTGCCATATCGTGCCATGCGCTTCCTCCCCGTCTGTTACTGAAAATCGCAGCGAATCATAATGGCGCCGTTCGCCGGCGGCCATACAGGGAAGCGCGTAGTTTACGTCGAGGATTGCCCGGCAAGGAACGCGTCGCTACTTGGCCCGTCGTGCCGCGTCTTCCAACCGCTGGCGATTCTTCCAAAAATCACCCCACAGATCCCCTACGCGTTTCACTCGCGCGCCGATCGTCTCGATAGTCCAAGAATCCGCTCGCAGCTTGCTCGTCAACTCCTTCGGCGAAATCGGCGCAGAAACCGCAACCGACGCAACCGGCCGAACAGAATAAGCCGCCGCCAGCGGTTTTCCCCGCGCATTCTGCACCGTATCAATCAGCACCGACCCCTTCTTGCGTTTCTTGATGCTGCGCTCAAAAGTCACCAGATCGGGATGCTCGCTCTTCACCATCTCCGCCACCGCCGCCGCAAACATCTGCACCTGCTCGTAAGAATATTTCGCTTCCAGCGGCACATAAATGTGAAATCCAGTGGCACCAGAAGTTTTCAGAAAAGAACGCATCCCCAGCCGAGTCAGTTGCGCCACGGTACTCTTCGCCAATTCCACCACGGCATCAAATCCAGTTCCTTCGGTAGGATCAAAATCAAAAAACACATAGTCAGGTCGATCCAGATTCCCGACGCGGCTCGACCATGGATTGTGGTCGATACATCCCAGATTGGTGAGATAAAGCAGCGCCGCCACATCGTCCGCCACAAAATATTCCATCTCCCCGCCGCGTTCCTTCGAGTAGATCGAAACCGTTCGCGTCCACGCAGGCCGCGATTCCGGCGCTTCCTTCTGAAAGAAGAAGCTCCCATGAATCCCATTCGGATAGCGCTTCAACACCTGCGGGCGGTCCTTCAAAAACGGCAAAATGTATTTCGACATTCGCAGATAGTGCAGCAGCAAGTCGCGCTTCTTGCACCCGGCTTCCGGAAAATAAATCTTATTCAAATGCGAAAGCGCCACTTCCTTGCCGTTCAAGACGATCGAAAGCGATTCCGCACTCCCTTTCGAGAGTTCCGCCTCAATCGCGCTTTGACTTTCGATGCTTTTCGGCCGTGTGCTTGCAAATGTTGATGCAACGTTCGCCGCCGCAACTTTCGCCGATGGTTTCGCCATACCGGAATCCTTTTTCGCCGCTCCGCTTCGAGCCGAATGCGAGCTGACGCCCTTGGGCCGGCTCGCAACAGACTCCGGCGCCTTCCGCTGTTCCGCAAAAGTGGCCGACGAAGCATCGCGGTCATTTTGAAATCCAAGAAACACTGGCTGACGAAGCTTCAAATCGGTAGTCCACTCGGCATATTTCACGCGCGCCACCAACTTAGGTTCGACCCAGGTTATTTTTTCTTTCACCGTAGGCGCGTGCTTGAATGGTGATGTAGGCCGTTCGAGCTTCTTCAACTGCGCATGAATCCCCGCGAGCGATTCGCTGTCGAATCCCGTCCCCACGCTTCCGATGTAGCGCAGCTCGCTGCCTTTATATAGCCCCATCAAAAGCGCCCCAAAATAATCCCGAGATCGCCGCGGAGTCGTCCAACCTCCGATCACCACATCCAAATCGTGCACGATTTTGATTTTGAGCCAAACCCGCGAGCGTCCTTCTACGTACTCGCTGTCCATTTTCTTCGCGATCAATCCCTCGAGCTCTTGCTTGCGGGCAACTTCGAAAAGCTTTTCACCCTGGCCCACTTGATGATCTGAATATCGAATCTCCGGCGAAGTCTGCAGCAATCGCTGCAGCAATTTCTTCCGCTCAATCAGCGGCGCATCCCGCAAGTCGTAGCCATCGCAATACAAGATATCGAACGCGTAGTAAACGATCGGCACCTGGGCCAGCAGCGTTGCGGACGGATTCTGTACGCCGAAGCGAGATTGCAATTTCTTGAAGTCCGAACGTCCGGCGTCGTCCAGCGCGACAATTTCGCCATCCACGATCGCTTCCCGCGCGCTCAACTTTCGCGCGAAATCGCATAACTCCGGACACTCGCCGGTAATTTCGCGATGCGAGCGCGAACGAATCGTCACGCCGTTATCCTTCGTCCACACCACGGCCCGCTCGCCGTCCCACTTAATCTCGAAAAGCCAGGCATCATCCGAAAATGGTTTGTCCGCCAGAGTAGCCAGCGCCACATTGATCTTCGAAGGCATCGGCGCCCGCACCGCTCCCGAAAGCGTTCCCGGATCAACGATCGATCCATTCTTGCGCGGCTTGCTCGCGCGCGAAGAAGCCCCATTTGCTCGCCCGGCGGCCGCGGCAGACGGCGCATCAGCAATCGCCGAGCCAGCAGCCTTGCGAATAAACAGCCATTCGTTCTGCCGGCGAGAATTCCGCATCTTCACCAGCACAAAGCGCCCCTGCAAGCGCGTTCCATCAAGGCTGAATTTGATTTCGCCGTTCGCAATTTGCGCGCTCGCGGACTGAGTGCCTTCGGTCTTAAAACTTCCGCGATCCCAAATGCGCACATCTCCCGCGCCATAGTTTCCTTTGGGAATCACGCCCTCAAATTTCCCGTACTCCAGCGGATGATCTTCCACCTGAATCGCCAGCCGTTTCTCGCCGTCGGCGAGCGGCGGCCCTTTCGGCACCGCCCAAGATTTCAAAACGCCGTCCACTTCCAATCGAAAATCATAATGAAGCCGCGTAGCCGAATGCCGCTGCACCACAAACGAGCCACTATCGTGATGGTCGCGTAGCACAGGCACTCTTGCCTGTGTTGGTTTCGATCCGCCGGCAGGCTCAGGCGTTTTCCCAAAGCTCCGCTTCTCGCGATATTTTCGAAGAAGCTTGGAGCCTGCTTTCACCAAAGAAATCCCCCCAAACATGGGATGCGCCCCGCAACCCAGCGGGCACATCAGAAAACGCGGCAGCGTCGTAATTCAATCTCGCCTGCGCTTTCGTAGCCCAACTTTCGTAGTAAATCTTTCGTAGAAAAACTTCGCATTCGTCGCGGCGGAGCCGCGGCGTCACGGTGGCAGCCCCCGAATTTATTCGGGGGGAGGAGCGCTTTAGCGCTCCGGAAAAACGCCGCGCTACATCAACGCGCTTTAGCGCTGGGCACCACCAGC
>Ga0209772_10000220_pt1 | contig 14153 bp, 7 predicted proteins | sample BogFormECP03_OM1_FD_188235 | JGI IMG/M metagenome (GOLD analysis project Ga0209772, IMG submission 188235) | Bog forest soil microbial communities from Calvert Island, British Columbia, Canada - ECP03_OM1 (SPAdes) (version 2) | ecosystem: Environmental > Aquatic > Freshwater > Wetlands > Bog ... | reverse complement strand
ACATAGGGCGCGATTGGCTGCATCCCGGCTTGCCATGCGGCGTACATCGAATTCGCGGTGAAATAATCGGTGAAGCCGTCCATCAGCAAACGTAGCGGCCGCGAGGAATCCCATTCGCCGAGATCGAGCGTAAGCGTGTGCATCTGCGCGAATCCTTGATACGGCGCTTCCGGGAAATCCATGACGTATGTGCGATCGCGCTCGAGCAGCAGCGGCAGCACGTCGCGCCCGCGATCGTCCCAGGCCCCGGCCGGCGGATGCGCCGCACGGCTGGCGATCACTTTGAATTCAGGGAAAGGCGGGTTGCTAGCGAAATATTCATTCGGATAGACCTCGACATCGGACGGATGATCCACGGCCAGCAGCCGCACGCGATCGAGATAATCGAGCTCTTCCATCGGCTCGAGCATGCGGAAACTGATGCGTCCATCGCGCAAAGCCACTTGCGAGCCGCTCACCTTGAGATATTCATCCGGATCGGGAACGTCGCGCTGGCCCGGCGCGATCCAATGCCCAACAATGCCCGGCCCAATCATGTCCGCAAGGAATTCATAGCGCGACCCATTCCACACGAAGACAATCGGGCACGAGCTGCCGCGCCGGTCAATTTCGCTGATTTCTTTGCGCTGGTTCGCGGCCAGTTTCACTTCGTCTTGCAGCACGCCGGTGGGCCAAAGCATGCGCACCACATCCGCTTCCGTCTCCGCGCCGAGCCCAACGTGGAGATCGAGTGGCCCTTGACTCAGATATCCCGATGCGCCGGTGATCTCGAACTTTTGGCGCATGGCCCCAGCGAATACCTCGACCTTTGTGCCAATCGCAGATTTATTGTCGTTCGCGCCCCTAAGTGTCAGTTCCAGCCAGTTATTTTTATTCCCGCCTACGTTGCGCAGCAGCAGCGGCGGCGCGCCGAGCTGCGTGATCAGCAGTCCGACGGAGCCATCGCCCGCAAAATCAAACGGAATTACCGCCCGCGGATTTTTCAAGGCAAGCTTGTCGAGCCCGACATCTTTGGTCACATCGCGGAATCCTGCCGGGCCCTCATTGCGCAGCAGCGCAATCCGTCCGCCCGAGTCATCTGCACCCACAGCCACAAGATCAATCCATCCATCATTGTCGTAGTCAACCGCCGCAATTCCCCAGCCGCGCTTCCAACCGAGATCCGGCAGTTTCACTGGAATGAATTTTTTTCCGCCATCATTCCGCCACAGAGAAATTCCCGGCGCGACGCCATGCGTAAGCGCCACATCGATCCAGCCGTCCTTATCGAAGTCGAGCGTCGCGATTCCTGCACTCTGCCCCGGCGTTTCGCTCGGCCACATCTCCCGCTTTTCGAAAGCCCCTTCGCGCCGATTGAAAAACGCCGCCGGCGGCCCATCCGGCACGCCAGTCACAATGAAATCGATCGCGCGATCGTTGTTGATGTCCGAGGCGATCGCCCCCAATGCACCAGGCCGCGCGCCGAGGCCCGTCTCCGCCGTGACATCAGTAAATGTGCCGTTCCCATTATTCCGCCAAAGCAAATCCGAAACTTCCCCAGAATTCCGGAAATCCTGCGCCCACGGCCGCTGCGTCACGTACAGATCGAGATCGCCATCGTGATCGTAATCCACGAAAGTCATCCCCATCGCCATCCCAGGCGCCTTAATTCCAGTCCCCGCCGTCACGTCGCGAAATGTGCCATCGCCCTGATTGCGATAAAGCGCCACGCGCCCGATGAAGCTAACCGCAAGATCGGGCCACCCATCGTTATCGTAATCTCCGACAGCGCACCCGATCCCGGCTTCGTGAATATCAATCCCGGATGCGCGCGTGACATCAATAAACTTGCCGCCGCCAGCATTTCGATACAGCGCGGCGTGCCCGTTGCCGATGGCATTGACGAGAAAAACGTCCGGACGCCCATCGCCATCAAAATCGAAAACGCACGCGCCGCGCTCGTAAGATGTTATGGGAGCGCCCACCGCAATCCCCTTTAACGGGGCGGCCGTGAGAGGCAAACCTGAATTCGCCGTCGCATCTTCAAAGCGCACCGGAATCGCCGGCAGTACCGGCGCCAGCGCTGCCGAAATTTGTTCGGCCAGCGAATATTTCCCCTGCTCGCCATAAACAAGGCTCATCGGCGCGCCCAATTTCAACTCATTCAAATGCTGAAAACGCTCGAGGTGCGCCTTCGCCTGCGCCGCATCGCTGCTGCGTTGATAGGCTTGCGCCAATCCAAATTCCGCCGACACGTGATAGGGATTGATTTTCAGCGCCGCCTGAAATTCTTTGATGGCTTCCGGGTAATGATGCAGCTCCGAATTGAGCGTCCCTAGAAAATAGTAAGTGTCCGCATCGTCCGGATCGGCTATCAGTGCGCGCGAAAATGCAGCTCTACCCGCTTCAGAATTACCGGCAGATTTTTCGAGCAGGCCCAGGTTGTACCAGCCGCGCGGCTCCGCGGGCTGCGATCGCGTGATTTCCTCCAATATTTCACGCGCCTCATCGGCGCGTTGCATATTCAGCAGCGCAATCGCTTCATTTAATTGAGGGATGTAATTCTCGGAGTCGGCGGCGCTGGCGCGTTTAAACTCTTTCAGCGCGTCCTCCGGGCGCTGCTGATCCATATACGCCACGCCCAGATTGTTGGCCCGCAGCACTTCTCCCGCCTTAGCCGCGGCCTTCGATTGCGCCTGGTCGCCGGTTCGTCCACCAATGAGTACTGGCGCGACACATATGCCGAGCAGGCCAGCCGCAATCGCCAGCGAAGTGACACGCGATCGTCTCAGTGCTTTCAGAATTGCCGCCGTCTGAAGATTTGTCAGGGCACGACTTAGTCGTGCCGAAAGCAGCGCCGAATGAATTCGGCTTTAGCCGCCGAGGTTTGCCTATTTTTTCTTCAATGGCTGTGCGCCGGCCAACCCCGCGCCTTCCTTGAGAGTAATGATTTGATCGGCACGCACATTTTTCAGGGCATCTGTCTGCCCGCTTGGCCAACGCACCTCGATCGCATCTGCCTGCGCGGCCGCGCCGAGCCCAAAGGTTAGCACAAGCTCACTCGAAGACTCATAGCTGCCGCCGCTGCGCAACGTTTGATCCTGCGTCCCGCCGCCAGCCGTCACGCGCACCACCGCGCCAATCCCGTCGCGATTCGATTTCGTTCCCACGAGCTTCACGCGCAACCGGTGATTCGAATTGCCGCTATTGCGGAAAAGCACCGCGGGCCCGCCATTCGCCGTCACCGCAATATCCGGCGCTCCATCATTATCAATGTCGCCGTAAGCCGCGCCGCGCGCCACGCGGCGCGCCGCAAATGCCGCGCCCGCTGATGCAGTGGTCTCCTCGAATTTCCCATCGCCCAGATTCCGGAACAAATGCGGCGGCTCGGCATAACGCACGCGATTTTGAATCTTCTCGATCCCTGTCTCAATGTGGCCGTTGGCGATAAAAATATCCGGCCAGCCATCCAGATCGTAATCGAAGAAAAAACAGCCGAAGCCGAGAGTGAGCAGGCTCGCACGGCCAATGCCGGTCGGCGCGGCTTCGTCCACGAAGAGTCCATTCTTCTCGTTGTGATAAAGCGCAGCCATTTGATTGGAAAAATTGGTGATCAACAAGCTCGGAAATCCGCTGCGATCGTAATCCGCAGCATCCACTCCCATGCCCGCGCGCGCAATCCCGTCCTCGCTGAACGCCACGCCCGAAGCTACGCCCTTCTCGGTGAAAGTTCCGTTGCCATTGTTGATATAAAGTTTATTCGGCTGCGTGTCGTTGCTGAAGAAAATGTCAGGCCAACCGTCTTGATTCGCGTCCAGAATTGCAACGCCGAGCGCCTTCGAAGTGGTATCGAAAAGCCCGGCCTTTTGCGTGGCATCCTCGAAAGTGCCGTCGCCGCGATTGTGCCAAAGACGCACCGACGCCCCGCGATACGATTCCGGCGTGCAGTACGATTTCGTTTTTCCATCAAGCGTGCAGTAGATATCCGTCTGCGGTGACCACTGCACGTAATTACTCACCACCAGATCGAGATGCCCGTCGCGATCGTAATCCACCCAGGCGGCGCTGGTGCTGAATTCGTTCGGCCCGGAAAGCCCGGCCTGCTTGGTTACATCGGTGAAAGTGCCATTGCCGTTGTTGCGAAAGAGATGGTTTTGCCCCAGCGCGGTGATGAAAATATCGTCGTACCCGTCATTATTGTAATCGCCGATAGCCACGCCCATGCCATAAAGCTCAATCGCCAGTCCCGCTTTCGCGGTCACGTCAGTGAAGGTTCCGTCGTGATTGTTGCGATAGAGCGCCGGATGCGAAACGGTCCGATGGTGCTCCGGCCAGTCCGCTCCGTTTACGAAAAAAAGATCTTGCCAGCCATCGTTGTCGTAATCGATGAAAGCCACACCCGACCCCATCGCCTCGGGCAAATATTCTTTTCCGAACGATCCATTATTGTGCGTGAAATGAATTCCTGCCGTCCGAGTGACGTCTTCAAATTGGATCGCGGTCGCCGGCGCGGCGGAAAAACCCGGCGTCGAGGGAAGATAGAGCGCGGCGGGGATGATTGTGAGCGCGACGAAAAAGGGAATTGCGAACTCGGTCCGCACGGAGCCTACAGATTTCTCGAACCTCAATCCGATCCTCCGTGCGAAGCAGCGACAGATGGCAGCACCGCGCCACGTAGCTTCTCCGCTGGCACAGAATCGTGCTCGTGAATCGGCTGCCGCTCCACATTATCTTCCGGATGCGCGCGAAGATAGGGGCCCGTCAAAGTCTGTGCCGACTCGTCCGCCTTAAATCGCAAATAGCGTTTCTGAAATTCCGCCGAGCGTTCATTTTGCCCCAGCCCGGTATAGCAAAGCATTAGGTTGTAGTTCGCCTCGAGATCTTCCGGGTCGATTCCGAGCGTCGCATTAAATTCCTGGATCGCGTCGCCGTATCTTCGCTGCAAGAATAAGATGCGCCCGAGTTCGTCGTGAACCACGCGGTCGCGCGGATATTGCTCGAGTACTTTTCGCAAGTGCGCCGCGGCATCGTCATAGTGTCCCTGATTCCGCAACACCTTTGCATAAAAGAAATTCGCCCGCGCGAGCGACGGCGAAAGCTCGAGCGCCTTCTCGAGCACCGTTTTCGCCGCGGCCAGATTTCCTTCCTGAAACCTCACCCGGCCAAGATTCACCCACCCATCCGGATTTTGCGGCGCGATTTGCGTGATCTTCTCGAACGCAGCCGCCGCTTCCTTCAAATCGCCCTGCAGCAGCAATCCGATGCCGTAATCGTTCCAGCGCGTCCAGTCCGCCGGATCGAGCTTTAATTCCGCCCCGGGCGCCGCCGCATTCGCGGGTAAGATTTTCAGCTCAACTCGATCTTCCGCCAACACTACTGTCGGGAGCGTCGGTATCGATTTAATCTGGCCAGAAACTCCCGAAGTGTCGCCCGTGAAGATCCAGTGGCCGTCATCGAAATCCGATGTAACTTGGGGATGCGCCTCGTTTGGATCGCGCACGCCGCCATACGCAAACTGCGTATTCCACCACATAAACTTTCGATAGTTCAGCTTGGCGTGCAGCGAAATCCGCGAACCCGCATCCGCGGGAATTTTCACCCGGAAATGCACCGTATCCGCGGCGCCCGGTGGAATCAAATGCACGTAAACCGTCGCTCGCGCGGCCCACGCATTGCGCTTATTGATGTGATTCCCGTGTTCGTCGATCAAAACCGAGTGATAGAAATGCGCCCCGCGCTCAACCGGCCCGCGCCCGCCATCCTCCGCCATGCCACTCCAGAAAATCACGCGGCCATTTTCATCCGTCGCCGTAAGTTCCAGCCAACAATCGAACGCATCCACCGTTCCGCCGGGAAAGAAATGGCCAACTTTGCGCGTGCGCACCACCACGTCCACTCGCGCCGTATCGCCCCGCCGCACCGCCGCCGCAACGCGATTGAGCGGCCCGGTAACCGGCGGAGCAGGCCCCGATGATTCTTCGGAAGCCGCTCCAGCCTCCGAAGGCCCCGGCGCTTCGGCTTCTTCACCGATCGCAAAAGTTGTTGCAAGTCCCGGCACCGACGGTGCTCGCACCGCCGTGTTGGCGCCCGTTGGGCCGCTATCGGGCGTGATCGCGAAAATGTCCACACTCACTTGCTTGTCTTTCAGGAATTTCTCCGTGGCGTCGAGCTGCGCTTCATCCTGATTTGCGAACGGCACAGCCGTATTCGCGGCAAGGAACCGATGCGAGTGCAGCATTTTCGGACGAGCTGCCGTGTCTTGTAGCGGCGCGAGCGGCATGTGGCAATCCGCGCAAGTCTGCGGTTTCGGTGGATAATAAAATGACCGCGCACCAAGTCCAGACACGCCGCTAGCCTGCCAATTGTCGTAATCATTGAATCCGCGAATCCAGCGATAGTGATTCACCGGAATATCGAGATGCACTTTGTGGCACGTAGAACAAAATTCCGCCGTCTGCGTCCTCATGAAAGGCTTCAAAAAAGTTCGCCGGTGCGGCTCAGGATTCAATTCCACAAGAAAATCATGAAAGCGCCGCACCAGAGGATTTTTGCTCATGGCCATGTCATGCAACTCCGGCACTTCCAGCCGGAAATCGCCTTGGCCCATGGTGCTTTTCACGCCGGTGATCGAATGGCACATCATGCAGCCAAGTCCAGCTTGTCCCGCCGGCGTGCTCTCAATCTCGCGAACCGGTTTGTCAAACTCGCCGCTGAAAAGCAGCGAAGGGTCGTGGCACCCCGCGCACCATTTCGACGACTTGATGCCGATGGTGTCCTGCATGTACTCGATGCTCTTGCGGTACCACTGATTGTTGAAGGAAGAAAAGTGGTGCATCGAACTTTGCCACTGCTTGTAAATGTCGGAGTGGCATCGCTCGCAAGATTGCGACTCCATGAAATATTCTTTGGCGATATGCATTTGCCCGGGCGTCTGCGCCGAACTCGGAAAAAATGGCCCCGACGGTCCATCGCCCTCTGAATCCATGCTCGCCGGCGCAATCCGCGGATTCTCGATGCGATTGGCTCGCTCAAACGGCACGGTTCGCAGCCACCACGCGCCCGCCGCCAATCCCGCAGCGACCACAAATCCAAGCGCGTAACGCAACGCCACCCGCATCGCCGAACCAGCAAGCCATCCGCGCCGCCCGGCCCAACCTGCCGCGAGAATCACGCCGCCCGCAACGCTCGCTCCGATATGCGCATACAGCAATGGAAATCGGCTCCGTGGCGCTCCGGTAATCGCGAGAACCACGCCAAGCAGTCCGCCCGCCGCAACCAGCAACCAACCTGCCCGCCCGGAAAAATCGCCGGCAGTGATTCTGCGCCACAAAAAGGGAACTCCAATCACCAGGAAAAGCGATCCGGCGACCAGATGCAGCAACACAGTACCTTCGTAAACAAGCGTCGCGTAAGGCCAGGCGAAAAGGTAAGCCGCGCTGAGGAATAGAAAATAGAGAAGAAATGATCGGAAGCGATTCATCTCAAAATCGCAACAGTCTGAAGCACGAAATCACAGCGGTCAATAATATGAAAGCATTACCCCGCGTTATGCGCCCGCGCGACCAACAAAATCGCCAAAAAATAAAACAAAAACATCAACCCCAAATAGGCCCGCGCCGACTTGTTAGCCCCGTCAAATTCCTTCCAAACCAAAATCCCCCAGAGCGCAGCCACCATCGGCGCCGATTGCCCAATCGCATAAGAAATCGCTAATCCAATCGAATTTCCCGCCACCAAATTAAAAACGGTCCCAATCCCCCAAATAAATCCGCCAAGCAATCCGAGTAAATGCCACTTCGCGGGCGCCCGGAAAAATCCGCCAAAAGCCACCGGCTCTCCCACCAACGGCCGCCGCATAAAATAAATATTCCAAACGAAACAGGAAAGCAGGGCTCCCAACGTAAAAAAAACCGCTAGCCCGTAAGGCCCCAATCCATTTCCCTCGCGCATCGCATGCGCCGAGAGCGGCGACCACAATCCCATCAACACGCCGGACACGATGCAAGTAATAATGCTCTTCCGCGAAACCGCGCGATTGCCGGTAGGCAACTGCCCGTAAGCTTTTCCGTCGAGCACCACCGCAACAATCGCGCAAACCACTCCAGCTCCAAGCATCACCGCGTTGCCCTTAGGCTCGCGCAAGTAAGTCAGCACTACGCCCACCACCAGAGCGATCCCAATAGAAACCGGAAACGCAATGGCCAGCCCGGCCATATCAATTCCAGCCACCAGCAGCAAATTCGCAAGATTGAAAATCGCCCCAGCCAGCATCGCAAACCAGAAATTCGAGGTATCCGCCGCATGCACGTTGCTTATAAAGCTGGTAGCGTCGTTCGCTCGACTGCCCATCGTCAGCGCAAGAATCAGGGAGATCAGAAAAATCCCCAGCGCATAATCCCAATAGAAAAGCTCGAACCGGTAATTCTTCACTCCCTTGTAAGTGTTCGCCCAAGATCCCCAGCAAATCGCGGACACAATCATCATCACCATGGCAATCGCAAAAGTAGGCGGCGTAAACATCAGTTTGTCCTCTTCCTCGTCTTGCCGTTAACGGGTCCCGGGCGAAATCTAAAATGCAACCGCACCCTTCTGCGCCCTGATAAACGCCACGACTTCATCGTGCTTGGCCATCGCCCGCGCTCCCACTTTCGTGCAACAAAGCGCCGCGCAGGCATTGGCAAACATTCCCACCTTTTCGTGATCCCATCCTTGCAGCAATCCGTAAGAAAGCCCGCCCATAAACGCGTCGCCCGCGCCAGTCGTATCCACAACACTCACTTTGAAGGCCGGCACGTGCGCCATCTTCTCCGCGCTGGCAATCAAGCAGCCTTCCGCGCCCATGGTAACCGCCACCAGCTTCGGCCCAAGCTTCAGCAATTCCCGCGCAATCTCCTCGAAATCCGTCATCCCCGTTATTTCCCGCGCCGCTGCCTTGCAGGGCTTCAGCACATCGACCAGCCGCAGTGCGGAGCAAACATCCTGTTCCGAGCCCAGATTGGCTTGAGCGAAGAAAGTCGGCGACACGTCGAAATCGAAAATCACGCGTACATTTGCCGCCCGCGCAATTTTCATTGCCTCGCAGACCGGCACCAACGGCAATTGTGACGCCTCGGTATGAAAATGTTTCGCTTTCTGAATGTGCGCCGCAAATCGAGAGTTCACCTGATACGGCGAAATCTTTCCCGTCACGTTCGGAAACATATAGATGCAACGCTCGCCCTGGGCATCCACCGGAATCCAGGTGAGCGACGACATTTCATGCTTTACAGTTTCAACGCCGCTGCAATCCATTCCATCCGCTTCAAACGCCTTCATGATAATCCGGCCGTTATCGTCATCGCCGATCAGTCCGAGCCAACCGGTGCTCGCCCCCAGCCGCGCCACTTGCGTCAAATTGTTGGCCGTCACGCCACCCGCATGAATCTCTAACCTTTCCGCATTGATTTTCTCCTCCGGCCGAAGCAATCGCGAGACGATCGCGAAATAATCAACAGTGCAGCTCCCGATTCCGACCACGTCCACATTGCCAGCCACAATTTCCTCCCGTCAGAAGCTATTCCAGGCCCTCATAGCGGCGGCCCCGCGTCGCGGGGCCGGCATCGACGCAATATTCTACTTGACGCCACTCACCGCAGAGGTCCCAGGCGTCGCCTGCATCATCAATTTCTCAAACAACCGGTAAAATTTCTCCGCATTCAAATCCATCAACATATGCACCGGCTGCTCGCCCAGCCCAGGCTGCATTCCCGGCGCCCAAGTCAGCGTATTCCCATAACCAGCTCCATGCGAAATATCAATGTCCATGTAAACCATCTGCTCGTTGGTGATCACGCCCGGCTCAAGCCAAGCCGCAGCCGCCAGTTCATCCCACATATATTCCTCATCAGCGTATTTCGCGATATATTGCGCCGCGGCCGCCTGCGATTTCGAAATTTCCGCAATCATCGCCTTCGTCAGCCGCGTCTTCACCGAAATATCCACGGTCGTAACGGTAATTTTCTTCCACGGCGCCCGCAACACTACGTGCACTGCCTCCGGATCCCACCAAAAATTAAATTCCCGCCGGTTCGACATCGTCCACTCCGCCGGCACCACCGGCGCCACGCTCCCGCCCATCACCACCAATTCCTGCGCCAGTTCCGGCACCTTCGGATCAATCGCAATCGCCAGCGCCAGATCCGTCAAGGGCCCTCCGGCATAAATCGTCACTTCGCCGGGATATTTGTGCACCATGCGAATGATGAAATGCGCCGCGTCTTCATCAAGCGGCTTCGCGGTTGGCATGCCCTCGGGCATCGGCCCAATTTCAAACGGCCCATAATATTTGTCGCGATTCGAATGGCTGCCAGACGCAAATCGCTTCTGCCGGTCCCACGCTCCCTGATAATTCACTTTGCCGTAAAGCGTCTCCCAACGCGCAATTTCCTCTTTGCTGTTAATCAGCGGAAAAATCGCGCCAGGCACCACGGGAATATCCGCGCGTCCAATAATTTCCAATGTCCGCAAAGTATGCAGCACCTCTTCATCGCGCCACTCGTCGCCGCTCACCACGGTAATTCCCAACGGCTCCACATCCGGTGATTGCACCAGCATCAAAATCGCCTGCTGATCCGTGGTTGCCGGCCCGCGCGCATCCTGATCGATGATAATTTTGCGCCGCCCCTGCGCGCCAAGCCCCGACGCCAGCACTAAAATAAACGATGCCGCGGCCGCAATTCGACACGTCCTCATTCGACTCCCCACTTTCCTTGCGCGAAAAAAGCTGCGGAGCTTATAGTTCGCGCCAAGAGCCCACGTCAAGCGAAAAGCCCCTCGCGGGCGGCCGCCGGGGCCGCGCTGGCGTTGCGATTTGCAATGCTATACTTCTGCGCATGCTCTTGGGCCTGGTCCTTTTCCTTCACATTGCGGCATTTCCGCAATCGCCGTCGCGCCCCAAGCCCGTATCAGCCGCCGAACTCGAAAAACTCGCGCAGGAATCCGTCGCCGAAAAAGATTGGGATATCGCCGCAGATGAATTTCGCCGCGCCATCGAAATCGAGCCGCGTAACGCACGCCTGCGCGTCGAGCTAGCCGAATCGCTAAGCGCCGCGCAAGATTTTCCGGCCGCCATCGCTGCATTCCATGACGCGCTACAGCTTGATCCGCGCAACGAACCCGCCGAACTGGGCATCGCCGAAGCCTACCGGCGCGTTTTCAATTATGACGAATCGCGAGAATTTCTCGAGCGCGCCAAGCAAGATCATCCCGCAAGCGTGGCCCCGCGCATCGCCCTCGGCCGTCTCGAAATCGAGCTGCAACACTACGACCGCGCCATCGAAGAACTTCAGCCCGCCGGTAAACTGGCCCCGCGCGAGATCGGCGCACGCAACGATCTGGCCGCCGCCTATCAAGCCAAAGGCGACCAGCCGCACGCGCTCGAACAACTCGAAGCCGTCCTCGCGCGCGACAGTTCCAACGCCTTCGCGCATTTTCTCCGCGCGCAAATCTACGCCGATAAAGACGACACCGCTCACGCCCTGCCGGACGCGGAAGCCGTCGTAGCCGCGCAGCCGGCCAACACGCGCGGACGCATCTTGCTCGCCAAAATTCTCCTTCGAGTGCCGAATTGCTCGCACGCTATCGAAATTCTGCGACCGCTAGAGAGCACCAGCCCGCGCGAATCCGACGCACTCTTTTTGCTGGCGCGCGCCTATCAATGCAACGGCGACGCTTCGAGTGCGCAGCGCGTCACCGCCGAATTCGAGCAATCCTCGAAAGCCGATCGCGCGGCCAATGAAAACTCCACGCAAGCCGGCCATCTGGTGCACGAAGCCAACGATCTCGCCATCAAGAATCAATTTGCACAAGCCACGGATCTTCTCAATCAAGCGCTCGAAAAAGATCCAGCGAATAGCGACGCGCACGCTCAACTGGCGAAACTTCTTTACTCCAAGGGCGATCTAGCTAATGCAGCCGAATCCATCCAGAAAGCCCTGGCCGCACGCCCTTACAATCCCGACTATCTGTATGTCTGGGGAAAAATTCTGGAGAAAGAAAACCGCGCCGACGACGCGCTGCAGGCGTTCGCAAAAATCACACAGGTAAATCCAAAAGAATCCGACGCGTTTTTCGAACTCGGCGCCATCTACGAACAAAAGGGCGAGCGCACGCAGGCGCGGCAAGCCTACAAAAAAGCAGCAGAGCTCTCCCCCGACGATCCCGACTATCGCAAAGCCCTGGAATCCGTTAAGTAGCGCCGAGGCCACTCAATACATTATCGTCCGAGTCAAATGATGCGGCCAGAATGTCGTGTGATAAGGAAGCCAAAGGCGAGCGTCGATCTGCGGAATAATTATTTGCATATTCTCGGGCCGAATCTTGTTGACCTCTTCGCGTAGCAGCGCGGTGGCATAAAGCGTGTGCCCGCGTATCTCAATCTCCTCAGTGCTGTCCCGCGCAATCAGCTCGTACGAGTTGATTTTTCGCTCAAGCCCCGGCGAATATTTCAAAATTCCCAATATCCGCAGCGCCGCCGGCACAATGTAATCCGCAAACGCCGTCATCTTCTCCGGATCATCCAGCTTGAACCATCCTCGCCGGTGCAAGTTCGCATACAGCATCCAAATCCCAAGCTGCGGCAATTTGTAAAACTTGATCTCCTGCCCGTCGTACATGCTCACGTCATTAAATCGCGGGAACTCCTTGACCAACCGGTCCACCAAGCCGTTTCCGTTGTCGTAAAGCCGCGGCGAGCAATCGCTGACGAAGTTGTGAAAATGCCCGCCATACTTTTTCACCAGCACGCCGCCCACCTGATGCAACACTGCCAGCTTCTCATCGAGCATGGGCATTTCGATGTTGCCGGTGAATATCTCCTCCAACTGTTTGCGAGTAATCTCCGCGAGAAACTTGCCCTCGAGCACCGGAACTTTTTCATCCATCGCCCGCTTCAAGCAGGCAAACTCCGCATCCGAATCCGACCAATTCTGCCCCGCATACTGCGTCTGAAATTTCACATGGGTAGAAAAATCCGTGAACGCGGTATCAATCGAGTTCGACACCATAATGAAATCCACCGCCTCCTGCGGATCTCCGGCGCCGATCCCATAAGGCAGCGCATATTCGGGCATCGGCAGCGCTTCATAAGCCATAAATCGCGCCACTTCGACGATCCTCTCGACATCGGTCGAAACATCCCGCGAATGTTCAATCACCGGATGCAAGCTATCGAGCACCGGACTACCAATCGGTTTCGGCCATCGCAACGGCGCACCCCCGCCCGCTCAACCCCTGAACAAAAAGAAGCCGCCAGGAGCGATTCACTCCTGGCGGCCGAGAATGCCATCAAACTTCCAGCTTCCTTTAGGAACTGCCGGCGAGCCTCAGCGCAAGCTTCCTAAAACTGGAACCGCACTCCAAACTGCGCCGCAAACGGCGTAGCACCAGGCGCCAACTCATCCAGCGTCCGGTACTTCGTCCCGCCGTTATCCTGCGAAATATCACCAGGCTTCGGCAGCGCCGTCAGCGCAGGGCAGTTCAACGACACGCTGTTCGGAAAATAAGTGCAACCCGCGAGCGGTTGGTCCACGAACGCGCTGTGGTCCGGGTTCGAATATAGATTGCTCGCGTCCGTGACGTTGAACAAATCAGCCGACAGTCGAATCTGGTAGCGCTCGCCGAAGTTGAAATCTTTGGCGATGCGCATGTCCCAGTTGGCGTAATAAGGCTGGCGACCGGGGTAGTCCGGCATCAAGAAAGGCTTCCCGCCGCCGATCTGTACAGCCGGGCGATCGTTCGTTCCGAAGCCCTGGTTGCTCGTTCCGTCTCCGTTGATATCTACAGTGATGTAGGCCGGGTATGCGAGCCCGCTGTGCGCGATGATGTTTGTGCTCCAGGTGAAGCCCCAAGGCAGGTTGACGACGCCTCCTGCCTTAAATTGATGCGAGATGTCCAGGCCGGTCCGCCCGTAATCCAGATTCAGATTGATGGGATCCTGCGGTCCAAAGAACGAATCGGTATCCCGCTCGCTCGAGGCATTCGCGAAACTTCGCGACCATGTGTAATTCGCGAACATCTGGAAATGACTCGCAAAGCGCTTGTTCACCGCGGCCACGAACTCGTGATAATTGCCGTGACCGAAGCTGGCCAGTGACGTGTTGCTGAATTGCGTCGGATCCTGAAGGGTCAATTCATTG
>Ga0209772_10000219_pt1 | contig 14165 bp, 15 predicted proteins | sample BogFormECP03_OM1_FD_188235 | JGI IMG/M metagenome (GOLD analysis project Ga0209772, IMG submission 188235) | Bog forest soil microbial communities from Calvert Island, British Columbia, Canada - ECP03_OM1 (SPAdes) (version 2) | ecosystem: Environmental > Aquatic > Freshwater > Wetlands > Bog ... | reverse complement strand
CCCCGCCCCCGCCGCCGCGCTGCAGCTGGCCGTCGAGCGCTTCGGTCCCCCAACGGACGTGCAGAGCGCTCTTTTGGATGAGGATCCAGCTCGCTCCGCCCATCGCGCCGCTCGTGCCGCGCGCCTACAGGGGGCCGTCGCCCAGGTGCACGTGATGGCGGGGCGGGACGCCCTGCTGCGAGCCGTATGCGTGGACCCCGACTCGCGCGTGCCCGAGCGGCGCGCGGTGCTCGCGCCCGTCCCAGAGTGACTGCCGGCCATCTCGATCCCGCGATCTGCCTTGACGAGAGCCCTGAACCCACCCCGGCCCGCGCGTGTGCGCTGGGGCGAGCGCTTTCCGGCCCAGGTGAACGGCGAAGCGGTCGAGTCGCTGCGTGAGTCTTGGCTTGTGGAAGACCGCTGGTGGACCGCCGAGCCGCTTCGTCGCCGCTATTGGGAGCTGCTGGGCAGGCGTGGGCGAAACATCGTGGTCTTTCACGACCTCTGCTCGGGCGAGTGGTTTGTGCAGGGCTCCTAGGCGGATGTGAGCGGGAAGATGTCGACGCCCCCCTACGTGGAGCTGCACTGTCACTCGGCGTACTCGTTCCTGGACGGCGTCTCGCTGCCGCACGAGCTGGCGCAGAGCGCACACGAGCTCGGCCATGCGGCGCTCGCGTTGACGGATCACAACTCGGTCTCTGGCTCGATGGAGCTGGCTATGAGCGTAAAGGACCTCGGGATAAGAGCGATCCACGGCGCCGAGATCGACATGGCCGTCGGCGGTGGCGCTGGCGACGGCGGCGGGGAGTCCCTTAGGCGCCATATCACCCTGCTCGTGCGCGATCAGCGCGGTTGGAGCAACCTCTGCCGGCTCATCACCCTTGCCCATGCGCACACTCGCGATGGGCGCCAGAGGCGTGAGCTGGGCGAGGCGTCGGTGGGTGTGCAGGAGGTGATCGAACATGCCGAGGGCCTCATCTGCCTGACGGGTTGCGCCGAGCGATCGGCGATCGGTCGCGGTCACCGCGACGAGCCGTTGGCCCGATGCCTGCTGGACGCCTTCGGTCCGCAGAACCTGTACGTGGAGCTGCAGCGACCCTATGCCCGCCACGATCGCGCACGCAGCCGCCAGCTTGCAGCGTTCGCCCGGCGACTGGGGGTGAGGTGCGTGGCCACCGGCGACGTCCACGCGCACGCGCGCGTCAGAGCGGAGTTGCAGGATGCGTTCGTGGCGCTCCGCCACCACACCACGCTCGACGCCTCCGAGCCGTTGCGCCGGGGCAACCACAGCCACGTGATGAGCTCGCCGCGGGCGATGGCCCACCGCTTCGCCGACCATCCCGAGGCGGTGCGCGAGACGCTGCTGCTGGCCGAGCAGCTGACGTTCGACCTGACCAACGACCTCGGCTATCGCTATCCCGGGGCGGAGGACGAGAGCGCCTTGCGGCGCCTGGCGGAGCTGTGCGGGGCACGGCTGGAGGAACGCTACGGCCCCGCGTCGGCCCCCTACGCACGCGCTGTCCACGAGGAGGCTGTGGCGCGCTTGGAAGAGGAGCTGGGAGTGATCGAGCGACTCGGGCTGGCCGGCTTCTTTCTGCTCCACCACGACATGCTCGAGCTCGCACGCGAAGTCGCCCTGGAGGTGCGCGGGCGGGACTCGGTGCGAGCGCTGCTTGCGCCTGGCCGTGGGCGTGGATCCTCGGTCTCCTCGCTGGTTTGTCACCTGACGGGCCTCTCACACATCGACCCGATCGCCAGCAAGTTGGCGCTGGGACGCTTCCTGCATGAGGATCTGCGCGGGCTGCCCGATATCGATCTTGACTTCCCGCGAGATATCCGTGAGCGGCTGATCCCGCGTGTGCACGATCGCTACGGGCGCGATCACGCGGCGCTGGTCGCGGCCTTCCCGACCTTCCGCGCGAGGGGGGCGATCCGCGAGCTCGGCAAGGTCCTCGGCCTGCCCGCCGGGGAGATCGAGAGCTTGGCCCGCAGCTCTGACAGGTATGGACCTGCCCAACCCGGTTCTGAGCACGACCTCTCGACTGGGTTGGAGGGCGCTCGCTCCGTCGCAGGCGAGGGCCGGTCGAAGGCGCAGCGGCGCCGCTCTGAGCGCTGGCGCTGGCTGGAGCGCCTGGTCGAGCAGGCTTATGGGCTTCCCCGGCATCTGTCACAGCACCCGGGCGGGATGGTCATCTCGACCAGGCCGCTGATCGACTGCTGCCCAGTCGTGCCAGCCGCGATGGAGGGCCGCCAGATGGTTCAGTGGGACAAGGACTCGTGTGCGGATGCGGGTTTCCTGAAGATCGACCTGCTTGGCTTGGGGATGCTCTCGGCGGTGGAGCGCTGCGTGGAGGAAATTGCGCACGTGCATGGCAAGCGCATCGACCTCTCCCGCATCCCCTTCGACGACCAGCGCACCTTCAGCGCGATCCGCGCGGCAGATACCGTTGGCGTCTTTCAGATCGAGAGCCGCGCGCAAATGCAGTCGCTGCTGCGCACGCGGCCGATGAACCTCGAGGACCTGACCATCCAGGTTGCGATCGTGCGTCCAGGCCCGATCCAGGGTGGGGCGATCAACCCCTACATCGAGCGCCGCCGGCGCCTGCGTGAAGATCCGACGTATGTGATCCCCTACGAGCATCCATTGCTCGAGCCGGTCCTAAAGGAGACGCTGGGCACGATCATCTTTCAGGATCAGGTGATGGAAGTGGCCGAGGCGTTTGCCGGCTTCACGCCAGGTGAGGCCGACGGGCTGCGTCGTGCGATGAGTCGCAAGCGCTCGCACGAGATGCTCGACAGCCACCGCGAGCGCTTCCTGGAGGGCGCGCTGAGGCACTCCGGGGCGCAGGAGGGAACGGCGAAGCGCGTGTGGGAGATGGTCGAGGGCTTTGCCGGCTTCGGCTTTCCCAAGGCCCACAGCGCCGCCTTCGGCCTGCTCGCCTACCAATCGACGTGGCTGCGGGTCCACTATGGAGCGGAGTTCCTTTGCGCGCTGCTGAACGAGCAGCCGATGGGCTTCTACGCCCCCGACAGCCTCGTTCACGAGGCTGAGAACAGGGGGATTGCGATGCTCGGTCTCGATGTGAACGTCTCGCAGGCGCAGTGCGCCGTGCAGGATGGAGGGGTGCGTCTTGGCCTCGGCTACATCAAGGATGTGGCGGCTGTCGAGGTGGCGCGGCTGGTGACCGAGCGTGAGCGCGGTGGACCCTTCACGAGCCTGGGCGACCTCGCGGCGCGCGCCGGGGTCAAGCGCAGGACGCTCGAACAGCTGGCCTGGTCTGGCGCCTGCGACAGCCTCATAACGACCGGGCTGGCGCCCGGTGAACAGGGCAGGCGAGCCGCGCTTTGGCAGCTGGGACTGGCCACGCCGGCCGAAGTCCTCGGCGAGGATGAGCTCGGCGAGAGCACCCAGCTCGCGCTGCCTTTGGAGCTTCCGCGGGTGCCGAGCCTGCGCCCGCTCGGCCGCTGGCAGCGGCTGATCGCCGACTACTCCACCAGCGGCGTGACGGTTGGCGAGCACGCGCTGGCAATCCTGCGTCCGCGGCTGACGGCTCCGATGCTCGCCACCAGCGCTCAGCTTCTGCAGCTGCCGACAGGCAACGAGGTGGCGGTCGCGGGATTGGTCATCGCCAGGCAACGCCCGGGGACGGCGAAGGGAACGATGTTCCTGCTGTTCGAGGATGAGTTCGGAACGGTCAACCTGATCGTGCCCAAGGCGGTCTATGAGCGCCACCGCTCTCTGGCGCGAGCGGAGCCGCTGCTGCTCGCAAGGGGCCGGATGGAGCGCTCGCAGGAGTCGACGGGGCGGGACGAGGCGGGAGATGTGATCCGCCCGGTCGTCAACGTGATCGTGCGCGAGCTCGAACCGCTCGAGCGCTTCCTTCCCGGTGGCGTCGAGGGGGTCGAGGCATCTGCAGCGGTTGCGCGTTTGCGCCGCCTGCCCGGCGCCGATCGCGCGACGGCGGGCACAGAGGATGCGCTTGCGGTCGCTGAAGAGGAGGTGGAGGGAGCTGAGGTGGGGTCGAGCATGCGCGCGGTGGCTCCCCCGGTGCAGAGCTTCGCCGCGGGGCGGCGTCGATAGAACTTGACATGTGACTGAAAGGGGCGATTATCCCCTACGCGTAGGTAGATGTGGTATGATAAAGCCATGGCCAAGGTCAACCGCAACTCTCCGAAGCGTTCCAAAGCGTCCGAATCGGACTACTCCGTCCTTGAATTCCTAGAGGACTTCCCCGACGACGCGACCTGCCTAGACTTTCTATGGCGCGAGCGCTACGCGTCAGACGGCTACCACGCGTACTGCCCGAAGTGCAGGCGGGAACGGAAGTTCCACCGCGACGCCGCTCGGCCGTCCTACTCCTGCGACACGTGCGGCCACCATGTCCATCCGCTGGTGGGCACGATCTTTGAGGGGTCCTCGACTTCGCTGCGTCTGTGGTTCCACGCGATGTACTTGATGACTAGCACTCGCTGTGGCGTCTCTGCCAAGCAGATCGAGCGGGAAATCGGCGTCGGCTACAAGACTGCATGGCGGATGTGCAACCGCATCCGTGACCACCTGATGTCCCAGGACGACGACCGTCCGTTGAAAGGCCATGTAGAGGCAGACGAGACGGCTTATGGTGGCCGACCGAAGGCGTCGATGACGCGCGGCATGACGATGCCCGAGGTCCAGACGTTCGCCAAGGCCCGCAAGACCGGCGTGGTAGCGATGGTCGAGCGCGGCGGCAACGTCCGCGCCTACGTCCAGCCGCGCGAGGGTGCGCTCAACACCGTAACCAAGCACATTGACCCCGCTGCGACCGTCTACACCGACGAGTGGGCGGGCTACCGCAACCTGCACAGCACTCACCCTGCGCACCTGACGATCCGCCACACCGATCGCGTCTACGCAAGTGGGGATGTCCACACGCAGACGATCGAGGGGTTCTTCGGCAACGTCAAGAACGGCATCGCCGGGAACTACCACGGCGTATCAGCCAAGTGGCTGCAGTCCTATCTCAACGAGTACACGTGGCGCTACAACCACCGCCACGGCCGGGCGATGTTTGAGCAGCTACTCCTGCGCGCTAGCCTCTGAGTCGTCCGCTCCAAGCGGTACGTTACACGAGACGACTGAACCTCGCCCCTATTGGCGGGTAGTAGGCCTGTCGCTCGCCCCCCGGCTTCGGTCGGGGGGTTTTTTATCCGCGAACGATGCCCGGGGTGCCGCCGCTGTACATGTTGGCCTGAGTCAAGATGGCCGGCCCCAGCTCGCTCCACATGCTGGCGGGAAATTCGGGGTGGGGAACCACATTGCGATAAGCGGCATACGCGTTGAGGTCGGCGAGCTGGATCAGATATGACTCCCGTGAGTCACGCTCGACCGGGTCGTCAATCAGGATGTTCAGCATGGGCCGAGCCAATGTTCCCGAGCCAAGCAGCGACCCGACGTGCGAAAACCGCCGCATCTCGCGTGCGAGCCCTCGGACCCAGTGATACTGCCCACTGTCTGGAATCAGCATCGCTCGCTCGTTACGGGTCGTCATGGTTCGCTCGATGCGCTGAAAGGCGTATCGCCAAGCGCGCTCCCGCACTTGATCTGCACTCGCCAGCCGCGACTTGTCCACGACAACCGCGTACGAGAGTACGGCGTCGCTCTTGCCCTGGAAGCGCATAAAAGACCGGTAGATTCGCCGCCGGATTTCGTCGCCGAGACCAAGAGCCGACCAAGGACCGGAGTTCTGGACTATCTGATTGGCTTTGATCTCCGCCCTCATTCTTAGGCCGAATTCCTGCCTCAGATACCGCCGAAAGCCGATTATGTCGTTGAACAAGCCGACCCAATGCGTCTCATGCACGAGCACGGCCGCGACGGTGTATGTCGGAGTCGGGCTACCCGGCGATATGCCGGTGTCCCCCGACTCGTCCATGTAGCAGAGATACATGCAGGGCGAACCATATCGTCCTGCGGACTTTCGTCGCGCTACTCCCCGTCAGCGGCGTTCCTCTCGCCATCCTCTGAGTCGTCGTCGGGCGCGGGCTTCGGTGGGTTGGCGACCTTCTGTAGGTCCCGCATGACTTCCCCGCGCGTGGGAACGGGGATTTCATGCCCCGTAGGCGTCCGCTGTTTGCGGCGCTTGTCCTCGTCAGGCATCCCCCAACGGTAGCGCTAATTGGCGACGCGTTTGCAGCGGTCGCCAAAACGCCCGAACATACTCTAGACTTTGAGGCTGCAATATCTGGACGGACCCCGGGCCACCTATCCTTCGTTAACAGAGCGGTTAGGTGGCTCGGGATTTAGTTGGCGCCGCCAGCACCGTCTCCCGGATTCTCACCGGGCACTTGCAGCAGCTACCTGATGCGCTTGTCATCTCCGTACCTGCGTACCTCCAACAGCCTTGCGAGCCGCCTCGACGATCCCGCCCGATAGCTCCGAGGCTTGGCTGGCCGCATGTCCGTTCGTTGGCAGCTCGACCTCGCGGTACGCAAGCGGCGCATACATGCCACGTCCCGGCGCTGCCTGAATGAGCGCGGGCTTCGCCTTGTGCGCGGCATAGTGCATCGCATTCCTGACCTGATCCGGCGTGAAATTGTGCCCCTCGCGCTTGAGGATCGCGTGCACTTCGATCGCGCGGATCTTGCGGACCTCGCGGTTGATGACCTCGACGACGCAATCCAAGGCGCGCTCGCCGCCACGGCGGGCCTTCGCCTCGAATAGGACCGTGCCAGCATCGGATTGGGCGACGACATCGGTCTGCGGCGCATCATCGTCGGCTGGCAGCTTGGAGGCCAGAAACTCGACGTTCGCGCGCCACTCGACGGCTTCCCGTTGCAGGTCGTCGAACCCGGCGAGCTGCTCGTCTATCTCCCCGAGGATGACCTTCCCCTCAGCGAGCTTTGCCCGGATGTCCCGGTGATCGGTGAGATCGACGATAAACGGCTTTCGCGCCATTCCCCGAATCTACCAGACGCTGAACGGGAATGCTGACACGGCCGCAATTCCCGTAGTCAAGGAACGTATATTCGCCATACTGAGGCCCGGCATTCACCGGACCTCAGTGCGTGGCAATCCTCAGACGACGTGCCCGACCAGACCGACCAAGTGGTATGCGGCCGGGGTCACGAACACGAAGTTGTCTGCCGTGCGGTGCAGCAGGCCCGCGCAGATGAGCGGGCGTATGACGGCCATGGGGTCGCGGGTTTCGAGGTGTCGTCCGATATCGGCGACTGCGCAGATCGTCGGGCGACGGTCTGGCTCCGTGAGGAAATACAGCGTCTCGCGTTCCATCACGTCCCAGTTGCGTCGCTGCTCGTTAGGGTTCTCGTGCATGGGAGTTCACGCTCCTGTGTCACGGCCCGGGGGCAGCTACAACTGCCGCCCGGGCCACTCGGTTGATTGGAGCAGGGGAACTTAGCCCCCACCGAGGACGCCCAATCTACCTACGTTTAGGGGATAATCGCCCTGAAAGGTCACATATAGTTGGGGACGTGGACAAGGTGTTCAAGGCGCTGGCCGACTCGACGCGAAGGGGCTTGCTCGACGAGCTGTTCGAGCGAGACGGACAGACGCTGAGCCAGCTCGAGCGGCGGTTGCCGATGACGCGCTTTGGCGTCATGAAGCACCTTCGGGTGCTCGAGGAGGCTGGTCTCGTGGTCACACAGAAACGCGGCCGCGAGAAGCTGCACTTCCTGAACCCGGTCCCGATTCGGCTCGTCCACGATCGTTGGGTGAGCAAATACGCCGAGCCCTGGACCGCGACGCTCACCGGTCTCAAGGGCAGACTGGAGGCAGAAATGGAGAAGGTTTTCGAGATCTACATCAAGACGACGCCGGAGCGCCTGTGGGAGGCGATCACCGACGGGGAGATGCGCGGCAAGTACAACTTCGGCGCCCAGCAGATCTCAGACTGGACGCCGGGATCGCGCTATGAGATGCGCCACCCCACTGCCGAGAACATGCTCCTCGGGGAAGGCGAGAACCTAGTGGTCGATCCGCCCCGCCGCCTCGTCCAGAGCTTTACCGCTCTCTGGGACGAGGGCGTGAAGGCCGAAGGCGTCTCTCGGGTCGCCTGGGAGATCGTCCCGGTCGGCGATTCGTGCTGCCTGACGGTCACCCACGATCAGCTTCGCGAGGGCGCCAACAGTCAGCTGTACGGCGGCTGGCCGATGATCCTCTCCGGCCTGAAGACGTTGCTCGAGACAGGCGAGTCGCTCACGACGCCCGGTTCGCTGCTCTACGCGCAAGCTCCCATCGCTTAGCTTTCAGGCGCCCGCGGCTCCGGGCCGCCCAGCTCGGTGAATTCGGGCGCCTGATATGCGCTTCCTGGCACCGCTCCGAGGGCCAGCATCTTGACGCCCTCGGGGCCCGCCTTGATTTTGCGCTTGGTGGCAGGGGATATCCGCACGGCCGTTTCGGGCCCGACGTGCACAGGCTCGCCCTCGATGTCGAAATCCGCCGAGCCGTCGAGGACCACGTAGACCTCCTCTTGGGAGTCGTGCTCGTGATTGTGGTTCGGGTAGAAGTCCCCGCCGTTGGGGGGCATCTCGAGGATCTGCATCCCGAACGACGTCACGCCCAGCGAAGCGCGCGCGCGCCGAAACACTCCGCCGAAGATCGGCTCCATCTCTTCAAATCGCTTGATGCTGTAGTCGGCCATGATTCCTCCCGATTCCCCGTTGCCCCCGGCTAAGGGTCAACGAAAGCTAACGTTAGTAATGGCTTATAGTTGATTTATGGATGCCATGCTGCGCGCCATTGCCGAGCCCAACCGGCGCAGGATTCTCGAGCTGGTCAGCTCGAGGGAGCTGAGCGCCGGAGAGATCGCCTCGCGCTTTGACGTCACGCGCCCGGCGATCTCCCAGCACCTGACCGTGCTCAAGCAAGCCGGCCTGGTGGCGGAGCGACGGGAGGGCACCCGGCGAATCTACAGCGCGCACACCGAGGGCCTGATCGAACTGCGCGGCTTCCTCGATCAGTTTTGGGCCGACGCGCTCGACCGCCTGAAGGTCGCCGCCGAGCAAACCGAGAAAGGACGCAACCGATGACCCCCACTGAGACGAGCTCGATCGCCCGCGAGGTTCGCATAGGAGCGCGGCCCGAGACGATCTTTCCGTTCCTCACCGATCCCGATCTGTTTGGACGTTGGGGCGGTGCGGCGACGCTCGAGCCGGAGCCAGGCGGGATCTTCCGCATGGATGTGGACGGCGCTCACATCGCGCGGGGGGAGTACGTCATGGTCGATCCGCCCCATCGCGTGGTCTTCACGTGGGGCTGGGAAGCCGAGGACACCCTCGTGCCGCCAGGCTCATCGACCGTCGAGATAACGCTCACGCCCGACGGCGAGGACACGATCGTCCGGCTCGTCCATCGCGAACTGCCGAGCAAGGAATCGGCCGACTCGCACGCGAGCGGGTGGGAGCACTATCTCGAGCGTTTGGAGATCGTCGGCGCCGGCGGCGACCCAGGGCCCGACCCATGGGCGCAACGGGCGACCGCAGACGCAGGCTAGGCTTCCCGGCTTGCCCGTGCCGTCGCGCCAGGCGCGTGGGGTCGATGATCGAGAGGAGCCGAGATGATCGTTGTCGTGGGAAGGGTGAAGACCGATGCCGACAAACGCAATGCGCTCGTGCGGATCGGAGCTGCTGTCGCGGCAGCCTCGCGCGCCGAGGATGGCTGCATCAGCTATCGCATATACGAGGACGCCGAGCTCGAGAACGAGTTCGTGTTCGTCGAGGAGTGGGAGGGCGATGAGGCGCTGAGACGACACTTCGCGACCCCACATATCGCAGAGTTCATGCAGGCGATCCCTGCTGCGATCGTCGCGCCCCCGGACGTCAAATTCCACACGGTCGCGAGCTCGCTGGACCTCGCCGAAGTGGGGGCCGGCTGACAGCGGTGGAGGTTGTCGAGCTCGGTGGGCCTCGCCGAAGTGGGGGCTGGCTGACAGCGGTGGAGGTTGTCGAGCTCGCCGAGCTGCCCGACCAGGACGCGCCGCGGGGTACGCTCCTGGCAATGCGTCTCTTTCGCCGATTGCACGGCGCCGCAAAAGACCCGTCGGTGCTGAGCGATGACCCGCGGGTCGACGGATGGGAGACCGTTAGCGCCTTCGAGGATCAGAGCACTGCGCTTGCCTGGCGCGACCAGTTGCGAGCCCTCGGCGTCGATGCGACGTGCGTCAGCGATCATCCTCTGGACCAGTTTGGACGCGGCGATATCTACCTGGTTGTCGCGCCGGAGCAATGGTCGCGCGCAAACGAGATTCTCGAGAACCTGGACTGATCGCAGCCGCCACGCGGCGCCCGCGATAGCTACGCTCAGCGGATCGCCCGTCTCGCCAACACCGAGCTCGACGTCTTTCCGTTGTGCCTGGGCACGAACGTGTTCGGATCTACGCTCGACGAGGCGGGCTCCTTCGCGGTGCTCGACGCTTATGCAGCCGCCGGCGGCAACTTTCTCGACACCGCCGACGTGTATGGCCGGCGCGGCGCCGGAGGCTCGGGCGGATCGGAGCGAATCATAGGCAGTTGGATCGCCGCTCGCGGCAATCGCGAGAAGCTCGTGATCGCTACCAAGGTGGGCCTGTCGAGTGACCTCCACGGCCTGTCTGAGGCTACGATCCGTCGGGGCATCGAGGGCTCGTTGGGGCGGCTCGGCGTCGATGTGGTCGACCTCTACTACGCCCATCGCGACGACCCCGACACGCCGCTCGAGGAGACGCTTGGCACCTTCCAAGCGCTTATCTCCGAGGGCAAGATCCGCCACGCGGCTGCGTCCAACTACGGCGCCGCCCGGCTCGAGGAGGCGCTGCGGATCGGCGCTCAGAGCGAGGACATGGCCTCATATGTCGCGCTGCAGCCGCACTACAATCTGATGGAGCGAGGCGACTACGAGGGCGAGCTCGAGACCGTCTGCCAGCGCCACGGGCTCGCTTGCCTGCCGTACTTTGGCCTGGCCCAGGGCTTCCTCACGGGGAAGTACCGTCCCGGCGGCGAGCAGGTCGACAGTCCGAGGGCTGACGGCGTGCGCGAGCGTTACTTCAACGAGCGGGGCTTCGCCGTGCTCGAAGCGCTCGACGAGGTCGCCGCGGCCCACGACACGACGGTCGCCGCGTCAGCGCTCGCTTGGCTGCGCGCTCAACCAACCGTGCTCGCGCCGATCGCCAGCGCCACCTCGCCCGCACAGCTAGCCCAGTTGCTGGCGAGCGCTCAGCTCGAGCTGTCCGAGCGGGAGATCGAGCGTCTCAACCTCGCAAGCGCCTGAACCACCGCGACGGCGCCCCGGTCGCGGTGGGAGCTTACGAACGTACGAACGCCAGCAGCTGGCCGTCGGCATCGCGCACCGACACGCTCCCGTCCTCCGTGCGCGCATATGGCGACGTGGAGGGAGCGTCGGCCAGACGGCGCTCGAGCGCGTCGAGCGCGTTCGCGTCGCTGAGCTCGAACTCGACCTCGCGCAGGCCGGGGCTGCTGTCGGGGGCGAGTTGGGCGCCGCGGCTCTGCCATGAGTTCAGGCCGACGTGATGGTGGTAACCGCCCGCCGAGAGGAAGGCCGCCGAAGGCAGCCGCGCCTGTTCCTGCAAGCCGAGCGCCTCGCGGTAGAAGGCGGACGCGCGCGCAACGTCTGAGACCTTCAGGTGGACGTGCCCGACGTCCGTGCTGGGCGCCATCGCCGCCGTGGGCTCCTGCGGGGACTGCGACAAGAGGTCCTCGAGGTTCAGAGGCAGCGTCATCATTTGCACGCCGGAGGACCCGTCGGCGGGCCGCTCCCACCGCTCGCGCGCTCGGTCGGCGTACAGCTCGATCCCCAAGCCGTCCGGATCGCTCAGGTACAGGGCCTCGGATACTCCATGGTCGGCTGCGCCCTCGAACGGCCAGCGTGTGGCGGCCACGCGCCGCACGCTATCTGCGAGGGCGGCACGGGTGGGGTGGAGCCAGGCCACGTGGTAGAGGCCGGCCGCACCCACCGGCACCGGCGTCGGCGCTGCGATCTCGCTGAGCAACAGCGCCGGGCGCTCAGCGTCGGTTCCGAGTTGCGCGCGGTGCTCCTCGCGGGCGATCAACGGCAGGCCGAGCACCCGCTCATAGAAGTCGGCGCTCCGCTCGATGTCGCTGACGGCGAGGGCAACCGAACGGATACGCAGGGCGGGGTCGATCGGGGCCATCGCATTCCAGGGTAGTCTCATACCGGCATGAACTTCCGCAAGCTCGGCGCAAGCGACATCGAGGTCTCGGACATCAGCCTCGGCTCGTGGCTGACGTACTCCGGAGGCGTCGCCGGCGAGCAGGCGCGGGCCTGCGTGGATGCCGCGTTTGACGCCGGGATCAACTTCATCGACACAGCCAACGTGTACGGGCGCGGGGCTTCCGAGACGCTGCTCGGCGGAGCGCTCGCCGGGCGCGAGCGCTCCTCATATGTGCTCGCCACGAAGGTCTTCTTCCCGATGTCGAGCAGCGACCGCGGCCTGTCGGGCGCGCAGATCCACAAGCAGCTCGACGCCTCGCTCGGCCGCCTTCAGACCGACTACGTGGACCTCTATCAGTGCCACCGCTATGACGAGCAGACGCCGCTCGAGGAGACGATGGCCGCGCTCACCGAAGTCGTGCGCTCCGGCAAGGCTCGTCATATCGGCTTCAGCGAGTGGCCGGCCGCGAAGATCGAGGAGTCGCTTGCCATGCCCGGCGTCGAGCGCTGGGTCTCAAGCCAGCCGCAGTACTCGATGCTCTGGCGCGCTCCCGAGGCCGAGGTGATCCCCCTGTGCGAGCGAGAGGGCATCTCTCAGATCGTCTGGTCGCCGCTCGCTCAGGGGGTGCTCACGGGGAAGTATCAGCCCGGCGAGCCCCCGCCCACCGACTCCAGGGCAGCGAGCGAGAGCATGAGCGGGTTCATCGGCTCTCTGATCGAGCCACGTGTCCTCGAGGCCGTTCAGCGCCTCGTGCCGATCGCACGGGACGCCGGTCTGACAATGGTCCAGCTCGCCCTCGCCTGGGTGCTCCGCGAGCCCAACGTCGCCTCGGCGATCGTCGGCGCCAGCCGCCCTGAGCAGGTTCACGCCAATGCCTCGGCGTCTGGCGTCGTGCTCGGCGCGGATCTGCTCAGCGCGATCGACGCCGCTCTCGGCGACGTCGTCGTGCGCTGAGGGCGCTGCGGGACGCCGCCGCTTTCGACGCCGCGGGCGCGGCGTCGAAAGCCAGCTAACAGCTCGCTACGTCAGCCGCCTACTCGGCCTTGACGGCTGAGATGTCGAGCAGGATCTTGACCTTCTCGCCGACCACTGCGTTGCCGGACCCGAGCGCGACGTTGAACTTGACGCCGAAGTCAGAGCGGTTGATCTGAGCGACCGCCGAGACGCCTACGCGTTCGTGGCCCTGCGGGTCTGTCTCGGCTCCCTCGAGCGTGGCTGTCAGCTTGAGCGGGCGCGTCACACCGCGGATCGTGAAGTCACCCTCGATCTCGAAGGTGTCCTCGTCGATCGGGCGGATAGCCGTCGAGGCGAACGTGATCTCGGGATGCGTGTCGGCGTCGAAGAAGTCTGGCGAGCGCAGGTGAGCGTCGCGTTGGGGCTCACGCGTGTCAACGCTCGCGACCTTTGCCTTGCCGTGCGCCCTGGCTCCGTCGCCGGTCACCTCGAGGGTGCCCTCGAACTCGGTGAACTGGCCCTTGACCGTCGCGATACCGAGGTGTTTGACCTGAAATTCGACGCTCGAGTGGACCGGGTCGACGTTCCACGTCCCGGTGGGAAGTTGCGTGGCTGGAGCGGCGGTCGTGGCGGTTGCGGACATCGGTAATTCCTTTCATCGAGTTCGGAGGACACCGCCCTCCGCGGGGGAAAGTAGTTGCGCACACAACAGTCTAACAAAATACTTGCGCGAGCAACTATCGCCCGCGATGGGGCGACACGGGCCCGTTTGCCCGGCAGCGACCTCGGCGCCGTCAGGAGGGGTGTCTGAAGGCGCCGCGGCGGGGCGCTGTGTTCGCCGCGCGGCGACGATTTCAGCGCGGCTGGACGACGAGCGTCTGAAAGGCGCGACCGACGACGCCCTCGAGATCGTGGAGCACGCTCTCGGATAGGCCGCTGCCGCCGCCGTCCAGGAGCGTGCGTGCTTCCAGCCCGATCCACTCGCCGCGCGGAGGGCGCTGCAGGTGGATGGTGAGATCGGCGTTGATGAACAGGTAGCGCTCGAACGGCAGCGCCGCGCTGACGCCG
>Ga0209772_10000216_pt1 | contig 14376 bp, 14 predicted proteins | sample BogFormECP03_OM1_FD_188235 | JGI IMG/M metagenome (GOLD analysis project Ga0209772, IMG submission 188235) | Bog forest soil microbial communities from Calvert Island, British Columbia, Canada - ECP03_OM1 (SPAdes) (version 2) | ecosystem: Environmental > Aquatic > Freshwater > Wetlands > Bog ... | reverse complement strand
CTACATATAACATTCCCCCAATACCATTAAAAATCGCGGGGAGATCTTGTACGGTAGTTGTAAAATCGGTTAAATTTATATTTATAAGATTAGAAACAGAATTGTCTAAAATATCGGTATAATTTAAAGTACTTAAAACCGCTAGTGAACTAGCTGGAATACCATTTATTGAGGACAATACAGGTACAAATTGCCACAATCTATTAGGATCTTGCACTATATTAGGATTAATAGCTAACTGAACAATATCTGCCACTTGACCAAAATTGGTATCCGTACCCACTTGGTATAAGCCTCGATCATCACCTAATAACACACTTATTTCGTTATTAAAATAATTTATAAAAAGACTATTTATATTATTATAACGACCACCATTATTTGTATAAGGTAAAGAAAGCATCCCTCCTATTTTCTTGACCATTCCTCTATAAAATCTTATCCATTGTCCATCAGTACAATATTCAGCCTGAAAGGATGTACCGTCTCTTTTTATTCCAGGTTTAAATACTAAAGGATAAAGATTTGATGCCATTAGTCTTTATCCCTTTTACTAATACGATCTGTATAACGTTCTTTTGTATTTCTATTAACATCTTGCAGAGCTCTATTATAAAGAGACTCATATACTGGAACCCTCTCATCGCTTTTTAAGAACGGTATTGTTTCCACCATACATGCATAAAATAACAAAGAAGGATATCTATCAGTTAGAAAGTTAGTAGGATGCGTAGCATCAAGTAATGGAATTCCTAGATAATTAAGCTCATATCCATAATTAAAATCAGGAATAGGAGATAAATAAAATAAACCATAAGTACGCATAGAATAAAATAGAGGTATACCAGTTTGATCTAAATTAGGCCAATAATCTAAACAAAATTCATATGTCCTTGGTAACAAGATTTGAGTAATAGGATTAAGTCTCACGTCTTGTAAGGTAAAACTTAAAGTTTCTTTCCAGTTAGTTGTAAATAATATTGTTTGATCACCTTGATTAGGAACTAAAGCACCATTTTTTATTATTTCAAAACCAATATCTCTGGCCTCGTAATAAATACGATTAATTGCCTGAGCAATAAAATTATCTATTTGAGCAACAAAATCATCATCTGTTCTATTTGCGTACGACTGTATTTGAGCCGTTAAAGATGCATAATTCATTGGCATACGGTTTATTTCTCCCTATTGCCTAAATTAGCACCAGTGATTAAAGAAGGCATTGGATTATAAAAATCTCCAAAACCTTTAGCTTGATGTTTATTAGTAATTAATTTTTTAAATGCATTAGGATCAAGTAAAGCTTCTTCCAGAATAGAATTATATCTTTGATTCTTCAATTCATTAAATTTAGATACTCCTCTATTCAAGATTTCTTCTCCTATACCACCGATACCGCTAGCCTTAGTAGCCACCTTTCCTGCTATTTTACCAAGTCCGCCTAAGGATTCATTAAATTCATTTTCTACTTTTAATTTTTGGTGAGTATCGGAACCACTTACTTTACCCATACTCTCTAATCTATTGCGTTTTTGTAATGTATCCAAAAACTGATCTATTTTTTTACGTTCTTTACTATTAAAAATAAGATCTATCTTCTCTTTATTATATTTATTTCCTAAAAATTTATTAGCTTTATCGTAAGAAAAATTACCTGAATTTAGCCTAGATGTTTCTAATAACTTATCAATGTAAGTACCTTTTATTAAATCCAGCGTTTCTTTATTACCTTTTGCTTTATTTAAAAGAACTTTTGTATTAGGAAGATCTGATCCAAGTATTAAGCCTGGTATTCTTTCCGAAGGGGCAATGAATCCTTCTAATTGAGATACATCTTTATTCTTCTTAACAAAATTACTTAACAAATTAGAAGTCTCTATCTCATTTATAGGTTTTGATAATCTTTTATATTCTTCTCGGTGCTTTAATCCAATAGGGTTTTTAGCTAAATCTTTTTCATAAGCTTTTTTTATTCCACCATATTTTCTTGCCGCATTAGACTCTCCGGCTCTAGATAATGCATTAACTTTATCTCCTAATTCTTGGATTGTATTTTCAATCTGAATAGGGCGTGGTAATAAAGTTGATTCTAGTTGATTCAATTCCTGCTTTAAAGGAGTCTTTAATTGCTCTATAGCATTAGGACTTAAATCTTTATATTCTCGATCAATATTCTTTAAAGTAGCTCTTAGTTCTTTGGCTCTTTCTACATCAATAGGATTTATATCATTTCTATTTAATCCTTTATAAAATCTTTCTAACTGTGATCTATTGCCAGGGCTACTTACTCCTATTTCTTGTCCGAGTAATGCTCTAGCTTCAGTAGGATCTAATCCTTCTTGTATATTCCCAAGTTCTTCGTATAAAGGCTTAGTAAATTGTTCTCTGCGAGCCTTCTTTTTATTAAATTTCTCAAAGAATGGAGTTCTAATTGCTTCTCCTTTGATACTTTCTGGCAATCCAGTAGTTCCAATACCTTCTAAAGCCTCTAATAATTTTGCATCGTTTTCAGTATATCTTTGCGGTAACGAAGGGAAATTACTTTGAGTTCTATATAATCTAGACAAACCAACATCCTGCGCTATCTCAGGAGTAGTCAATTGTAAATTAATAGGATTTTTCTGTTTCTTATACTTTGTAATATTCTCTAGAACACTAGGTAAATTCTCTTCACCAATTTGAGTTTGCAGGGCCCCTGCAACTTTTTGTTTAGTTTTCAGATTTCTATGTTCTTTAGAGAACTTATTAAGTATGTTCTTGCCACTTGCTCCAATTAATGGGGCTGCAATAGCGGGTGCTAAATTAGCAGTTAGTGGATCAAATCCCGCCTCTTCTAATCCTGCACCTGCAGCGCCAAGCGTAGAGCCCATTTGTGCTAATTTACCAGCTTCCTTTGGAGAACCTAAGAATCTACTAAAGAAAGGCATACCAGCTTTAGCTCCAGCCGCTCCAAGACCTACTCCCCCTAGTGCGGATCCAGCACCTTCAAAGGCTCCAGAAACTAATTTTTTGCCTAAAGTGTCAGTCTTTGGTTTGTTAAATCCTTGGTAACCAACTTTATTAGCTAAATTACTAAAACGTTCTGAAACGGGAGTAAAAGAGGAAACATGATGTGTTGGAGTACCACCAGGAATAATATTCCCTAATTCTTCTACACCAGTAGCGGCTAACTGTGGTAAATCAAGAAGTCCTAAAGCCCCTCTGTTAAAAGATTTACCAGCAACATCAGCATATTCATTGATATTTTGACCTAGTGACTTTTCTTGTTTACGTAATTCTCTAGGTCTTGATCTAATAATAGGACCAGGTGATAAGTCTCTAGGTCTTGATCGAATATGAGTTATATTGTTTTCCATTTTTATTCATCCATTGTATAACCCAAATTTAAAGCATCCTGTTTATCTTCAATATTTACATAAACAGGTTTACCTTTTGGATCAATCATTGGGATTTCTTCATTAGCACCTTGTAAGTCAGTAACTTCTTCTTGCGCAGGAGCACTAACTTCTTGCTGAGGATTAAGAGAATTTTCAAATTCTCCTACGCTAGAAGGGTCAAGACGCACTCCATATTGCAAACTTAAATTACTAGCTTTATATGAATTTTCAATTTCATCTTTTAGCATTTTCATTTTTGATTCAAATATTTCGGGAGTATCAGTATCTAAATTAGGATAAATTCCTTGTTCTTTAAACATCTGAATTAATCGAGGGCCCATGACTCCACCACCTTTTAAAGCCCTTTCAGAACTCACCACAAACTTATTTAATTGGCTATTTAGAGTTTGTCGATCGGCTGATTCTTGCCTTAATTTCTTATTATTTGCAAATTTACCAAAGAAATCTTTAGTAGGATTAGCAATACTTGCAATAGGAGACATCGGATCAATTATATTACCTTTATAATCCTTTCTAAATTTATTATATTTCTCTTCCAACTCATGAAGTTCTTTCATAGTTGAACCTAAAGCCTTTTTATCCTTAGCATAAGCAGTAACTTCAGCTTTATTTTCAATCGGAGTAAATTCAGAGCCAAATTGAGAAGTACCAGTTTGTTTACCTTGCAACTTTTGTTGCTGGTAAGCATTCATCATATCATGATATCTACGCTGTTCTCCAAGTTGAGACTCCGCATGTTGTCTTCTCCAAGACTGATCTTCTGCTTGTGCTTGTTTTGCTTCCTCAGCATTTTTATAAGCTAATATCTGATTAGCCATTGCATTATTTTGAGTTAAAGCTTCATCCTCAGCTTGATCATGAGCTTGAATTGCTGGTGATAGGGCCCTTGCAGCAGATCCAAAATTATTAAAGAACCCTCTTTGTTTAGGTTGTTGAGCCATATTATCAGCAAAAGTAAGCATTGATCTTCTTAAGGCTTTATCCTGTTGCTTATCAGTCATTCCTAAAGATTCACGAGCAGATGCAATAGCTTTACTAATTCCAGTATCAAATGGATTGTATGGAGTTTGTTGTCCCTGATTTTGTTGCATAGGAGAAGAATGACCCTCTCCTTGCGGTTGACCTTGCTGAGATTGTAAATAATTTAAAATAGCAGGATTCATACTAACTCTTTAATTATTTTGGTTTATCTTCTTTAAATTTCTCAGCACCAATTATTACTTCTCCTTTATTATCAAGCATATCAATTTCTTTTGCTATACATGAAGTAAGAAAAAAACTGCAAATAATAAATAGTATTAATCTGTTCATAATAATAATCATCGGTTAATATCCTGATATTATATACGGTATAGTATAGCTTACATTCGGGCTAAGTGCAGTACCACCAAGCCCCGCATTTGTTAAGGATAAAGAATTAGGGGTTTCAGTCACAAATTGGACTAAAGGATAGCCCACTATCCCTATTGGGAAATTCGGCATCGGAGTCTGTAGCGTAACTGTAGCGATTATGCCCGTTAAACTTATAGTACCAGAACCGGTATTAATCGTAATAAATCCAGCAAATTCATCGCCAGTAATAGTAGCTGAAGCTCCTATTCCTACAATCAGAGCATTTGTACTTATAGTAATAGTAATAGCTGGAGAAGGCCCGACCGCAACAACTCTTGCAGTGTCTATAGTTCCTGTATAAACTTGAGTCGCATCTAACATATTTGCATTTATAGTTCCAATTACATCTAAAGTATTGGTAGTTGTATTACCGCTTACAGCTAAAGTATTGGTAGTTGTAGTTCCAATTACATCTAAAGTATTGGTAGTTGTAGTTCCAGTTACATCTAAAGTATTGGTAGTTGTAGTTCCGCTTACATCTAAAGTATTGGTAGTTGTAGTTCCGCTTACATCTAAAGTATTTATAGTAGCAGTATCATTTACAGTTATATTATCAAAAATATCACTTCCCCCTCCACTAACGGCAACATTTTCCCAACCATTTATAGTATATGTCTGTAAACTTCCCACACTAAGATTATATACAATTCCTCCTGGCTGTATCTCATCAAAGGGGATGTTATTGATCTCAGCTTGAGTAAGTACAGGAGGATAGAATCCATTGCTTCCCCCAAGAGAACCTGAAATTTGAAGTGATGAAATTCTTGTAATAGGCTCATCATTAATAGGTTTTGACATACAATTGTCTCCTTGAATTTTTAAATTTAATTAATAATCATTATACTATATTTTTGGAAATAATACAAAAATATCAGGTCATTGGAAGCTCATTAAGTTGCGCATAAATAACATCACAATCAAATATTTGTGTGTAACCATTAGAAAAACATACTAAACTATCACTAATATATGGAATTAAGTTATATTCTAAATTAATAACCCCAGTAATATCTATGATATCTATTGTAGTATATGGTTTTATTTCCAACTCATTTATATAGAATATTTTAATAGGTAAATTAGAAATAAAGATAATTGCATCTGTACCAACTGTTGTAACTGTAGATATCTGAATCCATTGAGTGTTCGAGTTAATTGTACCACTTTGAACAAAAACCAAAACGCCGTTTTTTATTTCTAACGGACTATCAAAATCAATAGCACGAGTTAGAACCCAAGGAATCGAAATATTATCACCTATCGTAGTTACTGTATAAATTCCATTTTGAAATGTACTACTCTGATCTTTAACAAGAATTCTTGCATTTAATGAAGGAGATAATCCGTCAACACTAAATATAGCTAATGTACCATTATTAGTTAAAGTAGCCCCAATCCCCATTGTTCCATTATTATATGTAGCCACTAAATTACTAATCGTAGCAGTATAACATGGATTCTCTAAAACTACCCCCTGTTCTCTACTCTTTTGTAAATTAAATCGGATAGGCGCTGCTCCACGATTACAAACAATAATAGATGTTATCCACAGTACATTAGTTGAAGCAGTAACAATAGTTGTTGGAATCTCTTTAAGTCCTACAAAAATATTACTTGGATAATCAACAAAAATTCCCATTTATTTATCATTTATTCATTAGGAGAATATGGAATCAAAGATTTTAATACTTTAATACCTTCTTCAATATTAGCGCAAAATTTATGTAAATTAGCACAAAGTATTTTGAATTCAGATGTATTTTGATTTGATTCATTTAAAACTGAAGGAATTAACTGTTGTGCATATTGCCAATCAATAGTAATACCATTCATTAAATTTGTTCTTTTTTTTGATTCATTTGCTTTTATTTCAATACTCATAATTTCTCCTTAAAACTTTATTTTTGTATATTATACGTATTTTATCATGTTACAACAGAAGTTAATATCCCACTATCTGATAATTCCATTGGTAAGTAGTAGAAGCACTCAAACCCAAAAGTCCTAACGTAGCATTTACACTTAATACAAAAACAGTAGAAGAAATGGCGGCAACATAAATAGCAGTAGATATTGCAGTAGTAGCAGCAAAAAATACTACTGAGAAGGTAGAAGAAGGCATCCCTGATGTTAAAGTAAAAGTAGCGACTGTACCTGCTCCTAATACTCCTGTCCCAGTATTTAATGTAAAAACTCCGCCTATTTCTGAACCTACAATAGTCGATGTCGCTCCAGTTCCTACAACGCCCGCTGCTCCTAACACAATAGTGGGTATATTTACATTGCCTATTAATCTTTGCGCTCTTGCAGTTCCACCCACATCACAGCTGTATGAGGGAGTTATTCCTAATCCAATATTTCCATTGGTATCTATAATAAATCTTGTAGCAACTTCGTTACGATCAGTAATATCAAAGCTACCCGTATTAGTAGAACGAACCTCATATAGTTTTCCACTAGCGGCGGTAGATTGTAGTTCTATTTTTACATTATTAAGAGCACTAATAACACGTAACGCACTTTCTTCGTTAGGTACATTCTGAACTCCACCATTAATAACGACTCTAGCTTGTGTCGGAGTAGTAGTTCCTACTCCAATATTCCCAGTAGCGCCACCTGTAAGTATTATTATATTCCCGCTACCATTGGGAGTAATAATAATATTCCCATTAGTGTTATTGCTTTGTAATGTATTAGTTATTAGCTCAAGATTCCCTGCGGTAACGGAAGTTGTAATAACAACACTTGTTGGCATTGATAATGTAACGGATCCCGTCGATGCACTAGCTGTAATTTGATTAGCTGTACCGGTAATAGATGTTACTACACTAGAAGCTAACATCTGCCAAGCGGGTATCCCTAATCCATTAGTTAGAAGGACTGCATTATTAGCTGTTGCCAATCCCACAATGGTATTAGTGGATGATGAGTAAAGAAGTTGATTTATAGTGGTGGAAAGCGGATAAATGGCACTCGACCATGTAGGAGAGGTATTAGAACCTGATAATAAAACTTGATTAGCTATTGAAGTTCCTGATAAAATAGCGATGGCTGAAGCTGTAGAATATGCAATACCACCATTAGAGGCAGTCAAAGCAGCGTTAGAACCACCATGAATTAGATCAACAACAGATCCATTCCATGCACCTGTTGTAATAGTGCCCAAAGTTGTTATTGATGTTTGACCTAGATAAGTAGGATCAATAGAAACAATAGGAGTCGTTGTACCGTTAACCACTACAACTTGTCCAGCAGTTCCTGAAACTAAAGTAACAGTACCGACCCCTCCTATATAAGTTTGTAAGGTTTGTAAATTAACTGCATCTAATGGGTTACTAGGGTCACTTAGATTAATAAGTTTATGATTATTAATATTTACATCCGCAACTGCTAACGGTACTTGATCTAAAGTTCTATTGAATAATATAATAATATTAGCCGTATTGGTCGCCACAGCAGCCACTAATCCTGCAACGGCAGCTTCTAAAAATACAAGTTCTCCGTTAATTAATATAATATCAGCAGTATTGGCAGCTACTTGAGCTGTTAACGTAGTAAGCTCCTCTTCGATTACAGCAATCTCCTCTTCGATTATCTCAACCGTTCCTTCTAATACAGTAAGATCATTTACTTCGATTGGACGATTACTAATATCACCTCTCCATATATATTCAAAAGTTAAATCGGGTAAATTACTTAAAAAAATAGTTGGATGAGGTATAGGTTTATTTAAATTATTCCCTATCCATATATTATTCTCTGGAAGAGTATTAAATAAACTAAATGGTATAAATAAAATAGAATCAACACCAACCGTCATTACTGTTTCTGTTTGTATCCATAATGTTTGAGCATTAACGGTTCCAAATTCCACGGCTACTAAATCCCCAGATTGAATTTCCATAGGCTGATCATAAGTACTAATTCGAGTTAGTACCCAAGACGTTATAATGTCCCCTATAGTAGTTAAAGTATATATTCCATTTTCATAAGAAGGACTTTGATCTTTAACAAGAATTATTGAATTAATAGGCGGTGTTTGGTCATCAATCATAAACTCTGAAGGAAGAAATCCAGTTAATGTAGCCCCCACCCCTTCAGTACCATTATCATAAATAGCTATTAAATCTTCAGTTGTAGCTGCATAACATAAAGGTATTTGAGGAGTAGTAGGTAAAGTACTTACTATACCATCCGTATTATACAAAAACCCATTAGGCAGATTTACTAGTACTTGTGCATTAGGTATTTGATCATTTGGATGACCTACAATAAAATCAGTTTCGACTAAAGTATTATATCTTTTTCTTAGAGCTATCAAATCAAGTCTAATATCTATCAGGATCGGAGAAGGAATAGCTATTCCTTGCCTATTTCCTACTAATACATAGTTAAAATCGGCTAATACTCTACCCGTGACAGGAGAAATAAAATTATGTAAAACATCAAATTTCATGCTACTAAATGCCCTAAAAAGGCAGCTATATTTTCTATATCTTCATTAAAATAATCAGTAGCCGTATCTTCATAATAAGTAAGAATATCAGGATCAGTATTATCTAATTCTGTATTTAAATTAGGGTCTAACAATGGTTGGAATCTATAATAATATAGTTGATCCAAAGTATAAGAAGACTCAAGAGATAAAGCCTTAGCTACTGATTCTTGCCCCCCTGTTGAAGCTATACCGAATAAGGCAAAAATTGTTTGAATTGAATCGAAAGCCAATGTATTTGATTTTAACATTTCTAACATTTTAGGATCAACACGTGAATCAACAACGTCAGGATTACCTGGATCAAATCCTATCTCTCCAAGACCGGTCCCTAGAGATAGAACACATGCTCTATTTGCCGTTGGCTTTATCATTTGTGCTAACGTCCTACCAAATGAAGCTGGATTATTCTGATACGTTCCCCCGTCTATATATTCATCTCCACTCGGATCCCCTGTTAACGTAATTAAGGGTAAGTATATAGGAGCGGCGGAAGTTGCTAAAGCTACATCACTAATTAATGAGTTTTGTCCTATAAAATCTGGATAATTGAGATTAGAAAATATTACATATGTACCTTGACCTACCGGATTAGTAGGTGGCCCACTATTATATGAAGGAATAATTACATTAGTTTTTAATTCTTGTAATGTATTACTTCCAAACTGATTTTGTAAATTCGATGCAAGTAATCCTGATCCATATTGATCAGCAGTTGGCCCAGAAGATTGATAGAATGGAATGTCCGCTAAAACCAAAGCTATCTTAGCTGCAAGATTTGGTCTTATTGAAGGGGTAAGAGAAGTGAGACTAAAAATATATGGCCCCCCTCTAGGAGGAGTAGTACTTGTAAAAAACGGTAACAGTTCATCAAGGGTTAGTCCAAAAGCCAAAGACAAAGCCATAATTCCACCAATAGAAGTACCGCAAATTACATCAAAATGTTTCCATATATCAGCTTGATCAATTCCCCACAATTGAACAAATTTTTTTAAAAAGTTCACGGAAAGATATCCTCTCTCTCCACCACCATCCAAAGATAATATTCTTATTGTATTTGGATCGCTCATTGAAAACGAACCTTTTTTAATTGTAATAAAAGTTGCGTATACGAAGGAGTAGGGTTAGGATCAAACCACCCGGGAGTATTTTCATCTGAATATGGCAAAACATAAGAAGGAGGCCCATATGGCGGTTCATTATCATCATAAAAACTCATCTCTTCCAATTCAGCTAAAATTTCTGGAAATGGATCAACTACTGGATATTCAGGATCTGTATATGGATAAGAAGGCCTAGGATTCTTAACTACTTTAGGATCATCTTTAACAAGAGGTGGTCTCAATTGCTCATTTGGTACATCTAAATAAGGCTTTCCTACCATTAATCCAGTCCAAACTAAATTATCCCCTTTCCATTCCATTTGTTTTACTAAATCTTTATGATTAAATGTTAACCCGCTTTCATCACATTGACCAAGTGCAGCAGGATTTTTAGGATCTATTTTTACATATTTACCTTTCCAACGATTTACCCAACTCATGAACTCTCTCCTCTAATACTGATATTAGTTCCTTCTGAATCCTCGGTGGTTGCAATATTAAACGATTGTTCGTACTCTGCTTTCATCATTTGCGCAATATCGGACTTAAATTTTAAAGCCAAATGCCAACTTAGTCCCCATACTAAAGAAGGATAAAATCTAGAAGGAATCTCTATTGTTTCAGTATATAAACCAACATCTTGCATCATTTTCTTATAAGAATAAAATAAACAATTATATTGAGGAGAAGGCGTGGGCCATAAATTAAGAATAGGAGCAACAGTTTGACGATCCAAATAATAAACACTAGGCCTACTTTGTAAATATTTATTAGGATAAGTGTTATACTCATACTTGCTTACATCTGAAATCACAAAATCAAAAGTATTATTATTAAAAAAAATCTCCTGAATATTAAGAATTGCACCATCAGTTTCCCTAATTCTATATGCTCTGGCCGCAATAGGAGTAGGAACATCAAACCAGGTGTTCACTCCAGCTTGAAAAGTTTGAGGTGGAATTATAAATAAAGTAGTCCATGTAATGGTATCTTGTGAATATTCAACAACTAATGAATATAAGGTAGTACTATTTGATTGAATGCCTATAAAAGTAATATATTGAGTTACTTCTACTCCATAATCATAAGAAATATTACCATTAGCTATATCTTGCGTACAAACAGTTGTAGGATTTCCGTCAAAGGCATTATTCGCATTAGGATTAGGTACATTGTTTTCAAAATAAAGCTCTGTAATATTTAGAATAGCATTCGCATTTTCTCTTATTCTATAAGCTCGTCTTGCAATTGGAACTGCAAAATCTGAAACATTAAATACTACGGTTTGACCAGCTAAATAATTCCGAATTGGAATATTAAATAAAGGAACCCAAACAGCATTATCAACAGAAGTTTCTACAAATAAGGTATATTGTCGAGTAATAAAAGAGGTAACACCAACTATAGTAATAATTTGAGTATTACCTAAACCGTAATCATAGCTAATAGCACCATTTAGATTTGGAGTTTGATCACAAGATGTCAAAGGATCCCCATCAAAAGCATTCGCAGCTACACCCCCTGCATCTGATGCAGGAACACCACCTAATTGGCGTACGGTAGATGCGGCTGTACCATTTAACTGACGAGTAGAAGTCCTTAAATTAGCCTGAATGACATTGCTGACAGTAGGAGGTAACGTATATTGTCTTTGTCCAGTTATCAGACCTAAATAAGCGCTCTGTAATGTCCACAAATTAATTGTTTTATCCATCCAACTAAGAAGAAGGAAGTTTATACTTCTTCTAGCAGAATCTAGCTTCAGAGGTTCAGTAAATTCTCCTAATATTCCTATTCTTTCAAAAGCATCTCTAATAAGTATTTCAACTTGGACAGACTGAAAATTATAAGTCCCTGAGGTTGTAGGCATTGAATTATACTCATCATATTATTTTTTATGTTTAAAGCTTTTTAAAGTTTCTGCTAAAACTGCTCTTCTTTTAGTTAATGGATTTTTAGAATGCTCAGCTTTTTCTAACTTTTTCTCGGGAATTTTCTTTCCCTCAGGAACTCCTAAAGTTTTATGCAATGCTCCTTTTTTCATTCCCATCTCAGAAATCCATTGTTTTTTAGATCTACCCATAAAGCCTTCCCTATATTTGTAAAAATTCCATTTCTAACGTTGAAGTGTTAATTGCGGATGTTACAGCCACAATTATATTATAGCACACATCTGTTCTTTGAAGTATTTGCGTGATATTTGCATAAGGCCCGCTTACCGAAATAAAAGAAGATCCGGTAATTAAAGCCGAGTAAGTTTCACCATTGCCGGCAAGATTAATTAAAGATTGATATATTTGATAAGTACACCCATTTGAGCTTTCCGTAGCAAAGCCTAATGCATAACTATTACTAGGAGCACTTATTGTAATCATAGAAGAATTAACCCTACTAATTAATGGGAAATAACCTACCAATCCTGTCCCAGCACTAACCCCATTTACTGCCATATTTACACTTATAGAAGAAATAATATCAAAAGAATCAGAAGTGGTTACAGTATTATTATTAGGGCCCGCAATAATATTAGTTACAACCGTATTATTTTGAACGCCTGAAATCGTAAATGTTGCACCGCTAAGATTATTAACGGAAGTTAAGCTAACTTGTCTTACAAATCCTTGATCTTTAAAACTAATTGTAGCACTTGGAGGATTTACATAAGTACCATTTAATAGAAGATTATCTGCCGATACAACGTTTTGAGTAAGAGAAACTGCTTGTAAATCCTGAGGAGCCCAATAATATTGTATAGAAGTAGGCATTCATATCTCTCTTATTGAATTTGTATGTATACAAAAGTTAAAGTATCTGTAACAGGAGTAGTAGAAGCTGTAATATTTAATAAAAAATATTTAGTAACCACGTAATCTTGTTCAAGAATAGATGTAGTCTGATTACCTGAGAACGGCATTAACACTGATGCAGGTACTAAATCCTTGAAAGATTTTCCGGTAGATTCTATTTTAACTAAGCTATATAAAACATCATACGTGATACCTGGAGTTGCCCCCAAGATAACCTGAAAAGCATAATTAAGCATCCCAGTATTCATTAAAGTATCTACTCCCACCAAAGGTAAAAATCCAACATCTCCCGTTCCAATTTGGACACCATTACTATTATTATTTACAGTTACAGATGTAATTACATCATAAGATAAGAGACCATAAACAGTAGTCGCATTAGGGCCTGTAATATTTTCTGTAACAGAAGCACCGTTCTGAATACCTAAAATAGTAAAAGTATTTGCGCTAATATTATTTGCAGATGTTATGGAAACTCCTCGTATAAAACCATGGTTTATAAAAGAAATTTGATTAGGGATGAATGAATTAGTAAGGGTGCCATTTAATACCATAGGAACATTCGCTACTGCATTTTGTGTTGCGCATACAGCTTGTAAGTCCTGTACAGGCCAAACATGTTGTATATATAAAGTCATCAATATCCTCTTTTTTATCAATTCTTCTAAGTGACCATTTTACTCTAATTAGCAAAATGGTCACTTACTCACTTATTAAACCCCTGGAGATCCAAAAATACCACGAGGATTAGATACACCAAAAGAATAACGCTCCGTAGCTTTAGCCATAACATTATCAGTTGGATAATCCACATAAGTATCAGTTTCAACAGCGGTTCTTTGAAAATGCTTTAACCCATCTGGCGCATCAGTAATAATAAACCATGCAGTAGGTGCAGTTAAGAACTGATTAATTTTATAACCTTCAGGAATATAATCATTATGATATATCGCACTTATATCATTATTTGCTACACCAATTCTGAATGCAGAATTTAACAGACGTGATGCTGTAAATTGTAATTCACGAGGTAAAATTAATTTCCTAGCCATTGTCTGAGATAAAATTCCGCTTTGCATTGGAAATTGTTGAATCAATATAATAGCTTGCTCAACACCCGCTTCACTAAAAGCAACGTTAGGAGTTGCTGCGCCAAAAGCATTTGCAAATGTCCCGCCGTC
>Ga0209772_10000214_pt1 | contig 14459 bp, 9 predicted proteins | sample BogFormECP03_OM1_FD_188235 | JGI IMG/M metagenome (GOLD analysis project Ga0209772, IMG submission 188235) | Bog forest soil microbial communities from Calvert Island, British Columbia, Canada - ECP03_OM1 (SPAdes) (version 2) | ecosystem: Environmental > Aquatic > Freshwater > Wetlands > Bog ... | reverse complement strand
CACGCCGACCTGGGCGTACAGCGTCCCGCTCATCCGCTCGCCGCCGCGCCCGCTCGCTCGCCGCCGCCGCCCTGCGTGCCAGCGCCCGTTCGCCCGCCCGGAGTCTTTGTATCCGTCCCGGTCCCCTCATTCTCATCGGCGCTCTCGGCGTCGCCCGCGTGCCCGTCGCCGGCGCCCTCCAGCGACCGGCCGGTCTTTGCCAGGAAGACGTCGTCGAGCGTCGGGGTGTGCAGCCTCAGGTCAGCGATCCGCAGCCCCTCCGAGTCGAGCGCGCGGACGATCTCCGCCATGTCGCCTACGCCCTCGGGCAGCCGCGCTGCGACGCCGTTCGTCGACGCTGCCGCCTCCTCGCCGAAGCGGTGCAACACCGCCGCCAGGCGCTCGCGGTCGCCCGGGTCGGCTGGGATCACCTCGACGCTCGGCCGGCCGATCGCCGCCTTCAGCTCCGCCGGCGTGCCCTCCGCGACGATCTTCCCGCGGTCGATGATGCCGACCCGGTTCGCCAACACGTCAGCCTCCTCGAGGTACTGCGTCGTCAGGAACACAGTCACTCCGTCCTCCGCGAGCCGACGCACCTCATCCCACAGCGCCGCCCGGCTCTGGGGGTCGAGGCCGGTCGTAGGCTCGTCGAGGAACAGCAGTCGCGGGCGGTGCACGAGCGCCAGGCCGAGATCCAACCGGCGCTTCATCCCGCCCGAGTACCCGCCCACCTTGCGGTCGGCCGCGTCGGTCAGGCCGACGCGCTCGAGCAGCTCGACCGCGCGCCGCTCGCGCTCGGCCTTGCCCAGCCCGTGCAGCGCGCTCTGCAGACGCATGTGCTCGCGACCTGTCAGGAACGGGTCGAGCGCGGACTCCTGCAGAGAGGCGCCGATCGCCCGGCGCACCTCTGCTCCCTGATGCACCACGTCGAGCCCCGCCACACGAGCCTTTCCCGCCGTGGGCGGCAAGAGCGTCGTGAGCACCAACACCGTCGTCGACTTCCCAGCGCCGTTCGGGCCGAGAAAACCGTAGATCTCCCCAGGCGCCACCTGTAGGTCGATGCCGTCGACCGCCCGCACTCCGCCCTTGAAGTCGCGCACGAGGCCCTCGACCTCGATTCCGTTATCGCCATCCCTGGCGCCTGTCTCATGTCCGCCCATCGCTATCCCTCGGCGTCAGCAGCGAGCCGTGGCGACGGCGAGGGCGGCACCCGCAGCAGCCGTGCGGGCACCCGCGGCAGCCACCAGTTCCACTGCCCGAACAGCGACACGACCGCGGGCACGAGCAGCGCGCGTATCACCGTCGCATCCAACAAGATCCCTGCCGCGAGGCCGGTCGCGAGCACTTTGATTTCCGTCTGCGGTCCCGACGCCAACGACACGAACGCGAGGAACAGGATCAACGCCGCGCTCGTCACCAGCCGCCCGGTACGCGCGATCCCGCGGATGACCGCCGTGTCCGTCGAGCCGGTCGCGTCGTATTCCTCGCGCATGCGCGAGAGGATGAACACCTCGTAGTCCATCGACAGCCCAAACAGGAACGCGAACACCATCAGCGGGATCCAAGCCGTCACCGAGCCCGTCGCCGAGATTCCCCAGATGAAGCTCGAGCCATGGCCGCTCTGCCACACGAGCTCCAGCACGCCCCAAGCGGCGCCCACGCTGATCACGTTCAACACGACCGCCTTCAACGGCAGCAGCAGCGAGCGGAACGCGCGCGCGAGCAGCACAAACGTGATCAGCGCGATCAACGCGATCATCAGAGGGAAGTTCCCGTACACCGCGTCGATGAAGTCCCGGTTCTGAGCGCCGATCCCGCCGAGGTGCGCTTCCGGGATCGCGCGCACCGCCGTGCGCACCTCCTCGAGCGTCGCGCGACCTTCCGCGGTGGAGGCGTCTGGGGTTCCGAACGCATCGACCACCGCCGCACCAGGGTGGCGCCACTCAGGCGATTCGGGAGCCACCGCGCCATGAACTCCGGACAACGCCGCCAACGCGCTCGCGACGTGGGCGGGCGAGGTCGAGCCCTCGACAAGCACCTCGCTGGGCACGATCACGCCCGAGCCGATGCCCGAGCGCTCGAGCGCGAGCAGCCCTTGCTTGGCATCGCCTTCTTTGGCGAGCGTGTTCACGTTCGAGGTGCCGAGCTGCAGGCCTGTCGCTGCGAGCACCAGCGCGGCGAGCACCAGCGCCGCGCCGAGCGCCGCCACCCAGCGCCGGCGCACGACCAGTTGCGCCCACCGCGTCCACGCGCCGCTCGCCTCCTCGTCATCACGCACGTGCGGCCAGTCCATCCGCTCGCCGAACTTGCTCAGCACCGCCGGCAGGAGGGTCAGGGCGACGATCACGCTGATCAGCGGGATCAGCATGCCGCCGTAGCCGACGGAGCGCAGGAACGGGACCGGCAGCGCAACGAGCGCGAACAGCCCGATCGCCACGGTCGTGCCGCTGAACACGACCGCGCGGCCCGCCGTCTGCATCGCGCGTTCGATCGCCGCGTCGCCCGAGAGCCCGTGCGAGCGCTCCTCTCGCCAGCGCACCACCACCAGCAGCGAGTAGTCGATCGACACGCCCAGGCCGATCAGCGCGATCAGGAACTGGACGATCGGAGACACTTCCGTGATCGTCGTGAGGCCCCACACCACCAGGAAGGTCGTGAGGATCGACGCGACCGCCATCATGATCGGCACGAGCGCGAGGAACGAGCCGAACACGAAAGCCAACACCAGGAGCGCTCCGAGGCCGCCCAGCATCGCCTCCAACAGCACTCCCGGGCCCTTGCCGCCGCCGCTCTGGGCCGACAGCGCGTCATACCCCGTCAGATGCACGCGCGCGCCCGCCACCGTTGTGCCGGCCAGCGCAGCGCTCGCCGCTTTCGCGGCTTCCGGGTTGTTTTCAAAGGCCTGCGTCGGGTCGGGCGGCGGGTAGGCGATCACGAAGGTCGTCTGCCGGTCGCCCGACAGGAACGCGTCGCTGTGCGTGCTCGCGTACCCCGCCAGGCGCGTGCCCGGCAGCGTCCTCTGCAGACGCGATTCGACCGCCCTCAGTTCATCCTGGACGGCGGGCGAGCCCACCGATTTGCCGGCCGGCAGCGTCACCACCGCCAACAGCGGCGCGCCGTTGCCGCCCGTACCGCGGAAGTCGCGCTTTATCTGCTGGTTGGTAGTCCACCCTTCCTTGCCGGGCACCGAGAACTTCTGCTTGAGCGCTTTCGTCGCCGACCCCGCCGACGCCACCCCGACGAGGGTCAGGACGATCCAGAAGGCCGCCACCATCCGTTTGTGGGCCAGAACCCAGCGAGTCAACGATGTCATGCCGCTACTCCTTTCAGCGCCAGCGTGCGCACGTGCGATGAGTGCGGATGACAGGCAAGACCGCCCGCAGGGCTGAAACTCATCGCCACGCTCCAATGCTTCGACTAGGAATGATTCCGCTCAGAACGATATATATCACAAGTCGTTCCGACTGGATATGATCTCCTCGTGAGGATCGACGGGGGAGAGGAGCAGTTCGACACTAGCGCTCACCCCGCGGGCGCCCAAGCCCTCGACGACCCTGGCTCCCCGCCCGACGACGCGACCGCGCTGCCCCCCGTGCTCGACGAGGCGGCACCATCACCTGACGAGGCGACCGCTCCGTTCCACTCGGTCGGCTTCACGCTCTCCTCGATCGGATACGCGGTCAGCCGTCGTTTCCACCAGACCCTCGCGCCGCTCGAGCTTGAACCGCGCGAGTTTGCCCTGCTGCGCGCGGTCGGCGCCGCCGAGGGCCAGTCTCAGCAGGCGATCGGCGAGCGGCTCCAGATCCCACCCAGTCGCATGGTCGCGTTCGTCGACGCGCTGCAAGGGCGCGGCCTGCTCGAACGTCGCCACAACCCCCTCGACCGGCGCGCGCGCGCTCTCTACCTGACCGATGACGGGCGCGAGCTGCTCGGTCGGGCGTTCATGCTCGCCGCCGGGCTCGAGAACCAGCTGTGCGCCGACCTCAGCCGGCCCGAGCGCGAGCAGCTGCTCGGGCTCCTCAATCGTGTCGGCCTGCAGCTCGGTCTCCCTCCGGGCACACACTCAGCCCACGCCCACGCAGCGCTCGCCGACGATTAGAAGCGCTCCTGAAAGCGGTCTAGAGCAGGGCAAAGCAGTCAAGTGGCAAGGTCTGCGGGCCGAAGTTGTGATGGATGTCTACATTCGCCGCCACCGTTCCGATCGAGAGAGACGAGCACTCCATGCGAGCGCGTCGCACAGCGGGCTCGACGAGGATCGCGATGGGCACGATCGGCGTCGCGCTGATCATCGCTCAGCCGCACATGCTGCCCCATCCAGTGCTTGGGGTAATGGGCTTTGTGACGATCGCGCTGACCTCGATCGTCCAGATCGCCGTCGCACGACCGTCGTGGCTGAGGATCGAGGAGTCTCTTGCTGGCGTCTCAGCGATCCTGATCATCGGCATGGGCGACCAGCACGTGTCCGCGCTCAGCATCCTGTGGCTGGCCGCGGTCTCGAGCGGCGTGATGGCACGCGGCGGGAGGGTGCACTGGCTCGGCAGCGTGATCGTGCTCTGCGCCCTCGCCCTGCCGGTGCTTCGCGAGGGATACCTCAACGCCGAGTACGCCGCCGTCTGTGCTGCCGCGCTCGGTCTGTTGTTGACCTGCGGCAGGCTCACGCGCGAGCTCAACTACCTCCTACGCCAAGCACGTGGACAGGCCGAGAGCGCTGAGACGCTGCTGCTCGCCGGTGACATCGCCGCGCGCATGACCGAGCGCAGCGAGCCCGCGCCGAGCGACGCGCGCACATCCCCGCTCGCGCCCGGCGAGAGCCTCAGCCCCGCGGAGATCGCAAGCGCTCGCGACGCGCTCGCGCGGCTGATCGAGGGCGAAGGCCTCGCGATGGTCGTGCAGCCGATCGTCGACGTGCGCACCGGCTTGGTGCATGCCTACGAGGCGCTCGCCCGCTTTGGCCCTCAGCTGCCCACCAGCAGCCCGCTGCACTGGTTCTCCTTGGCCGAGGAGCTCGGCCAACGCGACGCGCTCGAGCGCAGTTGCCTCGCCGCCGCGCTCGAACTGTTCGCTCGTCGCCCCCACGGCACCAGCCTGTCCGTCAACCTGTCCGCGCCGGTCCTGCTCGACTCGCGCACGCTCGCGATGCTCGCCGAGGTCGGCGGCGGCGCGCCAGACGGCCTGCGCGGTCTGATCATCGAGGTCACCGAGGAGACGCTCGTGCTCAGCGACACCCAGCTGCGCACCGCGCTCGAGCCGCTGCGCGCCCGCGGAGCCCGCCTCGCGGTCGACGACATGGGCGCCGGCTACTCGGGGTTGCGACAGATCACCACCGTGCTGCCCAGCTACCTCAAGCTCGACCGCTCGCTCGTCAGCGGCATCGACTGCGACGACGAGCGCGCCGCCCTCGTCGGCGCGCTGGCCGGCTACTCCAAGCAGGTCAACAGCCTGCTCGTCGCCGAGGGCATGGAGACCGAGGCCGAGATGCTCAGGCTATGTGAGCTCGGTGTGCCGCTCATGCAGGGCTTCTTCTTGAGCCGCCCCGGTCCCCCATGGCCCGAGGTCAGCGTCGAGGCCGCCCACGCGCTCGTCGGTGAGACGCGCGTCGAAGAGCCCCTCCTCATCACCGCTGGCGCGCGCTCCGCAGTTCCGAGCGCCGTTTGAGCCTCGACAAACAGCAGTAGGCTTCCTCGTGGCGAGGCGCTTCTCTTGCCGCCATACACGAAAGGGGGCTTCAGTGCGCGTTGAGACGGACTACCTGGTCGTCGGTGCAGGAGCGGCCGGGATGGCGTTCACCGATTCGCTGATCTCGGAGTGTGACGCCGACGTGGTGATGGTGGACCGACGAGACCGGCCGGGAGGCCACTGGAACGATGCCTATCCCTTCGTGCGCTTGCACCAGCCCTCGGCGTGCTACGGCGTCAACTCGCGAGTCCTCGGCAGCGATGCGATCGACGAGACCGGCGCGAATGCCGGTTGCTACGGGCGCGCGAGCGCACCCGAGATCTGTGACTACTTCCAGCGGGTGCTCGAAGAGGATCTGCTCCCGTCGGGCCGGGTTCGCTTCTTCGGCATGTGCGACTACCGCGGCGACTCCTCGGGCGAGCACCACTTCGTCTCGCGTTTGACGGGTGAGGCAAGCACCGTGCGCGTGCGACGTAAGGTCGTCGACGCCACATATCTCGCGCCGACGCTGCCGTCGACGCACACGCCTTCATTCGATGTCGAGCAGAACGTGCGGCTGATACCGATCAACGATCTCGTCGCGCTGACGGAGCCCGGCAGCGGCTATACGGTCATCGGCGCCGGCAAGACAGGCATGGATGCCTGCACCTGGCTGCTCGACAGCGGGGTGGCGCCCGAGGCGATCCGCTGGATCAGGCCGCGGGACACGTGGCTCATCGACCGGGCGTTCGTGCAGCCGCTGGAGCTCGTCGGGTCGGTCATCGAGGGGCTGTCGCTGCAGCTCGAGGCCGCGGCTTCAGCCGAGAGCGTGTCCGACCTGTTTCACCGCCTGGAGGCCAGCGGTCAGCTCGTTCGGCTCGACCCTGCCGTCGAGCCCACCATGTACCGCTGTGCCACGGTGAGCCAGCACGAGCTCGAGCGCCTGCGCTCGATCGAGAACGTCGTTCGGGAGGGCCGAGTGGCTCACATCGGGGAGACTCGGATCACCCTGGAGAAGGGGTCGATTCCAACGGACGCGAAGCAGGTATACGTCGACTGCACCGCCAACGGCGCCCGCAGGGTTCCCGGTCGCGCGATCTTCGGTCCCAACCACATCACCTTGCAGGCCGTGCGGACCTGCTTCCCCACGTTCAATGCCGCCCTCATAGCGTTCGTGGAGTCGACCCGAGAGGACGATGCGGAGAAGAACAGGCTATGCCCGCCGAACCCCTATCCAAGCACGGCAGTCGACTGGATCGCGACGACCTCCATGTCCCAGCGCGTCCAGGTGACGTGGTCGCAAGAGCCCGACATCGTGGCGTGGATGGATCGATCTCGACTGGACGTGGGCCGTGGGATCATCGCTCACGCGAGCGAGCCGCGCGTGCAAGCGGCGCTCGCGCGCTACGTCGCGAACAACGAGCCTGCGATCGACAAGCTCGAAGGCTTGCTCGCTGGGGCCGGCTAGAGCGCGACTGTCGCCGACTAGGACCGAGGCAGTTGGCGACGCAGCCCACTCCCACAGGAACTACGCACAGAACGGCATGGCGGGGATTGGTTGGGTTGCCGCGCAAATCCCGCCTAGAACAAGGCGATTCTACGGCCTTGCTACCCGCTTGCTACCCAGACGAAGGGGTTTCGGCAGCCAGCTCGCTACCTACGGGCCGCTCCCGCGGGCCCGCCTGCGGGGCAAACATGTGCGCCTCTTTCGCTATCGCAGGCAATCCCGCCTTACGGAGTTCGTCGTGGGGCGGGGGCCACGGTCCCGATCGCGTCTAGAGGCGTTTCCGGCCAGCGGCGGCGGGCGGCGCGTCCCGCTGCGAACGAAGTCCTGCCGCATGCTGGCTACCCGCTCTCAAGCTGGTGCTGGGTCACGGCGGATGTATGAGCGCCCCGCCTGGGCGGACGTATGACCGACTCGCTGTCTCGCATCATGCCCGGGGGTGCCGACATTGTCACGATCCGGTTGTCAGCCCTGGGGCAGCGCCTTCGCCTCCGGGCGAAAGCACAAGCCGGGGGCGGCGCCCTCTTCGCGCCCGCTCATCGTCCATCTCGACAGCGGGAACCCGATCCGTGGTCGCGCTCGGATCCGCGGGGGAGGGCATGGGAATGCGGTCCTCCGGGACCGCCGCGAGCCCCATCCTGGTTCCCCGACCCTCCTCTCGAGGAGCGCGCGGTCTGGGACGTGGGCGCGCGCTTGCGTATCGACCACGCGTGGCTACTCACGCGACGGCATTTCACTGCAGATACTTGCGCACCAGGTTCGTGATCTCGTGGGCGATCGCGGAGGACTCGACGCCGGGAGGCGGGTGCAGGACGAGGCGGTGCGTGAGCCCCTCGATCGCATTCACCACGATGCTCGCGGCGAGCCGGGGGTCCTCCGGCGCGACGTCGGGATCGGCTGCCAGCGCGCGGGCGGTGAGATCGACGAGCGTGTCCTCGAGCGTTTCCAGCTCGACACGCACAGCACGCGGCAGGCGGATTTCCTCGAACAACGCGCGGTGCAGCATCGGCGCGATGGCATGCATGGCGACCATCGTCTCGACCAGGCCGGGAAGAACCTCAGTCCACGACGCGCCCTCGTTGAGCCTTTGCAGGTGCGGCGCGAGCTCAGACATGCCTTCGGCGACGTGCCGGCGGGAGACTTCGATCAGGATCGCGTCCTTGTTCGGAAAGTACTGGTAGAGGGACCCGATCGAGACGCCTGCGCGCAGGGCGATGCGGTTGGTGGTTCCTTCTGCATATCCATGACGCTCGAAAACCTGAGCAGCGGCTTCGAGGATGGCCTCGACGGTGGCCTGCGACCGCGACTGCTGCGCGGTTCTTCGGGGTGCGAGCTTGGCTTGTGAAACACGAGTAGACGACATATGAGCAATCGTTCAGTATATGGGCGCGGATCATCGGTGGGCGCAGGCACCACACGGGTCAAGCCGGTGGAGTCGGAGACGGCCGTGTATGGAGCCCTGTTGATCCGTACCGGTAATCCGATCAGCGCGCTCCGACGAACGGGCTCGGGAGGGATCATGAGACGAGATGAGGCACGCAGGAGCCGGCTTTCGACGCTCGCATGGCTCGCGGGGGCGTGTGCCCTGGCACTCGCCGCGGCGATGGGCTCGCCGGCGTCGAGCGTTGCCGCGAAGGTGCTCGATTGGGGGGGAAACTCCATCGGCCAGCTCGGCAACGGCACGACGACGAACAGCGACGTCCCCGTCGTCGTCACGGGCCTCGGGGCCGTCAAGAAGCTCGCTGAGGACGGGCAGTCTGCCTACGCCGTCCTTACAAAAGGAGGCACCGTCGACGCGTGGGGTGACAACCAATCCGGCCAGCTCGGACAGGGTCCCACGGAACCCGAACAGAACGAATCGCTCGTGCCCGAGCCGGTGAAAGGCATCAGCGGCGTCACTGCGATCGCAGCGGCATGCCACACCGTCATCGCGCGGCTCTCGACCGGGACCGTCGACGTGTGGGGCGCGGGCGGCAGCGGTCAGCTCGCGCAGGGCGAAAAAGAAGAATCGCGTGCGCTCGAACCCATTCCCGTGAAAGGTCTCACCGAAGTCAAGGCGGTTGCGGCTGGGTGCGGCTCGCTGTATGCGCTGAAGAACAATGGGACGGTGATGGCGTGGGGCGACAATGAACACGGAGAGCTCGGCAATGGCGGGCCCCCCGGCGACGTCAAAGAACCCGTCGCCGTCAAAGGGCTCAAAGGCGTCGCCGCGATCGCCGCGGGTCGGTTCTTCGCACTCGCCCTCGTGAAAGGCACGGTCAAGGCGTGGGGTGAGGGCAGCGGCGGAGAGCTCGGGAATGGCGAAGCCACCTCGAGCAGCGTTCCCGTCGCGGTGAGCGGCTTGACGGGTGTGAAGGCGATCGCCGGAGGCGGCTATAGCTCACTGGCGCTCATGAGCGACACGACGGTCAAATCGTGGGGCCTCAACAACGTAGGCCAGCTCGGCACGGGCGCCGTGCTGGGCCCGGAATCATGTGAAGGCGTCGCGTGCGCGAAGGTTCCCACCGCCGTCAGCGGTCTCATCGAAGTCAAATCGATCTCCACCGGGATCTTCCACGGCTACGCCCTGCTGAAAAACAAGACTGTCAAAGCGTGGGGCGACGACGAGCTCGGACAGCTCGGCAATGGCGAAGTCACGCTCGATCAGCCGGCACCCGTTTCCGTGTCGGGGCTGACCGGCGTAGTCATGCTCGCCGTCGGCTGCGGCGGTGAAAACTTCGACAGCCTCGCCGCGACCTAGCCTAGCTGGCTATGGAGATACCTCGCCGTGCGGCTTGCGAAGCGGCGCAGGAGTTCTACACACACCAGGGGTCCCGTACGGCTCACACCTGCTCGCCGAACATTGCGAGCGTCTCGGCACGTCCGAGCGAGGCTTGCGGATGGGACGACCAGCAGAAGCGCCCGGTGGCACTCCGCTGGCTACTGGCTTGCGCTCAACAGGGCCGCCTTCCGCCTGAACGCGGAGGTTGAGCCCCGGGTGTTTGTGCAACAGCCACCGTCCCGAGCGGGCGTGAGCGCGCCCCTCGCTCGGACGCTCGCTGTCACGCCAAAGCAGTAGCGCGACGCGATGGTGGCCCACGCCCGTAGGCACAGGCCACCATCCCGGCTGCCTCTCGGCTTACGGGATCGCTTCGTATTCGGCTTTGGTCGAGAGTTCTTTGCCCCCGAATATCGAGGAGAATTTGAAGCCCGCAGTGTTTTTGAAGCCGCCACCCACTGAGGCCAATTCGCCTTCTGCTTTGTTCGCATCTCCTCCGCTCACCGAGGAGCCATTGCCACTAGCCCCGTTTCGGAGCCCCCCCGTGACCGAGGACACCTGCCCTTCCGCGACGTTTTCCACACCCCCGCCGACGAACCCTGTATTGCCAAAGGCATCGTTCTTTTCACCGCCGCTCACCGAGGAAAACTCGCCTTCGGCTTTGTTGCCATTGCCGCCGCTGACGGAGCCATCTTGGCCGGCTGCTTCGTTTTGATGGCCCCCGCTTGCTGCGGAGTATTCCGCGGTGCCTTTGTTTTCGAACCCGCCACTGACTGACGACAACTTTCCGCTTGCGACGTTGCTGCCTCCCCCGCTTGCCGATGAGTACTCGCCGGTCCCTTTGTTGTTGGCGCCCCCGCTTACCGACGAGAAATCTCCGCTTGCGATGTTCGTTTGTCCTCCACTCACCGACGCATCGATACCACTCGCTTCGTTGACGTTTCCTCCAAGCACTGATGAGGTCTCGCCGATAGCACGGTTTTTGAGCCCACCACTGACGGAGGCCCAATCGCCTTCGGCAGTGTTCTCTAGCCCGCCAGTAACGGACGCAAATGGTCCTGAAACCGTGTTGTCACTCCCCGCGACGATGCCGGCGAAGCTCGTAAACGTCTGGCCCACGCCGAGGACCAGATTGTTCGAACCTGTCTGTGTACCCGGGTTCTCGTCGTAGCCGATCACGAGGTTGCCCTCGCCGTTTGGCGCGGCGTCGGTCGCTCCAGCGCCCGAGTTGACCTCCACGTTCACGCCCGAGAAGACGACCGTGGGCTTTCCGCCCACGCCCGAAGCCTCGAATTTCATTTGGGGCAGGATCGCCAGCAGGGTCGTCCTCTCTTCTGGCGTGATCCCCGTGCCCCCTTCCTTGCCTTCTTCGCCTTCCTTGCCGGTCGCGCCCTGCTTGCCTTCAGTTCCCGCTTTGCCTGCCGCGCCTTCCTTGCCTGCGGCTCCGGCTTTGCCTTCGGGGCCTTCCTGCCCTAGCGCCGTCAGCTTGTAGCCCTTCTTGCATTTGCCGTGCCTGGGCGTAAAGACGCTCGCGCCTTCCTTCTTTGGCACGCACAGCTTGATGCCTGCTGAGGCCAGTGCCCCGCCAGCCGTAATAGCTAACAATCCCACGACTGTGCAGACCATGACCGTTATGCCCCAACGGGCTTTCTTGAACGTGCTCATTGCCGCCCCCGTGCTTCGATTGGCGGACGACTCTGAGCGTCGTCCGCGAGATGCAGAGGACGCTACACCCGCCCTGGGCGCACGTGTGTGTCATCTAGCACAAAGGCTGCCGAGGCTTGCCCACCCCACACCGCCAATCCAGTCTCCATATAGGCCGTGCGGTCGCGGCCACCGCGGGCCCTAGATGTCCTACCCGCATAGGTTGTGAACGCGGCTGACGGGTGGCTCGTCGCCGATCCCTGAGTGTGGTCTGCGCTCGTTGTAGTGCTCGAGCCAATGTGGCAGGGCTCGATTGCGATGGTGGTGTGAGTGGTAGCTCATGCGGCTGCAGTCCACCAAGATCTGTCCCGCCCGTGGTGAGCAATGTTCCGGGGCAGCCCGGGCCTGGTCGACCAGCTGGCTCGCTCGAGAATCTGGTTCCTCCGCATCAACGCCGTCGAGCAGCTCGACGAACGCATCGTCTAGAGGGTGTAGCGGATGACGAGCGCAGGTGGGGCGAAGATTCCGAGGGCTCGCAATCGCGTCGAGGGACATGCTTCGCCGTTTTACCGGGCTACGCCCTCGGTATCCCGCCCCCGCCGCGGGATGCCGACTTGCTACCCGTGCCTGTCCGCGCTCGCTACCCGCTTGCTACCCAAGCGCGCGCCGAGGGGTTTCGTACGGTTCGCGGTTGTGCGCGCTGATGCGCCCGAAAACCCAGGCTGGGAGCCAGATCCTGCGCTATCCTGCGCACGTGCTCGCGTCCGGCATTTCAGTGGCGGGGGCAGGATTCGAACCTGCGAAGGCAGAGCCAACGCGTTTACAGCGCGTCCCCTTTGACCGCTCGGGAACCCCGCCGGGGCGGTCGTCAGTTTAGGGAAGTTGGTGAGGGGGGAGGGACTTCTACACGCTCAACATCCCGTATAGCCATGGTGATACGGAATGTGCGACGGGTGGTAGGTCCCACTGCCGTGCGACGGGATCATCGACGACGGAACGGTCACGGTTGGAACGGTCACGGTGGAGAGGCGGGCGCTTGGCTGCGCCCACCCCCGGTCAGGATGCCTCGCGCAGCTGTTGGGCTTCGGGCAGCGTTTGCAGCTTCTTGAGCGTGCGGTTCTCGATCTGACGGACGCGCTCGCGGGTGATGTTGAACGCGCGGCCGACCTCCTCGAGCGTCCGTGCGCGGCCGCCGACGATGCCGTATCGCATCTCGATCACCTCGCGCTCGCGTCGCGGCAGGCAGGCGAGCACGCGGAGGACGTTCTCACGTCTCAACGCCTCCGAGGCGATCTCGAAAGGCGATGCGGCCGAAGAGTCCGCGACGAAGTCGGCGAGCGCCGAATCGTCCTCCTCGCCGACCGGTTTCTCCAGCGAGACGGGCTGCTGGGCGATGCGCATGACGTCGCGGACATCCCACACCGAGCACTCGAGCTCGGCGGCGAGCTCCGCAGCAGTGGGCTCGCGGCCGAGCTGCTGGATGAGCCAGCGTTCGGTGTGGATCAGCCTGTTGAGCCGCTCGACCATGTGGACGGGGATACGAATCGTCCGGCCCTTGTCGGCGAGCGAGCGCGTGACGGCCTGGCGGATCCACCAGGTGGCGTACGTCGAGAACTTGTATCCGCGGCGGTGGTCGAACTTCTCCACCGCTCTGATCAGCCCGAGAGATCCCTCTTGGATCAGGTCGAGCAACGTCAGCCCGCGGCCGACGTACCCCTTGGCGATCGACACGACCAACCGCAGGTTCGCCTCGACCATGTGCTGCTTGGCGGCTACGTCGCCGCGTTCGATGCGCTTGGCGAGCGCGACCTCCTCCTCGGCGGTGAGCAGGGGCACGCGGCCGATCGAGCGCAGGTACAGGCGCAGGGAGTCGAGACTCGGCTCGACCGTCGTATCGAGCTCAGGTCGCTTCAGCTCCTCGAGCTGGGCGTGCAGGCCCTCGATGTGCTCCCCACCCTCGCCCCGCGGGTCCTCCTCATCCTCGCCAACGAGCGCACGATCATGCGCTCGCTCGGCCAGCGGGCTCTCGTGCGTGCCAAGCGGGTGTCCGTCGGAACGGTCCGTCGGGACGCCCAGCTCGGGGGCAGACTCGCTGGAGTCGACCACCTCGATGCCATGCTCCTCCAGGTGGCTGAGGAGGTCTTGCGTCTGCCGGCTCGAGAGGTCGGACTCCTCGATCGCCGTGGCAAGCGCCTCTGTAGTCAGGAACCCACGTTCCTGACTCTCCCCGATAACCCGTTGCAACTCATCCAACTCGACCACCGCGACGTCCGTGGCGGTCAACAGACCATCAAGCTTGTCGCTCACGTGACTCTCCCAACAACCCTTTCCCAACTCCCCGCCGAAGCGCAGTCCGCTCCGACCTCCCTTGTACCTACGCTAAGCCTCCTGTGCGTTGCGTTCGTTAGATCGGCAGCTTCGTTGAGTGCGGCTCCTCCGGGCCGGCCTTCCCCATGATCCTCGGGGCCGACCCGGTGAGGTATGTGTCGAGTGATACCAGAATCTGCGCTCGAGGGGTGTGGCTGTAGCGCGCTACGCTTGCCCGCGGTGCAGTTGAGATGGTCCACAGCGTCGCCGTCAGCCCTCGCGGACGCCAGCGGCGCCGGCGAGGATGTCCAGGCTCGGGTCCCCGGCATCCCCGTCGCCCTCTCACGCGTCGGCGTGACGGGCGTCGAGAAGGTCGTGCGAATCCGCGACGAGCTGTTCTTCGCACGGTTCGACTGCTTCGTCGATCTCAGCCGTAACCAGAAGGGCGCGCACATGTCTCGTTTCGACGAGGTCGTCAATGAGGCGATCGGCGAGGTCGTGCTCAGCGAGTCGCCCTTTCGCGCCGAGACGCTCGCCCAGCACATCGCCGAGCTCGTGCGCGCCCGCCAGGGCGCCGAGCGCGCCGAGGTGACGATCGCGGCGCGCTACCCC
>Ga0209772_10000213_pt1 | contig 14474 bp, 9 predicted proteins | sample BogFormECP03_OM1_FD_188235 | JGI IMG/M metagenome (GOLD analysis project Ga0209772, IMG submission 188235) | Bog forest soil microbial communities from Calvert Island, British Columbia, Canada - ECP03_OM1 (SPAdes) (version 2) | ecosystem: Environmental > Aquatic > Freshwater > Wetlands > Bog ... | reverse complement strand
CGCGTCGGATCGGCGGTGAGCCGTAGCGCCCGGTGGAGCAGGCCCGCGTTCGCCACGTACCGACGAGCAGCCGCAGCGAGGAGCTACTCATCGCGAGGTACGTAGGGAGCGAGCTCGCGTCGGGCGATCGAGAGCTTGTGAACCTCGTCGGGACCGTCGGCGAGGCGCAGCGTGCGCAGGTGCGCATAGGCGCTGGCGAGCGGGAAGTCGTCTGAGACCCCGCCTCCACCGTGTACCTGGATGGCACGGTCGACCACCTTCAGGGCGACGTTGGGGGCGGCCACCTTGATCGCCGATATCTCAGTCCTGGCGTGACGGTTGCCAACTGTGTCCATCAGCCACGCCGCCTTGAGCGTGAGCAGGCGGACCATCTCGATTTCCACGCGCGACTCGGCGATCCAGTCCTGGATGTTCCCCCGCGTCGCCAGCGGCTGGCCGAAGGTCACACGCGAGACCGCCCTGGCGCACATTGCTTCAAGCGCCCGCTCGGCTACGCCGATCGCGCGCATGCAGTGGTGGATGCGTCCGGGGCCGAGGCGGGCCTGGGCGATCATGAAGCCCTCGCCCTCCCCCGCGATCAGGTTGGCGACGGGGACGCGCACGTCCTCGAAGGTGATTTCGGCGTGGCCCTCGTGGTCCTGGTAGCCGAACACCGGGAGGTTGCGCACGACGGTCACCCCAGGCGTGTCGAGCGGGACGAGGATCTGGCTCTGCTGTTTGTGGCGCGGTCCGTCGACGCTGGTCTTGCCCATCACGATCATGATTCGACAGTTGGGGTGGCAGGCGCCGGAGATCCACCACTTGCGTCCGTTGAGCACGTACTCATCGCCCTCGCGCTCGATGCGCAGCGCGATGTTGGTCGCATCGGAGGAGGCCACATCGGGCTCGGTCATCGCGAACGATGATCGGATCTCGCCTTCCAGCAGCGGCGTCAGCCAGCGCTCTTTCTGCTCGGGCGTGGCGAACTGGTGGAGGACCTCCATGTTGCCGGTGTCAGGCGCGGAGCAGTTGCATGCCTCCGAGGCGATCCGCGAGCGCCCGAGGATCTCCGCGAGCGGCGCGTAGTCGCTGTTGGACAGGCCGGCTCCATGCTCCCCGTCGGGGAGGAACATGTTCCACAGCCCCGCGTCGCGGGCGCGGCTCTTGAGCTGATCCATGATCGCGGGCTGGTGGTGGGGATTGCCGGAATCGCGAAGTTCACGCTCGTACACCGCCTCGGCGGGGTAGACGTGCTCGTCCATGAACGCGGTGAGGCGCTCCTTGAAGTCGCTGCAGCGCTCGCTTGGCTCGAAGTCCATCGGTTCTCCTCGGTCGCTTAGGATCAATCCCGATGCGGGATCATCGCCGATGAGCGCAGGAGGCGCCAGCTACCGCGCTGCGGGAGTGGACTACGAGGCCCTCGACGCGGGCAAGCGCCTGGCCATGGCCAAGGCGCTGTCGACCTCTCCGCTGCTCGCCGGGAGGGGGGGACGCGCTGTGGATGACTCCCGCGGTGAGCCTGCCTTCGTGTTCGAGCTCGACGGGCGGGCGCTTGCTTTCGTCGTCGAGGGTCTCGGCACGAAGTCGATCATCGCGCGCCAAGTGCTCGAGAGCCAGGGGATCAATCGCTTTGCGAACGTCGCCTACGACACGGTCGCCGCGATAGTCAACGATCTCTGCTGCGTCGGCGCCCTGCCGCTCGTAGTCAATGCGTACTTCGCCACCGGCGCCTCTGATTGGTACCTGCAGCAAGAGCGCGCAGGCGCGCTGCTCGAGGGTTGGCGCAGGGCATGCGCGGATGCAGGCTGCACGTGGGGGGGAGGGGAGTCGCCCTCGCTCCCGGGGATGCTCGACGAGCGCGACATCGAGCTTGCGGGCGCGGCCGTTGGGGCCGTGCCCGTCGGGCGCCGACCGATCCTCGGTGAGGAGCTCGTCGCCGGAAATGAGATCGTGCTGCTGGCTTCCAGTGGCCTGCACGCAAACGGCGCCTCGTTGGCGCGGCTGATCGCAAGCCGATTGAGCGAGGGGTATGCGACGAAGTTGCCCGATCACGGGAACCAGCCGATCCCGCCGGGTAAAGCGGCCGCCGTCACGCTGGGGGAGGCGCTACTGGAGCCATCGATCATGTACGTGCCGCTGATCGCCGCGGCGATCGAGCAGGGCCTCGGGTTGACATACATGAGCCACGTGACCGGTCATGGCCTGCTGAAGCTGATGCGCCCGCCAAAGCCGCTCACCTACCGCATCGAGCGGCTCCCCGAGGTGCCCGCCGTGCTGAGCTTCCTCGTCGCGCAGGCCGGTCTCGACGCGCACGCGGCCTACTCGACCTTCAACATGGGATCCGGCTATGCGCTCTACTGCGCCGCCGGATCCGGCGAGCCGCTGGTGGCGCTCGCCGAGAGTTTGGGGTTGAGCGCGGTGCTCGCCGGACGCGTCGAAGATGGTCCCAGGCAGGTGATCCTCGAGCCAGTGGACGTGCGGTTCGACGGAGCCCAGCTCGAGCTGTCTGTCGGCCAAGCATAAGGTTCCAGTTGAGGCTGAGCCATATGCTAGTTGAGGGCTGCTCAGCACTCTTACGGCAGGGTTCCAGCTGGTGCAGCTTGAAGCGATCGTCTCATACGGATAGTGTCTCGTGTAGAAGTCGCCGCTGTTCCCCGCTAGTTTTTGCGGGGATCTCGACTCGCCGGACCGGCATGGCTCCGGAGCTACCCGGATCGAGGCGGACCTGTCCATCAAATAGTCGGAGGAGAAACTGATGCGCAGAGCATCCACCTGTCTTGCCGTTCTAGCGCTTGGCCTGCTGGCCCTGCCAGGCATCGCCTCGGCAGCGCCAACGGTCAGCATCAAAGTGAAGGTCGTTCCGATCCCGGGCTTCCCGGGCACTGGCTACATCCTCGGCGCAGGCGCGGCCGAGCAGGCTGAATTCCAAATCGCGGGGACCGAATATGGAGGCTTCCCGCCGCCGCTCATTGGGGTCAACTTCTACCTGCCCACGGGCACCGTCCTGCACCCCGCGGGTTTCCCCACCTGTCCGCTCGAAACGCTCGAAAAAGTGGGGTCCTGCGCGAAAAACTCGCAAGCCGGCCCGCTCGGTCACGCTCTCGGCGTCGTCAGCTTCGGCAGCGAACGTGTTCCCGAGGAAGTTGAAATCCAACCGTACTTCGCGCCCGGCGGCGGCCTCGAGTTCTACGCTGCGGGCCACTCGCCCGTTGCGCTGGAACTGATCTCCAAGGGCCACTACGTCACCGGCGGCGGCGCTGGCTTCGGCCAGGTGCTGATGTCGGAAGTGCCGCTGGTCGAAACGGTGCCTGGAGCGCCCGACGCCTCGACCGAAAAAATCAGCGTGAAGGTGGGCGCCGCGATCAAGAAGAACGGCAAGACGACCTATTACGGCAGGGTGCCCAAGAAGTGCCCGGCCGGCGGCTTCCCGTTCAAGGCCGAACTGATGTTCGCCGGACTTGGGGGCCTTTCCCCCCAGACGGTCACCACCAGCTACAAGGTGCCGTGTCCCAAGAAGTGAGGCATTCCGCCCTGTTCAGGGCGTAAGCTCAGGGAAGTAAGCCAGACGGGCGACCCCACCGTGGGGTCGCCCGCTCGCTGTGAACGGTAAGGAAGGATTGGGGTGAGGAAGGAGACTTTTGGGCGCAGGAAATGGGCGACCGGCGTTGCCGGCGTCGCCTGTTTGGCCGTGCTGGCCGCGATCGTCGTGCTGGCCACTTCCGCCGGAGGCTCCAACGGCACCTACAGCGTGCGCGGGATATTCGACGACGCCGGCAACATCATCTCTGGCGAGAACGTCAAGATCGACGGGGTCAGGGTAGGCACGGTTACATCGGTCACCCCGACGCCAAACGCGAAGGCCGCGGTGGCGATGCACATCGAAAACCCCGGCTTCGAGGACTTTCGCGCGGACGCGACCTGCACCGTCAAGCCTCAGGCGCTGATCGGTGAGAAGTACATCGACTGCCTGCCAACCCAGCCGCGAGTCGAAGGCACTCCTCTACCGCCGCCGCTGCGCAAGATCCCCAAGGGCCTCGAAGGCGCCGGGGAACGGTTGTTGCCCGTGCAGAACACCCACAGCCCTGTCGATGTGGATCTGCTCGGCGACATCGACCGCCTGCCCGAACGCCAGCGCTTCACGATCATCCTCAACGAACTTGGGGCCGGCCTGGCGGGCCGCGGGAGCGACCTCAGAGAAGTCATCAAGCGCGCCAACCCGGCCCTCCAGGAACTGGACAGGGTGCTCGCGATCCTCGCGAGCGAGAACCACGTCCTGGCGAAACTGTCGGTCGACTCCGACGAGGCGCTTGCCCCGCTTGCCGCCGTTCGCGGGCGCGTGGCGGATTTCATCGTGCAGAGCAACACGGTTGCCCAGGCGACCGCGGCGCAGCGGGGTGCGCTGGCGCGCAACCTGGCTCTGTTCCCGCCGTTCCTGGAACGACTGGGGCCGAACCTCGAACATGTGGGCAAGTTCGCTGAAGAAACCACGCCGACGTTCACCGAACTCGGCAAGGCCGCGCCGGCGATCGACAAGGTGTTCACGAACCTGCCGGCGTTCTCCAAGAGCTCAACGGCGTTCGACGAAAACCTCGGCAGCACCGCCAAGGTGTCCGGGCCCGCGCTCGTCGCGACCCAGCCCCTGTTCAATCGCCTTCACACGCTTGGGGCCGCCGCCAAGCCGTTTGCGGCGAACTTCGCCGAGCTGTTCTCGAGTGTCCGCGACACCGGCGGCCTGGAGCGCTTCCTCGACTTCGTCTTCCTCGGCACCGGCTCTGCCAACGGCTACGACGCGCTCGGGCATTTCCTGCGAACCGAGACCGTCGGCAACGCCTGCATCAAATACGCGATCAAACCCGCTTCGGGCTGCAGCGCGAAATTGTTCAACACGACGGGCGCCTCCCCCGCGGGCGCCGAAGGCGCGGCGGCCAAAGAATCGAGCGCCGGCACAGCCGCCATCGCGCCCAGCACGACCAGCCTCGTGATGGCGAGAACGCTTGCCGTGATCAAAGGCGCTACGCCGGCCCAGGCGATCGCGCAGTACCCGGGCTCGACTTCGAGCCCGAGCGAGCTCACCACGCCTGGCATCGGCGGCGGCGCAGGAGCCACCGCCGAGCCTGTCGGCGGCTCCACAGCAGGGACGACTTACTACACGCCCGCCTCCGAAAGCTCTGAAGCCGGCGGAATGCTCCTCAACTACCTCCTCGGCAACTGATCGACGAACAGATGACCACAATGGCCCGACGATCACTGCTCACTTTGCTACTTCTTCCCAGCGCTGGCGCGCTGGCGCTGAGCGCGCCAGCCGGCAGCCTGGCAGCCGAACCGGCCGCCGCCGGCTCGCTCGTGCCGGCCGCCGAGGCGAGCGCCCCGACGGCGGCGCCGGAAGCTCCGACGACGCCGGCAGCGCCTACATCCGAAGAAGTCGCTTCGACGTCGCCGCCGGCGAGCGGGGAGACCCCTGAAGTCCCCCCGACACCTCAGGTACAGGCTGAGCATTCGCAGGCCAGCACCTCCGGCGGCTCGGTCGAGCGCCACCACACGCCCGGGAAGGGAGCGCGCGCGGGATCATCCGGCGCTCAGCCAAGCTCCGTCGAAGGCGCGTCGCCCGCTGGCCCGCGCGCCAAGCAGTCCGCGCCCTCGCCGTCAGAGCTGACACCGTCGCTGCCGCAAGGACTCGAATCGCTGATCGCGGGAGTCCCCGGTTTCTTCATCGAAAGCTTTGGCATTCCCCCCTTCCTGCTGCCGATCTTCCAAGCGGCCGGAACGGCCTATGGGATTCCCTGGCAGGTGCTCGCGGCAATCAACGAGGTCGAGACGGACTACGGCCGCGATCTCAGCGTCTCCAGCGCCGGCGCGGAGGGGTGGATGCAGTTCTTGCCAACCGAGTGGGGGCAGTACGGTGTGGACGCCAACGGCGATGGCTACAAGGACCCATACAACCCCGCCGACGCGATCTTCGCCGCCGCTCGCTATCTGCGCGCAGCCGGGGGCGCCGCGAACATCAAGGCGGCCGTGTACTCCTACAACCACTCCCAGGCGTACGTGGACACGGTCATGCTTCGGGCACAGCTGCTCGGCGGCACGCCCCCAGAACTGCTCGGCGCGATCACCGGACTGACCGAGGCTCGCTTTCCCGTGCACGCCGCCGCGCACTTCAGCGACGGCTTCGCCACGGCCGTCGCGAGCGGATCGGGCTCGCCGCAAACGCTGGTCGGCACGACTATCTACGCCCAGGCCGGAGCGCCCGTGATCGCGGTTCAAGACGGAGAAGTCGTGCAGGTCGGAGACTCGCCGTCCCTCGGCCGCTTCGTCTCCTTGCGGGATGCCTACGGCAACACCTACACCTACGCTCAGCTGGGAAGCCTCGCGCGGCTCTACCCGGTGCTCGTCCCGCACGTCCACAGCGTGGTCAGCAAGCGGATCACCGGGGCAGGCGGGAGCGGATCGGATGGCGAACGCCCGCCGAGCGGCCCTGCGAGCGCCGGCGCGCAACCGCGCTCGCCCATGTCTGCAGGCGCGATCGTCTCGGGGCTTGCGCTGGGCGCGGCGAGCGGCCTGGAATCGGCTACGGTCGCGCCGCCGGCCCGGGCGATAAGACCACCCGCGCCGCCACGCGCCGGCGCGCACGCCTTCAGAGAAGGCTCTGACGAGGTCTACCTCCACCCCCTGCACGCCGGGGTGCAGGTGCTCGCCGGAACGATTCTCGGCCACCTCGGGGCAGGCGTGAACGAGGCGGGCAGCACGGGCCAGCCGCACATCCTCTTTCAGATCCGCCCGTCCGGGGCAGGCGCGCCGTTGATCGACCCCAAGCCGATCCTCGACGGGTGGGTGGCGCTCGAGAACACCTCGATCTTCAGAGCCAAGGGCGAGAACCCGTTCCTCGCCACCTCGCCCACGATCGGGCAGGTGCTGCTCGAGTCAAAGCAACAGCTCGAGCCGCAGGTGCTGCACGACAGCGGTATCCGCCTGAGCGAATGCGGTCGTCAGGCGATCGAGGCGGGGAGGGTGGACAAGCGGGTGCTGGCCGCGCTCGAGTACCTGTCCGTGTCAGGGTTGAAGCCGACCGTAGCGGGGCTGAGATGCGATGGCTCGACGCCCGCCGCAGCTGCGGCCGCGTCGAACGCGGGCCCCGGCAGCGAGGCGGTCGACATCACGGCCGTCAACGGCGTTCCGATCGCCGGCCACCAGGGGACGGGCTCGATTGCCGACACCGCGGTGCGCAGGTTGCTGATGCTTCAAGGCGTCAACAGGCCCCAGCGGATCCTCAGCGCGATGAGCTATCCGGGCGTCGCTGCCGCGGTCGCAAGCCCCAGCGCACGGGCGGAGATCCGCGTAGCCTTCCGCGCGCCCGGCGCGGCGGTCGCACATGGCGCAGCCCTCGCCAACACGGTGCTCAAGCCGAGCGAGTGGATCCAGCTGATCTCGCGCCTCGGCGAGATCCCGGACCCGACGGTCGCGAACGGACCGTCCTCCGCAGCGATCCCCGACAGTCCCGAAGCGTCGGGCGCAAGCACCGGAAAGGAAGCCAATGGCAACGGCTAGCCCTCCTCGCCCGCCCGCTGCGCCGCCGCCTCCGCCAAGCCCCACCGGGCCGGACGTGCCTGCAAGCTCACAGCGCTCGCAGCTCGGGCGAATCCTCGCGGTCGGTGCGCTCGCGCTTGTCGTGCTGATCGTCGCCTACCTCCTGTTCGGCGGCGGTGGCGGCGCCAACTACCAGCTGATATTCAGCGAAGCCGACCAGTTGGTGAAGGGTGACCAGGTGCAGGTCGGGGGCGTTCCGGTCGGCAGCGTTACCAACATCGTCCTCACCCATGACTACAAGGCCGAAGTGACGATCCATGTGAACTCCTCGCTCACGCCTCTGCATGAAGGCACGGTCGCGGTGGTCAGGGTGCCGGGCCTCGCGGGAGTGGCCAACCGCTACATAGCGCTCTCTCCGGGGCCGAACAACATGCCCTCGCTGCATGCGGGAGCGACCCTGCCGGCGAGCGCTACGCGCGAAGTGACCGATCTCGACCAGCTGTTCAACACGCTGAACCCGAAGACGCGCAAGGGTCTGCAGCAGTTCATCCAAGGTTCGGCCGAACAGTACGTGGGCGCCGGTCACGCCCTTGGCGTCTCGACCGAATATGTGGGTCCCGCGCTGAGCGCCACCGACCACTTCTTCGACGAGCTCGTGCGCGACCAGCCCGTGTTCACGAACTTCCTGGTGGAAACCGCCAAGGCAGTCACGACGATCGGCGCGCGCGCAGAACCGCTCACCGACCTGATCGGCAACGCCGACAAGACCTTCGAAGCGATCGGCTCACAGCAGCACCAGCTCGCGCAGGGCTTCAAACAGCTGCCCATCACCCTGCACCAGGGCAACCGCACGTTTGCGGAACTGCCGGCCACCTTCAACGCGCTCGAAACGCTCGTGACCGAATCGAGGCCGACGACAAAGTCGCTTACGACCCTGCTCGAACGGCTGCGACCGCTGGTCAACACGGCCACGCCCGCGGTCAGCAACTTCCACTCTGCGTTCTCTCGCCCCGGCCCCGACAACGACCTCACCGACCTGGTTCGCGCTCTGCCGGCGCTCGCCAACGTGCTCAGCACGAGCTCGCCTGCGACGGTCACCTCAGAGAAGGAATCGATCCCGGTCACCGCCTTCCTCGGTCCCTACAGCCCCGATCTGGAGGGAACCCTGCGCACGTTCGGTCAGACGAGTGCCTACTACGACGCAAACGGCCACTACGTGCGCATCAACCCGGTCCTGCCCGACTTCAAAGTCGGCGCCAACAACGCCCTCACCCCAGCGACGCCGCAGCAGGCGCTCGAAGGCTTGCACAGCGGACAGCTGCGCCGCTGCCCCGGCGCCGCGACGCAACCCGCCTCCGACGGCTCCTCGCCTTTCGTGGACAACGAACTGCTCACCTGCGACCCGACGGAGACGCCCTGATGAACCGCGGCCGTCGCAGCTCGCTTGCCGCAAGCCCGTTGCTGATCGGCGCGATCACCACGTTGATCGTGGTTGTCGCGGTGTTCCTGTCCTACAACGCCAACAACGGCTTGCCGTTCGTGCCGACGTACAACATCAAGGTCGAACTGCCCGAGGCCTCCGGTCTGCAGTCGTCCAACCAGGTGCGCATCGGTGGCACGCGGGTCGGCATCGTCGAATCGCTGAGCGCCTACCAAAATCCAAGGACCGGGCGTGTAACGGCGATCGCCCACCTCAAGCTCGAAAAGAAAATCGAACCCCTCCCCGCCAATACGACGGCGGCTGTGCAGTCGGTGTCGGCGATCGGGCTGAAGTACCTGGACCTGGAAAAGGGCACCTCGCGTCAGACGCTGAAAGCGGGCCAGACGATTCCTGTTGCCCAGGCCCGCGAACCGGTTGACATAGACGACCTCTTCAACATGTTCGATCAGAAGACGAGAACGGCGATCAAGGAGGACACCAACAGCTTCGGCGAGGGCCTCGCGGGGCGCGGCCTCGGCCTCAACAACACGATCGCCGAACTGCGCCCGTTGGTGGTTCACGCGATCCCCGCGCTGCACAACCTCGCCGCGCCGGCCACCGGGCTGCACGAGCTGTTCATCGCGCTCGACCGGGTGGCCTCCCAGTCGGCGCCGGTCGCTACCACCCAGGCTGCCTACTACACCGATCTCGACATTTTCTTGAAGGCCTTCGCCAGCGTGGCGCCATCGATCGAACAGGCGACCGCCGACGGCCCGGCTTCGCTGGAACAGGCGATCCACTCGCTGCCCTACCAAATCCCCTTCTTGGAAAAGAGCGCGGAGTTCATGCGACTGTTGCGTCCGAGCGCCGTCGACTTGCGCACCGTCGCGCCCCCCCTCGGGAACGCTGTCACGGTGGGCGCCGTCAACCTGGCGGCGGCGACAGAGCTCAACACGCGCCTGGCCGAATCTTCACAGGCGCTCGGTGAATTCGCCCAGAACCCTGTCGTCGGTCTATCCCTCGAAGACTTCGCCGAAACGCTCCAGATCGGCAACCCGCTGATCGGCGGTCTCGCTGCCGAGCAAGGCAACTGCAACTATCTGACGCTCGCGTTCCGCAACCTTTCGAGCCTCGAGTCAGAGAACGTCGGTGTCGGATCGCTCGCCAGAGCCGCAGCGGTGCTCGCGCCGAACGGACTCAACAACGAGGGCTACCCGTCGTCGGCTCCCGCCAATGGGCCTTCGATCGAACACGGGTTCAACAGCAGCACGATCATCGACAACAACCACGTTCACGTGAACCCCTATCCCAACGTCGCCGCCCCCGGCCAGCCGCAGTTGTGCGAAGCAGGGAACGAGACCTATCTCGAAGGCAAAGCCGTGATCGGCAACGCGCCCGCCAGCGCCGTTTCGAGCAACCGCGAAAAGACGAGCCGCGAAGAAAACCTCTTCGGCGAAAAGTATTCGAGCACGACGCTGAAGGCGCTCGGCCTGGCAAAGCCGGCGCCGCAGCCGAAGGGGACGAAGAAATGAGCGGCCCGCGCTGGTGGCGTCGTCGTGACAGTACGCCGGTGATCGAGCTCCAGCGCACCAAACCGGTGCGCTTCGGGATCATCCTCCTCGTGCTGATCGCGATCGGCGTGTACTTCGGTTTCACCAAGCACATCCCGTTCAAACACGGCTACCGCTTGAAGGGCGTGTTTTCCACCGCTCTCAACATCCACAAGAGCTCGCCCGTGCGGATCGCCGGCGTGAACGTGGGCAAGGTCACCTCGCTCTCACGAGAGGGAAGCGCCGGTCTGGTGACGATGGAAATCGAAAAGGGCGGGCTGCCGATCCACAGCGACGCGACGTTGAAGATCCGACCTCGCACGTTCCTCGAAGGCAACTGGTTCGTCGAACTGCAGCCCGGCAGCCCGTCCGCGCCGACCGTCTCCTCCGGTTACACGGTCCCGATCACCCAGACCTCCGATCCGGTCCAGCTCGACCAGGTTCTCGACGCGTTGAACACCGATACGCGCACCAACCTGCAGGACTTCCTGATCGGTTACGGCGACGGGCTGACGCGCATGCCAAGCGCCGCTGACAACGCCGAACAGGAACCGGAAGTGCGCGGCGTGAACGCCGCCCAGGCGATCAACAAAGCCACCCACCGCGGCCCAGCTTCGCTACGCGCCACCGCGGTCCTCAACCAGGCGATCACCGGCACTGAACCGCAGGACCTGTCCAAACTCGTTGCGAGCATCGGCAAGGTCACTTCGGCGCTCAACGTGCATGAGCAACAGCTGGGTGAACTGATCGGCAACTTCAACACCTTCTTTGAAGCGCTCGCCAAGCAGTCCACCCCCCTGCGCGCGACCGTCGCCGAGCTGCCGAGCTCCCTGCTCGAGATCCAGCAGGGCCTGAGCGGGCTGGACGAGGCATTCCCACCCACGCGCGCGTTTGCGCAGGACATCCTCCCAGGTGTGAGGAACACCAACGCTACGGTGAAGGCGACGCTGCCCTGGATCGTACAAGTGCAGGCGTCGCTGTCGAACACCGAGCTGGGTGGCGTCGCGAAAGGACTTGCCGAAGCCACACCGTCGTTGGCGCAGCTGCAGAGCGAGCAGATCCCGCTCTACCAGCAGACCGAACTGTTCAACAAGTGCCTGACGAACGTGCTGTACCCAGCCGGCAACACCAAGCTCCAGGACGGAACGGCCACCTCGGGCGTGGAAGATTACAAGGAATTCTGGTACAGCCTAGTCGGGCTCGCGAGCCTCGGCCAGGGCTTTGACGGCAACGGCGAGATGGCGCACTTCCTGGCGGGCAACAGCGGCCAGACGCTCGTATCGGCGCCGGTATCTGTGCTCAACACCAAAATCCAAGGCCTGCACCTGCTGGCGCGCTCGCCGCTGCCGCCGCTGGGCACACGCCCGGCCTACCCGGCCGAAGAGCCGCCCTACCAGCCGCTCGTCCCCTGTTACAAGCAAACCCTCCCCAACTTCAACGGTCCTCTCTCGCAGGGCCCGGCTGACGGAGGCGGGTGAGCTATGAACCCGAGTGACGGAGCGGCGGCACACGAAGGCGGACTGAGCGTCCGCGACCAGATCGAGCGCTATCGCAGCTCGTTCATCGCGGTCGTGACGATGGTCCTGATCGCGGCTGGGGTCGGCGGCTACATCCTCGCGAACGAGAACCTCAAGCTGCCCGGCTGGGTGCCCGTGCTCGGCCGTAACTTCTTCGTCCTGAAGGCCGAGTTCCAGACGGCCCAGGCGGTCACGCCCGGCCAAGGTCAGGCGGTCACGATCGCCGGCGCGAAGATCGGCGAAGTCGCGAGCGTCGACCTGCACAACGGCGTTGCGATCGTGACGATGAAAGTGACGCCGAAGTACTCGCGCTACCTGTATCGCAACGCCACCATGCTCCTACGGCCGAAGACTCAGTTGCAGGACATCACCGTCGAGGTGAACCCCGGCAACCCCGCGGCCGGGAAATTGCACAGCGGCGAAATCGTGCCGCTCTCGCAAACGGCCCCTAACATCGACTTCGACGAGTTCCTGGCAGGGCTCGACTCGGAAACGCGCGCCTACCTGCAAGAGCTTCTCGCCGGGGCAGGCGAAGCGTTCAAGAACAACGGCAAGGCGTACTCGGCGGCGGTCAAGCGCTTTGATCCAACCGCCCGCCTGGTCCAGGAAATCGCCAAGGAACTCGAAGCCCGTCACGCGAACACCGCACGCTCGATCCACAATTTCCGACTGCTGATCGAAGCGGTTGGAGGCAAGGACAAACAGCTTGCCGAACTGGTCGACTCCTCAAACGCCGTGTACGCGACGTTCGCCAAGGAGGACGCCAGCCTGCAGCGGACGCTGCAACTGCTGCCGGGCGCGCTCCACAAGACGGGGTCGGGCCTCGCGAAGCTCGCAACTGCGACCAGGGTGCTCGGTCCGACGCTCCACGAGCTCAACCCCTTCGCGCGCGCTCTTGGACCCGCCAACGAGGCCACGCGCGAAATGGCGGAAAAGACGACGCCGATCTTCAAGACCGAGATCCGTCCGTTCGCGCGCCAGATCCTGCCGATCGTCAACGAACTGAAGCCCGACAGCGAAGAGTTCGCTGAAGCGCTCCCCAACCTCGCTGTGAGCTTCTCTGTGCTCAACGAATTCTTCAACGAGCTCGCCTACAACCCCGGACCCAATCGCGGTGGCTTCCTGTTCTTCCTCGATTGGGGCAACCACGACCTCAACAGCGTGGTCAGCAGCGCCGACGCCCACGGCGCGCTCGGCCGCAGCGTCATCTACTTCAACTGCAACATCCTGCCGCTGTTCAAGGGCGTCTCGGAAATCAACCCCACGGTGAACCTCCTGGTGGGGCTGCTGAAGGTGCCGACCAAGGCCGAATGCCAGAGCACGGGCATCCTCAAACCCACCACCGCGAGCGCGCGCGCCAGTCATCCCGCGGGCGCCGTCAAAGGGCCGGCCGGGTCGTTCTCCGGGTTGGGCACGAGCGTGTTGGGCCACAGCACCGTGGCGCTGCAGCGGAGCCTGCAAGCCCACACGGCGAGCACGAAGGCGGTGGCTCGCTAAATGCAAAAGCGCGCTCCCACGCTCGGCAACATCGTCGTGATCATCCTGTTCGTGCTGAGCTGCTTCGGGCTGCTGATGTTCCTGTGGGAGTCCTTCGGCGGTCCGTTGCCGCTGAAGCCCAAGGGCTATCGGTTCACGATCGCGGTTCCGCGCACGCTCGCGCTGGCCGAACAGTCGGACGTGCGGATCAGCGGCGTCGACGTCGGCCACGTGGTCTCGCTCAAGCTCAACAAGGACGGCCGCACGCACGTAACGGTCGAAATGGCCGGGAAGTACGCGCCGCTGCGCGCGAACACCCACGCGATCCTGCGCCAGAAGACGCTGCTCGGCGAGACCTATCTGCAGTTGATCCCCGAGGGCCGGACGGGGCCGTACCTAGCCGACGGGGCGCAGCTCCCGAACAGTCAGATCGAACCCTCGGTGACCCTCGACGACATCCTTACGGCGTTCGACCCCAAGACGCGTCGCTACTTCCAGATCTGGCAGCAGGCGCTTGCCGTCGGGATCACCGGCCGCGGAGAACAGATCAACGCCTTCTTTGCGAGGCTCGAACCGTTTGTGGAACACACGAACCGGCTGGTCAGCGTTCTCGACGAACAGGAAGGCGCGGTGCGGGCGCTGGTGCACAACACCGGGGTTGTCTTCACCGCGCTGGCCGGCCGCGACCACCAGTTGGAAGGGCTGATCACGAACGGCGAGCGCACCTTCCACGCGGCCGCTGAAGGCAGCCAGGCCTTCGCCCAGGCCTTCCGCGAACTCCCAGGCTTTGAGAACAACTCCCGCGTGGCGCTCAAAGAGCTGGATCGCTTCGCTGCCACTGCCAGCCCCTATCTCGACGAATTCCGTCCGACCGAGCGCCAGCTCACGCTGCTGTTGAACGCGGCCAAGCCGTTTGCGCCGGAATTTGACGGCTTCCTCACCTCGCTCGGGCCGCTCACCGCGTCGGCCCAAACCGATCTGCCCGACTTCAAGAAGGCGCTCGACCTGACC
>Ga0209772_10000212_pt1 | contig 14475 bp, 8 predicted proteins | sample BogFormECP03_OM1_FD_188235 | JGI IMG/M metagenome (GOLD analysis project Ga0209772, IMG submission 188235) | Bog forest soil microbial communities from Calvert Island, British Columbia, Canada - ECP03_OM1 (SPAdes) (version 2) | ecosystem: Environmental > Aquatic > Freshwater > Wetlands > Bog ... | reverse complement strand
GGGAGCCGATCCCGCTCGCCCGCCCGGTGCTCGGTGAGGCCGAGGAGCAGGCAGTGATCGAGGTGCTGCGCTCCGGCCAGCTCTCGTTGGGAGCGCGCCTGGGCGAGTTCGAGCGGCAGTTCGCCGCGTTCGTCGGCGCACCCCACGCGAGCGCGCTCAGCAGCGGGACCGCCGGCCTTCACCTCGCGCTCCGAGCGGTCGGCGTGGGGGAGGGCGATGAGGTGATCACCAGCCCCTTCTCGTTCGTGGCCTCCGCCAACGCCGCGCTGTACGAGCGCGCGCGTCCCGTCTTCGCCGACATCGACCCCGTCACGCTCAACCTCGATCCCGTCGCCGCGGCCGCGGCCGTCGGCGAGCGTACCCGCGCGATCCTGCCCGTCCACATCTTCGGCTACCCCGCCGACATGCCCGCGTTCGAGCGGCTCGCCCAGGAGCACGGTCTCGCGATCGTCGAGGACGCTTGCGAGGCGCTCGGCGCCAGGCACGGCGATGGCGTCGCCGTCGGCGGCAGGGGCCATCCGGCCGTGTTCGGCTTCTATGCCAACAAGCAGCTCACCACCGGCGAGGGCGGCATGGTCACCGTCGGCGATCCTGCGATCAAGGAGCGGATCGACTCCGAGCGCAACCAGGGAAGGGCGCCGGACATGGGCTGGCTCGATCACGACCGCCTGGGCTTCAACTATCGCTTGTCGGACATCGCCTGCGCGCTCGGGATCGCACAGCTGGGGCGATTGGATGAAATGCTCGCCGGGCGCGCGCGGGTTGCGGGGCTCTATCGGCAAGCGCTCGTGGGGATCGACGGGCTGCGGTTGCCGTGTAAGGATCGAGACGGAGACACGCGCGGCTGGTTCGTGTTCGTCGTTCAACTGCCACCGGGCGTCGACCGCGATGAGACCGTGCGTGCGCTCGCCGCCAAGGGGATTCAGAGCAAGCCGTACCTACCGGCGATCCACCTGATGAGCTTCTACCGCCAGCGCTTCGGCCATCGCGTCGGTGAATTTCCCGTGTGCGAGGACGTCGCCGCTCGCTCCCTGGCGCTGCCATTCTTCCCCGAGATGAGCGAGGGACAGGTGGCGCGGGTCACGCTAGCACTGCAGACCTTGCTGCTAACTGCTTGACAATATTACGTTTTTCGTGATAGTACGGCACCGCCGAATCTCTCGGCTTGTACGGAGGTCGGCGCCGGAGCATCTCCGACCTGAATGACGAGCGCCCCGGCGTCGACCCAACCAACCCGCGCCGGCGAACCGGCAGGGCCACCTCGATCATACCCAAAACACCGCGTTACGCAGGGATTTCTCGCGGCGGCAGTGCCAATGTCGCTCAAAACATCTCAGATCGCCACCCGCAGGCGCGTCGCGCGTCGGACATAGACAAGTAAGAAACGCCGCTATCATTTTGCCGCCGACAGGTCTATGATTGCGGCGCAGTCCAGTCTGTTGTTATAGTCCAGTCTGTTGTTATGTTGCTAGCGAGAATCAAGCTAGCGCTCGGGATTGGTAGGACGGGTATCTCCGACCTGAGAGACGAGCGACCCGTACGCCAGTCAACCAACCCTCCATAAGGAGTATCGATAACGATGAAGCATCTGAGACTCATAGGGGTAGCCCTCGTGGCCGTACTCGCCATGAGCGCAGTCGTGGTGGCGTCGGCGTCGGCGGCAGAACCCGAATTCGGTAGGTGCAAAAAAGAAGCTGGTAAATTTAAAGACGCCAAATGCGATGAAGAAACCGGAACCGAATTCAACTGGGTTCCGCTCAAAGCAGGGGAAAAAGTCAAATATGACTCGAGCAGTGGTGCCGGTACCTTGGAAACCCACAACTTAGAAAAAATCACCTGCACGTCAGACACGAACGAAGGCGAACTCACGGGACCAAAATCAGGTACTGTGGTTGTCACGTTCTTAGGCTGTGAATCGAGCGGCTTTAAATGTAAATCAAGTGGCCAAGCGGCAGGCACGATCGTTACGAACACGCTTGAAACCGAACTCGGTTATATCAACGCAGCCAAACACGAAGTAGGTCTCTCGCTAAAGCCAAAAGGCGAACTCTTCGTGGAATTTGAATGTGTTGGTGGCATCATCAAAGTCAAGACCAGAGGATCCGTAATTGGCAGGATGACGCCGATATTAGAAATGAGCGAAACGTCCTTACTTGTCTTTACAAAGACCGGTGATCCTTGCTCACAAGAAATCACGGCGTTCGAAAAACTGGCGACGGATACGCTCGAATCCTCGAAAAACGGAGGCGCGTTTGAAGGGGCCTGTGAGGAAACGACGGACGTAATCACATTGTTACCTGCCGGTGAATTACTGGAGATCAAAGCGTAGTCGAAGGCCCGTAGCATGTGTGCAGGCCTCAGAGCCTGCACACATGCTCGTGGCGAGCTCTTACACTATGGGTGCCTTGACCATGGCCTCAGAGAGTCATCAGTTGTACAGCGAACGGCTGCTAGTGCAGCTAGGGTCCGGGCTCGACACAGGGCAGAGCGTTCCGGCGTGAAAACGGAGCGTTACCCAGAGGCTTCGCGCTTGGCTGGACGGACCCAGCTAAGCGCCAGCAGCCACCGGGCGCGGGAAGCACACCAATTGGAGTCAGAAACACGCCTATCCGTTTGCTTGAAGCACCGCTACAGTCACGATGCAGCCTAGCCCGCGATGAATGCAGCCTAGCGTTAGTCAGCGCACGACCAGCGGCCGGGTTATTGCACGGGGAACTCCGACCTGAAGAGACGAGCACTCCCCGACACTCCCCGAGCCTGTAAACCAATCCGCCATCAGGAGATCTCAACAGCATGAAATCTAAGAAGTTTATATGGCTAGCTCTCACGAGCGTGTTCGTGCTGAACATGCTTGCCGTCGCCCCGGCGTCAGCGGCAGAACCGGAATTCGGTAGGTGTAAGAAAGAAGCAGGTAGCTTCAAAGATCCCAAATGTGACGAAGGCGGTGGCACGGAATTCAATTGGGTTCCGCTCAAAGCAGGGGAAGAAGTTAAATTCGAATCGACGAGTGGCGTCGGCGTGCTGGAAACCGCAAGCTTAGAAAGAATACACTGCCAAACAGACAAAGATGCAGGCGAGACAAAGGGGCCAAAAGAGGACTTAGTGGTGGTCAGGTTCTTTGAGTGCGAATCCAGCGGCTTTAAGTGCATGTCTAAAGGCGCTGCAGCCGGCGAAATTGTTACCAATGAACTTGAAAGTGAACTAGGCTATATCAATGCGGCGAAACATGAAGTCGGCCTAGATCTCAAACCGTCCGGAGAATTGTTCGTCGAATTCGAATGCGTGGGCGGCATCGTCAAAGTTAAGACAAGAGGGTCTGTGATCGGAAGGATCACGCCTGTGTTAGAAATGAGTAATGAATTTACGCTTGCTTTCAAAAAGGTCAGCAATCCGTGCACGCAGGAAATCGAACGATTTGAAGGCGAGTTGAAAGATACCCTTGAAACGTCGAAAAATGGTGGCGCTTTCGAAGGCGCGTGTGAGGAAACCACGGATACAATTAAGTTCTCGCCGGCCGGCGAAAAGCTAGAGATCAAAGGTTGACATCAAGCTATCGGTAGGCGTGCGGGCTCTGTGGTTCGCACGCCTATCTAGCTAGTTAGGAAAGTTGTGACGCAAACGAGATTGACATGTAGATTGCCGTTGCCCCCAATGTGGGCGGGCGGCTCAGCCTCACGGCCATATCTCTTCCGAGAGGGAATAGGCGTGAGGAACGCATGGCGACTGATAATGGTAACCGTGTGCGTCTTGGGAGCAGGCGCAGGATTCTCAAGCGCGCCAGCGCTGGCGCTCGACACCCATGCCTTCTCGCTGAGCTTTGGCTCGGGCGGCCCGGAAGCCGGACAGCTAGCGCTGACCGCCAACAGTGGCGTGGCTGTTGACGACGCGACCCACGATGTGTACGTTGCTGACACCGGCAACGTGCGCGTCGACGAGTTTGAATCCGACGGTACCTTCATCCGGGCATGGGGCTGGGGCGTCGCGGACGGCTTGCCGCTGCTTGAGACGTGCACGCTCTCATGTCAGGCCGGCATCCCTGGGTCGAGCCCAGGGCAGTTTGAAGTCCCGGTGTTTGTCGCTGTCGACAACTCTTCCGACTCCTCTCAAGGCGACGTCTACATCGGCGACGACGGCACCAATGTAGTGCAGAAGTTCACGGAATCCGGTGCTCTGATCGAATCCTGGGGGGTCAAAGGCGAGATCAGCGAGACGCCGACTGGCGAAGAAGGCGCTTTGGTGCCATTGGGAGGAATCGCCGGCCTCACCGTGGGCCCGTCCGGCACGCTAGACGTCCTCGAAGGCAGCTCACCACGGCTGTTCGAGTTTTCCCAGGACGGCACGTTCACCACGGACCTCGAAGCGTCACAGCGCCGCTCCAGCGAGGCCGGTCTTGCTGTCAATACCGCTGGAGACTTTTTCAAGATCAACCGAGAACCAAGCGTCGAGGAGTTCGGCCCATCCGGTGTCGACGTTGGCCAGGTGAGCGCGTCCGCGGAATCGACCGGCCTTGGGCTCGACTCGGCAGACGGCGATCTCTACGTCGATGACAACGGTGTAACGATTGACCACTATGCCTTTGATGCGTCTGGGAATGTGATAGAGCCCGACGGCTCGCCCTGCGTGGTTGCCCCCGAACTGGGATGCAAGCCCACCAATGCCTTCACCGCTGAATCGCTGAGCGGCGGTGCTGGGCTTGCGGTTGACTCCTCTAACGACACGGTATACGTGGCGAACTCCGCCGAGGATGTGATCGACGCTTTCGACCAGGTCGTGCTGCCGGATGTAACGACAGGTGAAACGACGAACCTGGACATCGAAGGCAGCGCCGCACTGAACGGGACGGTCAATCCCGACGGCCTACCATTGACATCGTGTGAGTTCGAATATGTGACGGAGACGGCGTTCGAAGAAGAAGGGTATAACAGTTTGAGCTCCGGCGGCACAGTCTCCTGCGTTCCGTCGGCGTCCGAAATTCCAGCTGACTCAATGGAACACCCCGTTGAGGCGACGGTGAGCGGGCTAGTGCCGCTCACCACGTACCGCTACCGTCTCGTTGCAGGCAACCGCAGTGGGACGAACCCTGGCGCCAATGGGACCTTTATCGCCGCGGCCCGTCCCACGGTCGACGAAGAGTCGGTCGCAGACGTGGCGTCGAGTAGCGCGACGCTCAACGCGACGCTCAACGCCGGTGGTGTCGACGCGACCTATCGGTTTGAATACGGCACGAGCAGGGCCTACGGAGCTAATGCGCCAAGCCCGCCCGGCGATGCCGGCTCCAGCGCGAGCGAAACTACCGTCGGCACGCATATCCAGGATCTACGGCCCGACACGACCTATCACTACCGGGTCATCGTGAGCAACCCTGTGCAGGAAGACGTAGCTGGATTAGACCAGACATTCACGACACAGACCACTGGTAGCGCGTTTGCGCTACCCGACAACCGCGCTTGGGAACTGGTCTCACCGCCGGACAAGCACGGCGCCACAATCGAAGCCATCACTCGAGAAGGCGGATTGATACAGGCTTCTGAAGACGGCGGCGCGATTTCCTATGTGGCGAACGCCCCCATCGAAGCCGAACCGGAAGGCAACCCGGCTCGAGAGTTGACACAGGTGCTCTCCGAGCGCCGTCCGGAAGGATGGGTCGCGCAAGACATCGCGACGCCCCACGACGCGGCCACCGGAGTGCAGGCTGGCAACCCGGCGGAGTACAAGCTCTTCTCGTCCGATCTGTCGTCTGCGCTGGTCGAACAGGTAGGCGACGATGAAACACCGCTGTCGCCGTTGAGTGAGGGCGCCGAAAAGACCGTCTACGTGCGTGACGACGCGAGCAACAGCTATTTGCCCCTGATTACAGCGGACAATGTGCCACCGGACACACAATTTGGTGACCAGGTGTCATTTGTGAGCGCGACACCTGATCTGAGCCACGTCGTCCTCTCCTCTAACGTGGCGCTGACGACGACGCCAGCTGCGCATGGCGGGCTCTACGAGTGGACCGACGGAACACTGCAGCTCGTCAGTGTGCTGCATGACAACGAGCCAGCGACAGGACCCACGCTTGGCGAGAGCAATGCGGACGTGAGGAATGCTATCTCCGACGACGGCGCGCAGGTGGTCTGGGCCGCAGAAAAGCACCTCTATTTGCGCGACGTGACGAAGGGGGAAACGATCCAGCTAGATGCGGACCAAGGCGGGCTCCCGTCGGGCGGGGAACCTCATGAAGCGCAGTTCCAGACAGCCAGTAGCGAAGGTTCAAGAGTGTTCTTCACGGACGCGGAACGGTTGACCGCGGACTCGACGGCCTCAGGAGAAGAAAGCCCCACCGAACCCGATCTATACGAATTCGATCTCGCTAGCGGCAAACTCACGGATCTGACGGTCGATCACAATTCAGGGGAAAGGGCCGATGTGCAGGGCGTAATACTTGGCGCTGGCGAAGATGGCTCCGATAGCTACTTCGTGGCACGCGGTGTGCTGACGGACGTCGAAAATGGCGAGAAAGAACGAGCTTTATCCGGTGAGGACAATCTGTACGCGGTGCACTACAACGGAACGGCGTGGGAAGAACCGTCGTTCATTGCCACGCTGTCAAATAACGATGGCCCCGACTGGAATGGAGAAAAAGGCAGTCTCGAACACGACCTAGGCGAGCTGACCACCAGGGTCTCGCCTAACGGGCGCTATTTGGCATTCATGTCGGAAAGAAGTCTGACGGGCTATGACAACGTCGACGCGGGCAGCCAAGTGGGCGATCCTCATTCAGACGAGGAGGTTTACCTGTATGAAGCGAGCTCCAAGCGTCTCGTCTGCGCGTCGTGCAATTCGAGCGGCGCGCGACCGGCGGGAGTGTTCGACACGGGCGAGTTTCCGGGGCTACTCGTCGATCGCCCGGAGATTTGGGGAGGCCGGTGGCTGGCGGGAAGTATTCCGGGATGGACATCGGTAGACCTCACTCACGCCCTGTACCAGTCACGATACCTCTCGGACAGCGGTCGGCTGTTCTTCGACAGCGCGGACTCGCTCGTGCCGCAGGACGAAAATGGGGTGGAGGATGTATATGAGTGGGAGCCCTCAGGCGTAGGCGATTGCACCATGCAAAGCATGAGTTTTAGCGAACGCTCAGGAGGATGTGTGGCCTTGATCTCATCGGGCAGTTCGGCTGAAGAATCGGCATTTTTGGACGCGAGCGAAAACGGCAGCGACGTGTTCTTTTTGACGTCCGCCAGCCTTGTGCAGCAGGATGGTGACGACAGTTTTGACATATACGATGCCCATGAATGCACGGAAGCGTCGCCGTGTGTGACGGCCGGGCCAGTCTCGCCGCCATCGTGCGACAGCGAAGGTTCGTGTAGGCCGGCGCCCTCCCAGCAACCGGCGATCTTCGGTCCGCCCGCGACCGCGACGCTTCTGGGTGGGAGCACGCTCGCGGACACAGCCCACCCCAAGTCGACGGTCGCGCCGGCCGGATTGACGCGGGCGCAGAAGCTTGCGAAGGCGCTGAAGGCGTGCAGGCGGATGCCGAAGAAGACGCGAACGGCATGTGAATCAAAAGCAAGGAAGAAATATGACGTGAAGCGCGGAAGGCAGAGGAAGAGCTCAAGCAAGCGCCTGAAGAAGGAGAGGCGATGACCTCGCGGCGACTCGCTAACGAGGTCTTGCCTGCAGTTCCTGGCGCGGTGGTGGCATGCGTGATGGCACTGGCGCTGGTAAATCCTGCGGCCGTGCTCGCGAGCGCTCCGCGATGGCAGCTTAGCTCCACGTCGGCTCCTACGGACCTCCCGACGAGCGGCGAAGGCCAGATCGCCGTGGCAGCGACCGACGTCGGGGACGCACCGGTCAACGGCGTCACGAGCCCAGTGACGGTGACGGACAGGTTGCCCGTCGGGGTGACGGCGACCGCGATATTGGGCTTCCCACTTACATATGTCGGCTACCTGACCCACTTCGGGGAAATGCAGTGCGCCATATTCGCTAAGACTTTCGTGACATGCACGTCGGTCGGGCTCGAGGCGCTCCCGCCATTCGAAACACTGGAAATCCGCATCGCGGTGAAAGTGGAAGGGGCGATGTCGGGCCAGGAAAACGAAGCGACCATCACCGGGGGTGGGGCTGCGAACGCCTCGATCAGACAGCCGCTGACCATGGGCGCGTCTACACCGTTTGGAATCAGCGAGTACGAACTTAAGCCCGAAAACGAAGACGGCTCACTCGACACGCAGGCCGGGTCTCATCCGTTTCAACTGACGGGTACGCTCGCCTTCAACCAAACGCTCGAAGCAAACGCAGGTTTTGAAAAAGTGGGCAAGCTACCAACTGCCCCCGCGCTCGTAAAGGATCTACGCCTCAAGCTACCGGCGGGTCTGATCGGCAACCCGACCCCCTTCCCGCAATGCACCGATCTCGAGTTTGAGACGCTCGGCTCAGCCAATATCAACCTTTGTCCGGCGAACACGGCGGTTGGGGTGTCATCGGTGACTCTCAAGGAACCACGTAGCCAAGGCTTTGCGACAGTGGCCGTTCCGGTGTTCAATCTGGTGCCGACGCAGGGTGAGCCCGCGCGGTTCGGCTTCGAGGCGCTGGGCGTTCCGGTGACGCTCGATACGTCGGTTCGCATCGGTGGCGACTACGGGGTGGTGGTGAGCGTCAACAATATCTCCGAGGCGGCCACAATCCAATCCAGTCGTGTGACGTTCTGGGGCGTGCCTGGCGATCCGCGGCACGATCAGTCCCGTGGTTGGAGCTGCCTGGACTGGTTCGCCGGCGGAGGCTGTACTGCACCTGAAGAGCAGCAGCCGCCGCCGTTGCTGACACTTCCCACGTCGTGCACAGGGCAGCCGCTGGAAACCTCCGTGGAAATCGACTCCTGGTCACAGCGAGGCAGCTTTGCCTCACGGCCATCGAGTGAACCCATGGAGATCCTGGATGGTTGCAACCGGCTCGGGTTTGACCCATCGATCAGTGTTGCGCCGGCTGGGCAAGCCGCCAGCACTCCCACGGGGCTGACGGTCGGCGTGCACGTCCCGCAAACCACAATCTTGACTGCAAACGGGCTCGCTGAGTCATACCTCAAGGACACGACCGTGACGTTGCCTGTGGGTGTGCAGGTGAACCCGTCGGATGCGGATGGGTTGTTGGCCTGCTCGCTTGGGCAGATCGCTTTGGACGGTGCGAGCGAACCGACATGCCCGGAAGCGTCGAAGGTCGCGACGGCGGAAATCAGGACCCCGCTCCTGCCCAACCCGCTTGTGGGGGAGGTCTATCTCGCCGCGCAGGACGCCAACCCCTTTGGGTCGCTAATTGCATTGTATCTCGTGGCAAAGGACCCGGTTTCAGGAGTACTTGTCAAGCTCGCCGGCGAAGTCGCACTCAGTGAAACCGGTCAGATTACAACAACATTCAAGAATACGCCTCAGCTACCCTTCGAAGATCTCACCGTGCATCTGTTCGGAGGAGAACGGGCGCCGCTTGCGACCCCCCCCCACTGTGGGACGTACACCACCAGCGCGTCGTTCGCGCCATGGTCAGGGAACGAACCGGCGCACCCGTCGTCAAGCTTCGAAATCACCACTGGTCCGAACGGGAGCCCGTGCCCCGGTAGTGCTTTGCCCTTCGCGCCGTCTCTGACTGCGGGGATGACAAGCGTAGAGGCTGGAGCGTTCGGTTCGCTGGCGACGACAATCTCCCGTGAAGATGGAGACGAGAACATCCAGGCAGTGTACTTGCATTTTCCGGCGGGCCTGTCGGGAGTACTGTCGGGGCTGAAGCTGTGCGGAGAAGAACAGGCGAACGCGGGTACTTGCGGTCCTGAAAGCGAAATAGGTGAAACGACTGTCAGTGTCGGTCTTGGCGGCGACCCCGTCAATGTTAAGGGCAAGGTCTACATCACCGAAAAATATGAAGGCGCCCCGTTGGGATTGTCGATCGTAAGCCCTGCGGTGGCCGGGCCGTTCAACCTCGGAATGGTAGTGGTGCGCGGAAAGCTCGAATTGGACACGCACACCGCAGAGCTAAGCTTCACAAGTGACGAATCCGGACCATATGCGATTCCGCAAATCATCGACGGGATCCCGCTGCAGATCAAGCACATCAACGCTACGATCAACCGGCCAGGGTTTACATTCAACCCGACTAGCTGCAGTCCGAAGGCGATCACGGGATCAGTGTCAAGCGTCGAAGGCGCGAGGGCGCCGGTGACGGCGCCGTTCCGCGTGACCGACTGCGCCGCCCTGACGTTTGCTCCAAAGTTCAGCGTGTCCACTAGCGCGCACGCTTCCAAAGCAGCCGGTGCGAGCCTGTCGGTCAAGGTCTCTTACCCCAGCGCTGCGCAGGGAACACAAGCAAACATCGCCAGGGTCAAGGTCGACCTCCCTGTGCAACTTCCGTCGCAGCTCAAGACGCTGCAGAAGGCCTGCTTGGCTGCCGTGTTCGAAAAGAACCCCGCCAGTTGCCCGCCGGAATCGATGGTGGGGCGCGCAAAAGTGATCACCCCCTTGCTTCCGGTGCCGTTGAGTGGGCCGGCGTACTTCGTGTCGCATGGCGGCGAAGCGTTTCCCTCACTGACGATGGTGCTAAAGGGCTACGGCTTGACGATCGACCTTGTCGGCTCGACGTTCATCAAGAAAGGCATCACCAGCAGCACATTCAAGGTGGTTCCCGACGTCCCCTTCAACACGTTCGAACTTACCCTTCCGCAAGGGAGATATCCAGCGCTCGGAGCCAACCTGCCCGCCAAAGCCAAGGGAAGCTTCTGCGGTCAGAACCTGAAAATGCCGACCGCGTTCGTCGCGCAGAATGGCCTTGAAGTCCGCCAGGACACGACCGTCAGCGTGACGGGCTGTCGCAAGGCAAAAGAGAGCAAGAAGCAGGAGCAGACCCGAAAGCACAAGGACGCCAGGTAGGCCGTTCGCGCTCGGGTGCGGGTCAGTCCAGTGACTCGGATGCGATTCGCCGGGCCTCCTCCGCGCCGACGAACGGCGCGAGCGCGAAATACGTGGCGCGGGGAACCAGCTCGGACAGCTCGACGATGCGCTTCTGGAGCGTATAGCTGAGGCAGAGCTCGAATATCCCTCCGGCAATAGCCTCGATCGTTACCGGCGGTGGTTCTTGACCTTTCGAGGCTTCCTCCAGGCCGGGGACGAGCATTTGTGCGTAAATGGTTACACCTTTCAGCGCACGCTCGGCCGTGCGGGAGGTGGCTATCATGGCGTCAACCAGCGCCATGTGGGCGAACGCGGGCTCCGACGCCAGGAAGTCGAACAGCGCGACGATTGCCGCTCGTATGCCGGTCCGCCAGTCTGGCGCAGCATCATAGGCACGCTGAACGATCGCCAGGCCCCTGCCATGGCCAACCTCGTAGGCGACCAGGAACGCGTCCTCCTTGCCAGTGAAGTGCTCGTAGAACGCATCCAACGACACTGCCGCTGCCTCCGCGATATCTTTCACCGTGACCGCCGCATATCCCTTGGTGGCGCTCAGGTTCGCCACCGCGTCGAGGATCCGCTCGCGCTGGTTGTGCACGACGAAACTGTGTGACCCCGTGTGCTCGCCGCGGAGGCCGCGACGCCGGTTGGAGGTCGGGTGAGGCCAGAGGGTGCCCGGGGCACGTCCACCCATGAGGCCGGCCGACGGATGGCTCGGGCGAGGATCCTGAAGCGTCATGAGCACCTCGGGCGCCGAGTAGTAAGAGGTGAGCCACCACACGAGGTCGGGGATCAGCTTGCGCAACTGTGTCTGCCGGCGGCTCTGCACCCGCGCGTAAAGGACCGTGCTGAGTCCTCCGACGATCGCCCGTAGGATCGGGTTGGGGATCGTCCCTGGGCCAGGCGCGAGACCCAGGTTCTCGCGCAGTAGCTGTTCGTAAGCCGTAATCAGGCGCTCACGTCGCTCGATCCCCGCAGGGCCGACCGCTCCGATCTCGACCAAGATGAGGCGGAGAGCGTGTGGATTCTCGATGGCCCTCTCGAACAGGGCTTCTATCCCTGCGTCGACCCCATTCAGTGCGCCCTCGGCTGTCTCATAGGCGTGAGTTACCCGCGCGAGCCCTTCCGCCACAATCGCGTCGTGGGTCTCAAGGAAGCACTGCTCCTTGTTGGGGAAGTGCTCGTAGAAGGCCTTGCGCGAGACCCCAGCCCGCGCGTGGACGTCCGCGACCGTCGTCTTCAGGTAGCCCTGCTCACCGACCGCGGCTATCATCGCCGCGACCAGCCGCTGCCGTTGACTCGTTGCCACCTGCTCACGTGAGAGCGAATGCGGACCGCGTGGGAGCTCGCGTGGGGCCCAAGCGGACGTAGGATCGGTCTCGGATATCACAGTGCGGAATTATCGCCGGTCGGGCGCGCCAACGTAGACTGGTGGCGCGTGTCGCGCTTTCACGAGCCTCAACACCCAGACTTCCAGCGCCTGAACGCGTCGATCGACTTCGATCGCCGTCTCTGGCCGCAGGACATCGCGCAGTCGCGCGCGCACGCCAAGATGCTCGCCGCGCGCGCCATCATCACCGCCGAGGACCGCGACGCGCTGCTCGCCGGTCTCGCCGCGGTCGAGGGAGAGCTGCGCGCGGAGCGCTTCCCGTTCGACCCCGACGACGAGGACATCCACATGGCGATCGAGCGTCGCCTCACGGAGATCGCCGGCCCCGTCGGCGGCCGCCTGCACACGGCGCGCTCGCGCAACGATCAGGTGGTCACCGACCTGGCGATGTACGTGCGCGAGCGCTGCCTCGTCGCCCAGGCGGATGTCGCGCGCCTGATGGGCGTGCTGCTCGCGCGCGCCGAGGAGCACATCGACTGGCCGATGCCCGGCTACACCCATCTGCAGCGCGCCCAGCCGGTGTATCTGGGGCACCACCTGCTCGCCTATTTCTGGATGCTCTCGCGCGACCGCTCGCGCTTCGCGTTCGCCGAGCGAGAAGCCAGGCGTCTGCCCCTCGGCGCCGGAGCGTTGGCAGGGGTCAACTTCGACACCGACCGTCGCCAGGTGGCGAGCGAGCTCGGTTTTCCCGAGGTCGCCCCCAACTCGATCGACGCGGTCTCCGGACGGGACTTCATCCTCGACTACCTCGGCGCGGCCGCCACGTGCTCGACGCACCTGTCCCGCCTCGGCGCAGAGCTGGTGCTGTGGTCGAGCGCCGAGTTCGGCTTCTGCGAGCTGCCCGACGCGTGGAGCTCGGGCTCCTCGATCATGCCGCAGAAGAAGAACCCCGACGCCGCCGAGCTGCTGCGCGCCAAGGCGCCTCGCGTCGTCGGTCACCTCGCCGCCTTCCACGGCGTCATGCACGCGCTGCCGCTCACCTACAACAAGGACCTCCAAGAGGACAAGGAGCACGTCTTCGACACCGTCGACACCCTCGAGCTGACGCTCGCGGCGGCCAGCGGGATGCTCACCGGGGTCCGCTTCGATCGCGAGCGCATGCGCGAGGCCGCCTCCGATGAGCTGATCGCCGCGACAGACGTCGCCGACCTGCTCGTCCGCTTGGGCGTGCCCTTCCGCGAGGCGCACGGGGTCGTGGCCGGCCTCGTGCTCACCTCCCTCGACGCCGGCAAGCCACTGTCCGAGTTGACGCCCGAAGAGGTCGCTGGGCACAGCGAGACGCTCGCCGAGCACGCCGCCGAGCTCGCCGAGGTCCTCGCCCAAAGCGCCTGGCTGGAGTCGAAGGTCTCCGAGGGCGGCACCTCGCTCGCGCGTGTGCGCGAGCAGGTCGATCTCGCCCGAGCCGTCCTCGATGAAGACCCTTCCAGCTGACTTCTACGCGCGCCCCGTCCTGGACGTCGCCCGCGAGCTGGTGGGCTGCACAGTCGAGTTCGGCGGCGCGGCCGGCGTGATCGTCGAGACGGAGGCCTACCACGAAAGCGAGCCCGCCTGCCATGCGTTCGTGGGCGTCACGCCGCGCACCCGCACGCTGTTCGGCGATCCTGGCCATGCCTACGTCTATCGCTCCTACGGCATCCACTCGCTGCTCAACGCCGTGTGCGAGCCCGAAGGCATCGGCGCCGGGGTGCTGATCCGGGCGCTCGCCCCGACCGCCGGCCTCGAGGCGATGTACTCGAGGCGGTCAGCCAACGGGGGCGCCGCGCCGCGCGAGCGCGAGCTCTGCTCGGGCCCCGGCAAGCTCACCCAGGCGCTCGGCGTCTCGCTCGAGCAGAACGGCGGGGACCTCGCGCGCGGGCCGCTGCGCATCTACGCGCCTACCGGCGAGTGGCGCGACCCGGAGCTTCACGTCGGCCCGCGGATCGGGATCAACCACGCGATCGAGCTGCCCTGGCGCTTCTGCGCGGCGGGCGATCCGAACGTCTCGCGACCGCGACCGCCCGCGGCCTCCTAGCCAGCTAACCGGCGGGGCTGACGCCACCAGTCTGCGACGGCGAGGATGGAGTCGCGGGCACCGCAGGGGTGGGTTCAGGCGCGCTCGGCGCTTCGGGGGCAGGCGCGGGCGTCGCCGGCGCGGGGGCGGCGTGTTCGGGAGCGCCCGCTCCC
>Ga0209772_10000204_pt1 | contig 14727 bp, 14 predicted proteins | sample BogFormECP03_OM1_FD_188235 | JGI IMG/M metagenome (GOLD analysis project Ga0209772, IMG submission 188235) | Bog forest soil microbial communities from Calvert Island, British Columbia, Canada - ECP03_OM1 (SPAdes) (version 2) | ecosystem: Environmental > Aquatic > Freshwater > Wetlands > Bog ... | reverse complement strand
CCGGGCCCGCCGCCGGTGATTACTCCGCAAGGAATTTTCCTGATTTACAACGGCGCCGACGACAAGCTCGTCTATTCCACCGGCTGGGTGCTTTTCGACAAGAATGATCCCGCAAAAATTCTAGCTCGCGCCGATCAACCGGTATTTTCCCCCGGACCCGAGTGGGAGAAGGTCGGGCAGGTTCCCAACGTAGTTTTCGTAGAAGGCCTCGTGCGCGAGCCGCAGCGCTGGCTCTTTTATTACGGCGCCGCGGACAAGAACATCGGAGTCGCCTCCGCTCCGATTCTATCCGTCGCTCGGTAGTGTGATGATCCGATGGCGCGCATGTAGTGAATTTTCCGTCAGCCGCACTGAACGGGTGGAAATGGTGAAGAACGATCGAAAACGAAAGGGCGGCCGATTTCAGGAGTGCTCGACGCGGCTATCTCTTGAACCGCCATTGGCCCGCCCAAAAAAGCGCCGCGCCCTGCCCTGACAGCCTGCGCAAAGCCGCCCGCCATTCGCACTGGGTCGAGCGCACGTGAAACGGCAGTATTCAGCAACACTCCGTCAAAACCCCACTCCATGACTTGGCAGGCATGAGACGGAAGGCCGATGCCCGCGTCAACGATCATCGAAATATTTGGCGCGCGTTCACGCAGTTCACGCAACGCCCGGGGATTGCGTGGACCGTGCCCGGTCCCAATGGGAGCCGCCCAGGGCATGAGCACCTCACAACCCGCATCCATCAGACGCCTGCAAAGAACCAAATCCTCGGTGCAGTACGGGAGGACTTTGAAACCAAGTTTGATAAGTTCGGTCGCAGCCTCAACGAGACCGAATGGATCTGGCTGCAAGTTGAGTTCGTCGCCGATGACCTCGAGTTTTATGAGATCAGTCTGAAACAATTCACGGGCCATACATGCCGTTTTGATGGCCTCACGCGCGCTGAGACAACCGGCGGTATTAGGGAGGATCGGCCGCTGCGTCTCTCGAAGCAGATTCCAAAAGGATTGGCCGGAGTCCTTGGAGCCTGAAAGTTGGCGCCGCACGGAAACCGTGAGCATCGCAGGATCAGCGGCACGAATCGCGCCGGCTAGCAGCGACGGGGAATCGTAGCGTGCAGTCCCCAGCAGCAGACGGCTTGCAAAACTCCGCCCATACAAAATCAGCGGGTCTTCAAGTTTTCTAGTTTCCACCATAATGCAATCCTATCGGTCTGTAGTTTGGTCAGGCGACTGAGCCCGACCGGATCGTTGGGGTCCGCGTTTATGCGACTCCGGCCTGAGACAAGGGCGGGACGAGGGTTGGCGCAGACCTTCCGTTGAGGACTGCGTCCACATTGTCGAGGGCCAACATGCCCATTGCTGTCCGCGTTTCGATCGTGGCGCTGCCGATATGCGGCAATAGAAATGTGTTTTTCAGCGAAACATATTCCGGGTTAAGTTTGGGCTCGCCTTCAAATACGTCGAGTCCTGCGGCGGCGAGCCGCCCGCTTTTGAGAGCTGCGATGAGGTCGTCGTCAGCCACCAAGGCGCCGCGAGCAGAATTCACCACGATGGCTCCTTCGGGCAGAAGGCTTATGGCTTTGGAGTTCAAGAAATGGTGGGTCTGAGGAGTCTCCGGGACGTGCAGGCTCAGGAACTGGCTCACGCGCAGCAGATCCGCCGGATCCTTGTGGTAAACGGCATCGCCTGCGATCTCCGCCGGTAACTCCGAAGGATTGGAATAGTGAATCTTCATTCCGAATCCATGCGCTCGACGCGCCACTGCTTGTCCCACGCGCCCCATTCCGAAAATGCCGAGAATCTTGCCGCCAACTTGCCATCCCAAGAGCATGTCGGGGCTCAGCGGCTTCCACGCCCCTGTTCGAACCAGTTCCTGGGCTTCGTACGCACGACGCGAAGCACCCAGTAAAAGCAGCATGGCGATGTCGGCCGTTGCTTCATGGTTGACTCCAGGGGTATAGGCGACCGGAATTTTTCTGCGAGCGGCGGCTTCTAAATCGATATGCTCGAAACCCACAGAGTATGTGGCGATGATTTTTACCGTGGGCGAGACTTTCTCGAAAAACCCGGAGTCCAAGCGGTCTGCCAGAGTGATGAACAGGGCGTCGGCTCCTTCGGCTGCATGGAGCAGGTCCTGCTGGCTGATGAGACCCTGGTTCGGATTTCGCCGGGCGTTGTAATCGCGGTCGATACGGTCTTCGACCTCCTTCGGATACCGGCTGGTTACCACCAGAATTGGTTTAGTCACATTTAGCCTCCTGCAGTGGGATGAACGATATCGATCCTGTCACCTGGGTGAATCCAGCAATCTTCAATGCTCCCGCGCCGAACAACTTCGTCGTTGAGAGCCACGGCGAACGGAGCTTGCGGCGACAGTAAAAGCAGCAATGCAGCGAGCGTCTGAGGCCTGGGCGATGGGTGCGGCTGGCCGTTCACTACGATAAACACGTGGCTACCTCATCGTGAACTGCGTCAACGCAGCATACGCTCTGGTTCAGACGCAGACAGGGCCAGCTTCCAACGGACGCAGATGGCTGCTGCACAGACAGAAGAGCCAATACTTCTTCGACGACCGTCGGTGTTAGCAAGAACCCATGACGATACAGCCCATTCACGTAGAGCACTTTTCTTTCGTGATCGAAATGAAGCGCCGGCAGATTGTCCGGCAGGGCGGGCCGGACTTGCGAGTTGAATTCGAGGATGCGAGCTTCGGCTAAGTCGGGCAGCACGGAATAAGCTGAAGTCAGCAGCTCGAGAGCTCCGCGGACAGAAACGGGTGAGCGATCATCGCCTTCGATGCAAGTTGCGCCGACGATCAGTCTTCCGTCCGCGCGGGGAACGATGTAAACCGGGTAGCGCGGATGCAAAAGGCGCAACATGTGATGCAGTTCGATCTCGGGCGCGTCCAGACGCACGATCTCGCCGCGAACCCCCCGGAGCTTCGGCCAATCGCGCTTAGCGCCCGTGCCGCGGCAATCGACAACCATTTCGGCAGCGGGCAGTGCGCCATCAGCGATGAAAGTCTCCCAATGGCACTCGACGCCCGTTTCTTCGAGAGCGACGGCCACCGCCTTCAAGAGTTCGCGATTGTCCACCTGCGCTTCATTGGGAACATGCAACGCTTCGGAGAATCGCGTTCCCAGGGCAGGTTCTAGTTCCGCGACTTGCCGATCTTCGAGGCGCCTGACAGTCGCAGCCGATTGCCGCGATGCCATCATTTTCTGAGCGCGGACGGCTTCTCCGGAATTCTCGCGGTGCCAGAGCAGGAGCGTTCCGTTGTCACGATAGAAGACCGGGAGCGGCAGCTCGGCCAACCACCGTGGCCACATTGAAAGGCTGTGTTCTCCCATGGACGCAATTTGTGAATCGGCATCGATAGCTTCCGTCGTCGGAGCGATCATGCCGGCTGCCACCCAGGCCGCTGAATTTTCACCTCTGCTGCTCGCGGCGTCGTAAAGGACAACACGCGCGCCAGCCCGCGACGCGCGCCACGCCAAACATCGGCCCAGCAGCCCTCCGCCAACGACCGCGATGTCCGGCAGCGTCATACATAGACCTCGCCGCCACCTTCAATAAACTCGCGGGACTTTTCCGCCATGCCGGACTGCGCTCCTTCTCCATACTTTGCGCGAATCTCCTCGGTGATTTTCATCGAGCAAAACTTCGGTCCGCACATCGAGCAGAAGTGGGCGGTTTTGGCGCCGTCGGCGGGCAGGGTTTCGTCGTGGAATTCGCGCGCGCGATCCGGATCGAGGCTCAAGTTGAACTGATCTTCCCAGCGGAACTCGAAACGCGCCTTCGATAGCGCGTTGTCCCGGAGCTGCGCCCCGGGCCGCCCTTTGGCCAGGTCCGCGGCATGTGCGGCGATTTTGTAGCTGATGATGCCGGTACGAACATCCTCTTTATTTGGGAGGCCAAGGTGTTCCTTGGGCGTAACGTAGCAGAGCATCGCGGTCCCGCGCCACCCGATCTGCGCCGCTCCGATCGCGCTGGTGATGTGATCGTAGCCGGGCGCGATATCGGTGACGAGCGGACCCAAGGTGTAAAAGGGAGCCTCGAAACAGTGCCGCAACTCTTCGTCCATGTTCTCCCGGATACGCTGCATCGGGACATGTCCGGGACCTTCAATCATCACTTGGACGTCATGCTTCCACGCACGTTCTGTCAGCTCTCCGAGCGTGCGCAATTCGGCGAACTGTGCTTCGTCATTCGCGTCATAAATCGAGCCGGGCCGAAGACCGTCGCCCAAACTAAACGACACGTCGTAGGCCTTCATGATTTCGCAGATTTCATCGAAATTCGTGTATAGGAAATTCTCCTCATGGTGTGAGAGGCACCACTTCGCCATGATCGAGCCGCCGCGTGACACGATGCCCGTGAGTCTCTTCGCTGTAAGTGGAATCCACGGCAAGCGAACTCCGGCGTGCAGCGTGAAATAGTCCACACCCTGCTCAGCCTGTTCGATGAGCGTATCGCGCATCAATTCCCAGGTCAGTTCTTCCGCGCGTCCGCCTACTTTCTCGAGCGCCTGATAAATTGGAACTGTCCCGATCGGCACGGGAGAGTTGCGGATAATCCATTCACGGAGCTCGTGAATATTGTCGCCGGTGGAGAGATCCATGATCGTGTCCGCGCCCCAATAGGTGGCCCAGATCATCTTGTCCACTTCTTCAGCGGGCGAAGAGGTCACCGCGGAGTTGCCGATGTTAGCGTTGATTTTTACTTTGAAATTGCGCCCGATGATCATCGGTTCTAGTTCAGGATGGTTGACGTTCGCCGGAATAATTGCGCGTCCGGCGGCGACTTCCTTGCGCACAAACTCGGGCGTAATCTGTTCCGGGAGCTGCGCCCCAAGAGACTGCCCCGCATGTTGACGCAGGATCTCTGCATAGCGGGGATCTCGCAACAAGCGCTCCAGCAGCATGGACTCGCGCAAAGCCACGAATTCCATCTCGGGCGTGACGATGCCTTTGCGTGCGTAGTGCATCTGCGTAACGTTTTGTTCTTTGTTCGCGCGGCGACGCATAAAAAAAGACGGAAAGCGCAAATGGTAAGTCAGCAGGTCGCTTTCCCTGCGACGGGCATACTCGGAACTGGACCTGCCAAGAATCTCCGTATCATTGCGTTCCTTGATCCAGTCCGAACGAAGGCCGGGAAGTCCATGAACCAGGTCAATCCGGACTTCGGAGTCCGTATAGGCGCCCGAAGTGTCATACACAGGCAAAGGAGGATTCTCTTCCGTGCCATGACTGTGATTCGTGGCCGAGAGAGAGATCTCACGATAGGGGACGCGCAGCCCCGCGCGGCTACCATCCAGGTAGCGTTTCCCCGATGCGGGATAGGATGATGGTGTGCGAATTTCAGAAAACTGTGACACGTTATTTAACATTTTATATTTCCTTCCTCAAGCTGTGAGGCCTGGCGATGCTATTGCGATCAAGGCCACTTCCGGTCGAGCATCATCAGAATAAAAATCGTTGGGAGGTAGAGGATCGAAGCAACGAGCAGTTGCCGCGCCGACGCATTTGATTTCCGCACAGCCAGCCGTGCGCTGTAGTAACTGAAGATTGCGCCGATCATCAGTGCCCCGGCGAAATAAACCACGCTCGATTTCTCAAAGATTGTTTGCACCAAACTGACTGCCAGGAGAACCAGCGAAGCGGCGAAAGACTGCCAGATCAGATAGCGGTCGCGCTGCTCGTTCAACGGCAAAACTAAATATCCGGCGCGGGCGTAATCCTCCCGGTACATCCACGCAATGGCCATAAAGTGCGGGAATTGCCACAGAAAAACGATTCCATAGAGCACCCAGACTTCCGCGTCGAGTCTGCCGCGCGCAGCAGCCCAGCCGATCAGTGGAGGCATGGCGCCAGGAAATGCACCGATGAGAATGCACAGAGGCGTAACGCGCTTCAGCGGCGTATAAACGAAAAGATAGGCCGCGAGCGTGAGTGTCGCCAGCAAACATGCCAAGCCATTGACCTCGACGCGCAGGTAAGCCACGCCGGCTAACGCGAGTGAGACTCCAAAGACGAAAGCGTGGGAACGTTGAATCCGCGCCGCAGCCACCGGACGGCGCGCGGTCCTGCGCATCTGCCGGTCAAACGAGTATTCCAAGGCTTGGTTAAGCGTGGCCGTCCCACCCGCAACGAGCAGCGTGCCCAGCAACGTGTGGAAAGCGAGCAGTGAGTGAAAATTCGCAACGCCGCTCGTGGAAGCGAGGTAAAAACCTGCAAAGGTGGTGATGAGAATCAGGAAATTCACTTCCGGCTTGGTCAGTGCCCAATAATCGGACACGGTGGAAAAGAACGTGGCCGCCCGGCTCTCTCGAGCCTCGCACGCGCCGTTCAAGACGGCCATCGTCGGCTCTGTTGCCATATCAGCCCACCTCCAAGTTCGAATCGTGCAGAGACTTTCTTAAGAATCTCTGCGGCTTAGCCGTGGGATCATCAGGCAATTCCGATTTGCCAGGCGAAAGGATCTTGAGCGTCACAAGCATTGCGGGGACAAGTAAGATCACCGTCACGGAAACCCACATCAGTGCCGCCGCGCACTCCTGGTCTTCGAGCGGAGAAAGAGCAAACACCCTGGGCGCAGAAATATAGGACGTGTAAACGACCCGGTCACAAAACGTGAGGAAACCGGAAAGCGCGTCGCAGGGCAGCGTGGCGGCGAAAAGATATAAAGGAATGGCCCACTCGGGCCATCTTGGCGTGCTCGGCCAGGGCTGCACTACCGGCCACCAGAACATCAGGCCGGCGCCCAAAAAAGAAGCGTGTTCCAATTTATGCAGCCAGTCCCACCGCAACGCCAGCTCAAAGACCGCAGGTATATGCCATCCGATCAAAGCCAGCGTAGCGACGAGCCAGCAAACCGCGGGATTGGAAATAAAGTGGCCGAATCTCCTCGTCAAAGGCCATCGAAGAAATGGACTCACGACGCCACGCGCCAGCGATTGCGGAAGTCCGCGAAGGAGCGGCAACTCCGGAGCACCCAGCAAGAGCAAAGGAGGAGCGACGGCCGCGAGCAGCAGGTGCTGCACCATGTGAACCGTGAGCGATACATCGTCCAACGCTTCCAGCGGTGAGCCAATTGCGATCCAGACTGCCACGACTCCAGCAAAAAAGGCGGCCAGCCGCCAGACTGGAAATTGCCGGTTGGCTACAATCCGAAGGCGATGCCAACCTCTTGCATACAACAGCGCGGCGAGACAAAGCGATGCATCAACCGCAACTGGTGCGGACCACGATTGCAAGATAACTTGAGCATCCGCATTCATAACGAGGGCTAGGGAGACGATGAAGCCGCTCCTCCCGTCTCAGCGCCGAGCGCGAGCGTGCGCGAGGCGTCTCGCGCCGGCGGCTGTCCCGGCGGATGCAACGACTCCAAGAATGCGACGAGCGCCGTCGTTTCCGCAGGACTCAAATTCTTGCCATACGCGGGCATATTGCCGCCTCCCTGAATCACCTGGCGAATAAGCTGGTCCTGAGTAAGGCGCAGGGCAATTGAGTCAAGGGCTGGACCGCGCTTTCCACCTTCGTCTCCGAGAGAATGGCAGTTGTGACACTGCTTGACCTGAAAAACCGCGGCGCCCTGCCGCTCGAGCGCTGTGCGGTTTTTCAGAAATTGATTGGGAATGGGAATCCCACTCCACGCGTCCATCACCGGGCTCCACGGCGTGTGCTCAGCCAGATGCGTGAATGTCGCCAGCGCCACCGCCGCCAAAAGGACTGTCAGGACGGCGACGGGCCTGCGTCGCCAGCTCTTTTCGCCTTCGCCGGATAGAAATGGCAGCAGAAGCAGAGCAAGAATCCCGATGACGGGGCCGATCAGTAGAGCCGGCGTTTCCATAGAGGCCGGAAGGTACGAGAGGACCGCATAAAGCCACAGAAAGAAGAAATCCGGGCGCGGCGCAGTCTGGATGATCGTGGGATCCGGAGGGCCTGAAGGGCCGATCGGACCGAAGTGATAGGCGCAGAAGGCCAGCGAGAAAAGGATCAAGGCGGAGAAAAAAAGATCCTTCCAAATCGCATCAGGAACGAATGGCATTCCGTCCTTTTTCGTCAGCTCGTGATATTCCTGGATGTACGTCGCTTTGCGCACGACGCGTCCGGGCATCGGCCACTCGTTGATTCCAAGCTTCGCGACCATCAGCAGGTGCACGCTGACAAACGCGATGAGCAACCCTGGAATGACGAAAACATGCAGAGCAAAGAAACGCGATAGCGTTGCTCCCGCGATGATCGGGCCGCCTAGCAGTAGATTGACCACTAGTGGGCCAATCACGGGAACGCGGCTGGCAATCGATGCTCCGATTCCCAAGCCCCAATAGGCGTCCTGATCGAATCTCAGAACTTGGCCGGTGAAAGCCATACCGAGTGTGACCAGCAGAAGGAATACGCCCACAATCCAGGTCAGCTCGCGCGGGTATTTGTAGGCGCCAAAAAGAAAAACCTGCACCATGTGAATCAGCACGATGGCGACCATAAAATCCGAGCCCCATCCGTGGAGCGCGCGGATGAACCAGCCCAGCGCGACATTGTGATTCAGCGTCTGAAGGCTGCTCCACGCCTCTCCGGCCGAAGGCACGTAGATCAGCGCCAGCAGGATGCCGGTGACGATTTGCAGCAGGAACACCGCGAAAGCAGCGCTGCCAAAAACATAGAACCAACTGGCGGATTTTCGCGGGACAGCATGCTCCGCGGTCTCACGGATGGTGGAGCCAAGCTGCAAGCGCGCGTCCAACCATTCCCCGATCGAAGAAATCAGGCGCATGGCCGTATTCCTCGGACCAAATTCGAAGCCTGCCCCGGCGTCGGCATCTCGCCGGCTTGGATGAACAACTTTCCGGCGTTGATTTTGTAGTGGTATTCGAACAATCCGCGTTCCGGCGGGCCAGAGGCGCGCGAGCCATCCTGGTAATAGGCTCCTCCATGGCACGGGCACATGAACAAACTCGATTGCGGGAACCAGCGGACCGGACATCCAAGGTGCGCACAATTGATTGCGAACACTTGAAAATTCTCTCCGTCCACGTTGCGAACCCAGCAGGCAATATCGGCGGTATCCCCATCCCAGGAATTCACTACAGGGTTTCGATACGTCGCGAGGCGCGTTTCTCCGGAAGGAAATTGACCGAGATCGCCGAGAGGAACCCAGGATTCATAGCCGTCCTTTCGGCCGCGAGCGATCGGAGAGAGCAGGTAACGCGCCACCGGCACCGCAAGAATCACGGCGACAACGCTGTTAAAGAAAATTCCGAGCTTCGTGAGAAGCTCACGCCTATTGAGTGAACTCATCGTACTTCTCCTGACGATTTCGGTGTGCTTGGGTAAGGCTGGCCGGGAAATTTGGAGCGCTGCGAAGCGAGCCAGGCCACGACATCGGAGACATCCTGCGCCGACATCGGAGTGCCCGGAACATTATTTCGCCAGTCCGGCGCACCTAAATCGGGCCGGCCCACAATCACAATCGTCCGCAGCTCCTGATCGTTGAGAAGCGCGAGAAATGATCCATCGACGATGGAACTTGCCTTCGCTCCTCCCCGGCCGGCAACGCCGTGGCATGACGAGCAGAACGTCGCGTACGCCTGCGACCCGCGCGAAGAGTCGCCCGTACTTGTGGACGAGTACGGCGGCGGGTTCGTGCCACTTAAAACGTCCGGCTTCGACCAGCGTTCTCGAATTCCGCGGACGATCAAATCAATCTGTTTTTCCGTGAGCATACCGCCGGCGCTCTGCGCGAAGGCGGGCATGGATGTTCCGGGAATTCCATTGGTCGCCGCGCCGCGAACGATCGTATCGTCTGCAATCGCTAAATACACTGGATCGCCCAGCGCGATCGCCGCGCCAGCCCGCCCGTCCGATCCGTGGCAGCCGGCGCAGTTTTCACCGTAGAGAACGTTGAAATCCGAAATCTCGCTCGGGACGATTGGCGTGCCGGCGGCAAGTCGTTTCCCCGGTGCGTCGGCGCACCCGCAAATAACCGTAAGCAAAACCAATACCGCGGAAGCGAGAAGGCTGATCTTCATCTGGACTCATCCTTCCCGCGCTTCTCCTGCATAATTCCGGGAGCCTCGACACCCGCCCGCATTGCAAACGGCAGATTCTCCCGCGTCGAGACTCGCTCATGCCGCACCACGACAAGACCCGCGACTAAGCCAAACGCCACCTGCGAACCTATGAACCAGAACCAGTCGATGCGGCTCGCGAGCAGCGGATTGAGAAGGTTTAAGATCGAGTACAACAAGCCGGACCATAGCGCCGGAGCAATCAGTCCTCCCAGCACGATGGGCCGGCGCGGAAACATGGGTAGCATGGCGCCGTAAAGCAAGCCCACCAGCGTGGATCCGATGCCGTGCAAAACCACAGCCATCGCGAAACTGTCGAAGTGAAACGAGTTCAGTTGCGAGGGATCGAGCTTCAGCGATTGCGCGTACACGGTCGCGGCCAGAAGATTAATTGGATACCAGATGCTCCCAGCCTTCAGAAGTCCGTAGGTGCACGCCAGCACTGCCATCGCCACACCGCCCGCCCAGCCTCCTTTTACGCCGGCCGATATGGGGTAAGTCTCGAGGGGAAGCCAAGCTCGAACGAGTTCTGGCGCGACCGGAAGACGCTGAACAACCGTGCGCTCGGTCGCGATGCGGATTTCCTCTGGGATCACCGGAACAGCCACTTCCCGCTCGCGAGGCAAGACTTCCCTGAACCAACCGGCGCACCCGGCCAGCGCGAGGACAAGGCCGAGTACGCTGAGAGAAGCGCTCGTCAGCAAGCCCGCGAAAATCAGGGTGAAGCCAGTAGCCAGAACAAGAGGCCATGCCGTCGGCGCGGGCAATTCGACCACATCAGGGAGCCGTGAGCTTGCGCCGGAATTTTCTGCGGATAAGTGCGTCTCCATCTCTGCTCCTCAGCGCCCCACTAGATAGACAACAGTGAAAACCACGACCCACACTGCGTCCACAAAATGCCAGTACATGGAAAGCGTTCCTATGCGAGCTGATTGTTCAATTCCCACACGATCGGCGAGACCGAAAAGCAGCACGATGCCGAGCATCACCAGTCCCACGGTGACGTGCGCGGCATGTAAGCCGACGAGTGAATAATACGTTGTGCCAAAAAGATTCGTAGAGATGGTCAGTCCGCGTTCGAAGATCAGCCGGCGCCATTCCAGCGCAGTACCGAATAAAAAGAGGGCGCCGAGAGCAATGGTGAGTGACCAGAGAATCATGAACGTACGGCGATGACCGTTTTCCAGCTCCTTGCCCGCGAGATGAATCGTAAGGCTGCTGGACAATAGACAGACGGTGAAGAAGATCGGCGTCTCCAGCACTTCGCGGGGAGTCGGTCCGGTAATGCTTTTTCCCAAGTAAAAGAGATATGCGACGACGAAAATGGTGAAGATCGCAGACTCGGCGATAATGAGGCAGGCCATCCCGACCGTCCCCCTATAGGGAAGCTTCCACTCGGGAGATCTCTCGAGGTATGGACTAGTGGCGGCGCTCATTTCTCCATCCTTTTACTCATAGCGGCTGTCCGGATCCTCCGGGTGCTTCAGGTCCCACAGCGGCCGGCGGCTAGCAACCGAAGGAATGGAAGCAAAGTTGTAATCCGGCGGCGGTGAACTTACCGACCATTCCAGAGTCCAGGCGTCCCACGGATCGTTGCCGGCTCTTGGTCCTTTGAAATAGGAAAAAACCAGGTTGATAACAAACACAAGTATGGCTATGACTTGAATAAATGCGCCGATCGTAACGATGAAGTTGAGGGTTTCCCAACCAGGACGGGGCTCGTACGTGTAGATGCGGCGCGGCATTCCGAGAATTCCGGCAAAGTGCATTACGTCGAATGTCGCGTGAAAGCCCAGCAGGAAAAGCCAGAAATGCAGCTTGCCCAGCCGTTCGCTGAGCATTCTTCCTGTCATTTTCGGATACCAGTAATAAAACGCGGCAAAAAGTGCGAAGAGGATTCCACCGACGATTACATAGTGAAAATGTGCCACCACAAAATACGAGAGGCTGAGCTGCCAATCAAAGGGCGCGGACGAAAGCATGATTCCGGTAAGGCCGGCGATCAAAAACTGAAAGAGAAATCCGATGGCAAACAGCATAGGCGTCTTGAACTGAACGCTTCCGCCCCACATGGTGCCCAGCCAATTGAAAATTTTGATTCCCGTGGGAACCCCGACAGCCATGGTGGTGATCACAAAAAAACTGTTGGCGTAGGAATTCATCCCGATCGTAAACATGTGGTGCGCCCACACGCTCAGGCTTACGAACGCGATGCAGACCGTGGCCCCGACCATAACGGGGTATCCGAAAATCGGTTTGCGCGAAAATACCGGAATGATTTCGGACATAAAAGCGAAGCAAGGAATAATCAGGACGTAAACTTCCGGATGACCGAAGATCCAGAAGAAATGCATCCAGATCGTGGCTGAGCCGCCCGCTTGTGTGTCGAAGAAATGCGCTCCTAAATACCGGTCAATCAGCAGCATGATTTGCGCCGCGGAAAGCGGAGTAATCGTTATCAGAACCATCCCGGACATCACCAGGTTGAGCCAAGCCAACAGTGGCATCCGGTTGAGCGTCATTCCAGGGCAGCGGAGGCATAAAATTGTCGCCACGATATTGATGGCCGTGCCGATACTCCCAAACCCGGAGACCAGAAGACCAATCGTCCAGTAGTCCGAACTGGGGCCCGGCGAAAACGCCTTCGCCGCCAACGGCGCGTATGCCCACCAGCCCACATCCGGCGCGTTGCCCGCGCCATAGAGCCCGTTCCCACCCACGAAACTGAAGTAAAGGAGAAGCCCTCCCAAAGCAGTCAGCCAGAAACTGAAGGCATTCAGCCTTGGAAAAGCCATGTCGCGCGCGCCGATCATCAATGGGACCAGATAGTTCGCAAAACCAAAGAGGATGGGCATGGCCACGAAGAAAATCATTGTGGTCCCATGCATCGTAAACATGCGATTGAAAACCTGAGGGGAAACAAAATCATTATTAGGGCGAATCAACTGGATCCGAATGATGGTGGCTTCGATCCCCCCGACGACAAGAAAAAAAAGCGCATAGACGATATAGAGAATCCCCAGACGCTTGTGATCAACGGTGGTCACCCATTCGTGCGCCACTTCGACCCAAGGACGCGCCTCTGTTCTTGCACTTGGAATGGCCATCGCGTCCGACGACATAAGTACGCCCCCAAATCCTTTGGCTACCGAAGCGTCTGGAGATAGTCCACCAGCGCATCCAGGTTAGCGTTGCTGAGTTGCATGGCGGGCATGAGCGAACCCGGCTTGATGGCATCGGGTTTCTGAATCCACAAGCGGAGGTTTGCCTTTGTATTCCCGGCCGCGCCTGACGCGATTGTCTGACGGCTCATCAAGTGCGTCAGGTCCGGTCCGAAGCGTCCGTTCGCGACCGTGCCTCCAATCGCGTGGCAGTTGATGCAAGCCGTTGTTTCGAAAATGCGCCTGCCGGCGGTTACATTCGCGTCGAGCACTGCCGGCTGCTGTTGGCCGTGGACCCACGTGGCAAAGTCCCCGGGGGTGTCAACGTAAACCCGCAGCAGCATCTTGGCGTGCTGCGTGCCGCAATATTGCGCGCACTGGCCGAGAAAAATGCCAGTTTGGTACGGATCCATCCACATGTGGTTCGCGCGATTTGGAATCAAGTCTGTTTTTCCCGCCAACTGAGGAACCCAGAAGCTGTGGTCCGTGTCAACGGAAAGCAGCGTCAAAAAAGTGGGCGTCGAGTGGGCCGCTTCGCTTACCGGAATGTGCAACTCGTTCGCAGTGACTACGCCTAGCTGCGGATAACGAAATTCCCACCAGAACTGATGTCCGATGGCGACGACCTCCACAGCAGACTCAGGCTTCGGCATATCCTGAATCGAGTGGATTACTCGTGCCGTTGCGAGAAACAAAACCACTACGATCAGAATCGGAATCACGGTCCAGGCCAGTTCAATCTGCGTGCTTCCGTAAACCTGGGCGGGCTCGCGACGTTCATCCCCACTGCGCTCGCGGTATTTCACGACCACATAGACCAATAAAGCGAAGACAACCAAAAAGATCAGCCCAGTTATCGAGAGGACAAAGTACGAGAGATGATCGATCCACGTAGCCGGCGTCGAGCGCGGGTCAAAAATGCTGGGAACCTGAGAAGAATCGCCGGGAGCGCCAAAACAGAGCGATGCCGCAAGCAGCGCTCCTGCGAGAAGTACCGCGATTCCCGCCGCTTTGCTTAGCAGCTTTCGAATTTGGTCGGAACGAACCATGATGATCGATATGCAGCCTCATCAGAAGCGAGACTAAGAATACAAAGCACGTCTCAACCCAAAGCGCTGACACCCAGTGCATTGATGTAACGCGACTTACTTCGCGCTTACGGAATGGTGCCCATAGCCGGATGTCAGCCTGCTAACAAGTGTGCAGTCGCTGTCATCGAACTCGAAGCAAGCGCACGAACGTCTGGAGTTTTCGGAACGGAGAGAGTCAGATCCCAGTCAACGCGTGACCGAGTTTGTTTTTCTTCGTCGTTAGATAGCGCAGCGTGGAGGCAGATGCGGGAATCTCGAGAGGCAGCCATTCGTTTACCGAGAGCCCGTATCCCTCGATGGCCACGAGCTTGCGCGGATTGTTGCTCAGCAGTCGCATGGATTGCACACCCAGCGCGCGCAAGATCTGAACGCCGATACCGTAGTCCCGCTGGTCGGCCTTAAATCCGAGCCGCTCATTG
>Ga0209772_10000201_pt1 | contig 14764 bp, 11 predicted proteins | sample BogFormECP03_OM1_FD_188235 | JGI IMG/M metagenome (GOLD analysis project Ga0209772, IMG submission 188235) | Bog forest soil microbial communities from Calvert Island, British Columbia, Canada - ECP03_OM1 (SPAdes) (version 2) | ecosystem: Environmental > Aquatic > Freshwater > Wetlands > Bog ... | reverse complement strand
GGAGGATTGCGCGTGCGCGGCGTTCGACCGATTCGTCGAAGTCGTGAGGCGGGGAGCGGCCAGCGCGGGCGTCGGTGAGAGTCGGACCTGGAGAGAGTTCATCCAAGCGGCGGTCGGAGGCTACTTCGATGTTCTCGCTGCCGATCCGGTCGTGGCTCGGGCCTTCCACGTGGACATGGACACCATCGGTCCGGTCGCCCGCAAGCGACAAGCGACCGCTCTGCTGCGTTTCGCCGAGCACCGCATGCGCGCCGAGAAGGCGCTGCGGAGGGATGATCCGCTGCTCAAGGCGCGTCCCTTCAGCGTCCATCTCGGTTCGATCCACGTCGAGCACGAGCTCGCCCGAGAAGCTCTCGAAGCTTCGACCGAACCGGACTTCCATCAGCTCAGCGTCGAGCTCGTGGAGTGGTTCGTCGCGTCCTGGTACGGGTAGCAGACGGATACCAAACGTCCAAGCGCTCGCCGACCGCTCATGGCTGCTCGCGGCGATGACGATCTGGTAGCGGTGTTTGGGACCATGCGCTCTCGATCGTCTGCTGCCGCGCTTCTGCGCCGCACGAGCGCGTCCCGACCCTCCGGCTCGACAGGCGCGCTTCCGCGCCGCACGAGCGGGTCCCGACCCTCCGGCTCGACAGCCGCGCTTCTGCGCTGCACGAGCGGGTCCCGACCCTCCGGCTCGACAGGCTGATGTCGTCGTCTGTAGACGAGCAGGTCGTTCCCAGCGACGCGGTTGCCTTGACGGCCGAGGCGCTGCTGCGTGAGCATCTCGACGCTCTCGTGTGCGGGCTCGCCGGCGACGGCTTGATCGTCCAGATTCCGCCGACGGTCGGCCTTTGGGGTCAGGCCGCGATCGAGGGGAGGGCGTTGATCGACAGCATCATCACGAAGGACCGCAAGACGGTGATCGACACGTGGTGGCGGGCACTGCGGGTCGGTGTCGGCGAAGGCAAGGTGCGCATGCTCAGCAAGCCGACTCGCTGGATGACGCTGTATTTCCTGGACGTGAGGCCCACCCACGGCATCCTGCTTGGCATCGTCTTCCCAAGCGAGGAGGCAGGGGAGGATGGCGTCGAAGACGACGACGGCGCTCCGGCGACGCCGCGCTTCTCCACGCTCTTGGAGGATGAGAGCGGCAAGGTCCTGGACTGTGACGAGGCGTTCACGCATATGTTCGGATACGCCGCAGAGGAGCTGATCGCGAAGTCGGCGCTCGATCACATTCATCCCGACGACCAGGGCCGCGTCGTCGAAGGCTGGCTGACGATGCTCTCGACACGCCGGCTTCAGCAGTTTCGCTGCCGTCGTAAACGCAAGGACGGCAGTTTCATGTGGACCGACACGGCGCTTCACAACTTTCTCAACCAGCCCGACAGGAATCACGTGCTGATCGAGATCATCGACGTCTCGGCCGAGATGGCAGCCCAAGAGGCGCTCCAAGAGCAGGGAGAGTTGTTGCGCCGTCTGATCGAGGCGATACCGGACGGGCTGCTCCAACTCGACATGAAAGGCGATGTGGTCTTCCACAACGCTCGCCTGCTCGAGATCCTTGGCGGCGGCAATGACGCGGCCGCCGAGCAGGCCCTTGCCGACACCGACGAGCGCGAAGTTGGAGCGCAGCCGAGCCCAGCGACCGGGCTCCTCAGCGGCCTCACCGAGCAGGGCATGACGACGTTTCAGACAGCGCTTGGGCACGTGCTCGATGAGAGCGTCGACCAGGAGGTCGAGGTCGATATCGCGCAGGCGTCGGGAGCGCTGCGGCAGCTGCTCATGAGCATCAGGGTGTTGCAGCGGGCAAGCGGCGAGGTGAGCGGCGCCATCACGAGCGTCCGCGACGTCACAGACAGCGCTCGCGCACGCAGGGAGCTAGAGAAGCGCGCCGAGCGCGATGGGCTGACCCGCTGCCACAACCGAGCGTCGATCATCGACCGCTTGAGGCTCGAGCTCGAGCGAGAGGACTCGGCAGGCACCGGCGTCGTCTATCTCGATCTAGACAAGTTCAAGTCGGTCAACGACACGCTCGGACACGCGGCCGGCGACGAGGTGCTCGTGCTGGTCGCCGAGCGGTTGAAAGGAGCGATCCGAGACACGGGCGCGCTCGGGCGTCTCGGCGGCGATGAGTTCCTCGTGCTGTTGCCAGACATCTCCGGTCCCGAGATCGCGATGACGGTCGCACAGCGAATCGCCAAGGTCGCCGGAGGCTCCTACGAGCTCTCCTCCGGAGTGCTCGACATGTGCGCGAGCGTGGGCGTTGCCTGTGTCAGCGGTCAGACGATCACGGCCGAGCAGCTGATCGAGAGCGCCGACGAGGCGATGTATCGATCCAAGGCGCAAAGGCTGGGACTCCCGGTCTTGGCCACGGGGCCGAGATGCTCGGTGTCGCCGCGAGGTCGAGAGCCGGAACGGGGCGCCGGCATTCATCGGTCCTGAAGCAGCCCGAGGACGTTGCCATCGAGGTCGCTGACGGTGGCCACCAGCCGGCCGCCGCCGACGTCGCGCGGCGGCTCCTTCACGGTGGCGCCCGCGGCGGTCACCTCGGCGAGCTTCGCCTCGATGTCCGGGACGTGCCAGTAGGCCACCGGCGAGGTCATGGCCTGGGGGCCACCGCTGGGCACCAGGCCGATGTGCTGGCCCTCGGCGTCGAAGCCGACGTAGTAAGGCGTGTCGGCCTGCGGTTGTATGCCGAGGAGGGCGCCGTACACCGCCTTGGCCGCTGCCAGGTCGGAAACGGGGTGCAGCACGGTTTTGATTCCCTCGGTGGAAGAGCCGGTCATGGTCACTCCTGATGTCGTGGATCGCGTTGACCCAGTGTGTACGGTTGTGGTGAGGCGAACGTTGAGGTCCTCGAGGCGGTTGAACGCATCCTGAGCATGCTTGAAGATCGCCACGTGATCAAGACGGCGGACGCCAGCCTCTGGCCAGCGTCGTTTGACCCACCTCGATCAGGTAGCCATCGGGATCGCGGATGTAGCAGCGCATCTCGGTGTCGTGCTGCTTGGGCGGCGTCAGGAATTGGGCGCCCCGCGCGCTCCACTCGGCATATACAGCTTGGATGTCCGCAACCCGGATGTTCAGGAAGCTGCTCACCCGATCTGGGTCGCGCTGCCTCTCGAGCGTAACGGTCGGCTTGTCGTCGGTCGGACCTCCTCCGACGTTGATGATGATCCAGGTGTTGGCTAGCGAGACGTACGTGACCTCGTCGTTCGCCTCGCCGGTGATGACCGTCTTGCCGCCAAGCACTTCGGTGTAGAAGCGCCGGGAACGCTCGACATCGTCGGAAACGATGAAGTGGGCCAAGACCATCTCCATGTCGATCGTGCTCATGCTGACCTCCGTTCTTGGAATTGACTCCATAGTCCTCCTTACACCCCGAATCGCGCCTGCATGTGGCCCTGCTCCGATGCCTGGTCGCTGGCCGGTCGCCTTCGCGATGCATCTCGACACGGACGCCGCGTGGACTGAGTGCCGCTCCGCGAGGCGAAGCCCTGGCCGGGTGGGGGCTACAAGCGCGAGACGAGCTCGGCCACGATCTCCGCAGCGGGCTGTGGGTGTTTGGCGAGCGCAACGCTCTGTCCGGCCCACAGCGAAAGCGCCTCGATCTCGCCGGTTGTTCCAACGAGCGGGGGCGCGGGGGAATATCGAACGATGGGTTCGCCCGAAGCGAAGTGCGCGATCACTTCCCCTTCTCCCGGTCGACTACCGGGTGGCGGCCGGCCCGCGGCCTCCCACCTCTCGGCCGTTGAGTTGTGGATGGCGCGGTGGGGGGCGTCAGGCCAACCCACCTCATAAAGGTTGGCATACCACTCTGCATCGGTCTCGGCGGCAGCTATCAGGCGGCGCCGGTACTCCTCGTGGATCGGCATCTCGTCGGCCAAGAGAAACCGGGTGCCCAGCCATGCCGCCTGCGCGCCGAGGGCGAGCACGGCCGCGACCCCTCGAGCGTCGCCAATCCCACCGGCCGCAATGACCGGTACCGGTGCCACCGCGTCGACCACCGCCGGCACCAATGGGAGCGTCGCCACGCTGCCCAATACGTGCCCGCCGGCCTCCCAGCCCTGCGCGACGACGACGTCCACTCCACATCCGACTGCGCGCCGCGCTTCCTCGGCGCTCCCGACCGTGTGCATGACGAGCCCTCCGGCGTCATGCACCGAGTCGACGTAGCTGTCGGGGTCGCCCAAGAGAAACGACACGATCCGCAGGCCAGCGGAAAGTGCCTGATCGACACGACGGCGTTGTTCGGAGGCAAGAACGAAATTGCCGGCAAACGGCCGGTCGGTGAGCGCCGCCGTTTCACGAACCAGGTCTCCGGCGTCATCGGCCCACCACAGGGCCACGCTGCCGAGAGCGCCGGCATTTGAGACCGCGGCGGGCAGGCGGGTATCTGCAGACACCGGCGCCTGGACGATCGGATGTTCTACCCCCAGCAGCTCGCACACCGGCGTGTGGACGCTCATCGGGACCGCCCCTTTCTAGCGCCTGCTGCGCCGTTTGACTAGGCTCAATGTAGACCCCGAAAGGCTCCGATGGCGCCTGGGCAACCACTGGTCCACAGCCGTGCCGCGGACCGGGTGCGGAGGACCACAGGGCGCAAAATGCACGCGACGGCGGCCATCCTTCTCGTCACTCCTCAACCATGGACAGGAGCAGATCATGCGCAGCGACATCGCCCCCGGCGGCACCTTCCCCGACTATGAGTTGCCCGATCACGAGAACCTCCCTCGAAAGCTCAGCGAGATCCAAGGCGCCGACCCCCTGATCCTCACGCTGGCGCGCGGGAACTACTGCCCCAAGGAGCACCAGCAGCACCTCGAGCTCGCCGCCAACTACCCCAAGATCGCAGTGGCTTACACGAAGGTTGCCACCATCTCGACCGACACCCATCACTCGAGCCAGGAGTTCCGCGCCTCGACCGGCGCCCAATGGCCGTTCCTCTCCGACCCGGAGCGGACCGTCCAGAAGGACCTCGAAATCCAGGAGTACACCGACCCCGAGCACGACCCGATGATCCCCTTCACCCTCGTGCTCAAGCCCGGGCTGGTCATCCACAGCATCTACAACGGCTACTGGTTCTGGGGACGTCCCTCCCTCGTGGATCTCTCTCACGACCTACGGACCGTGACCCGCGAGATCCGCCCCGACTGGGATCTGAGCAAGCCCGGGCTGCGCGAAGCGTGGGACGCAGGCGACTACTCGCAATTCCACGGATGGGACAGGCGCTCCCCCCAGTCGACGCCGTCGTCCTACAACTCTTGACCCTCCGGTTGCCGCCACCGCCGGCCGCGGGTGATGACTCAAGCGCTGGACACCGCCGGGTGCCCCGGGCGCTGGCGCTGGGCCCCTCGGCGCGGTCATGATCCGGGCGGGAGCTCCAGTAAGATCTGTCGTGACAGCGAGCCAGCGACATTCCTTACTGGTCATGAGGGGCTAACGCGTGAGCCACGCAGTTGATCGTGAAGCCGATATCCGGGCTCGGATCCAGCAGCACTGGGAGGCCTCCGAGCGCGGGGACCTCGACGCTGAGCACGCGATCTACGCTGCGGACGCGATCCTCGACTACCCGCAGTCCGGCGAGCGCTTCAGAGGTCGGTCAAAGATCCAAGCGCAACGCGGCGGGCATCCGGCCGAACGCCACTTCACGGTCCGCCGGATCCTGGGCCACGGCGACCTTTGGGTGAGCGAGTGCACGATCACCTACGACGGCGTGCCCACATGTTCGGTCAGTGTCATGGAGATCACCGACGGTCTCGTAACGCACGAGACCCAGTACTTCGCCGACCCCTTCCCCGCGGCTCCCGGGCGCGCTGCGCTCGCTGAGCCGATTCCGGCCCGCGAGCAATAGCCGGTCCAGGTGTCGGGTCGATGGACGGCGTGAACTGCCCGCCGGTAGTAGGCTCACGAGCACAAGCCGACCGACTGGAAAGATGCACGCTCAGCATGAACTCGACGTCAGCGTCGTGAGCCCCGAGGAGGCCGAGTTCGGCACCGCCGAGTTCTGGGCGGGCGATAGGCTCTTTGGTTTCACGCGGCTCGAGGACGGCGAGCTGGTTCTCAGGATCGAGCCGCCGAGCGATGGCGGCGCGGTCGTTGTCAACGCGCACAGCTTGGCCGAGGCGCTAGCGCGCGCGAAGCAACTGCTCGAATCCTCGTGATCCCCGCTGCCCCACTTTGCTGGGTCGGTGCGGGACCGCCGATGGCGAGCTGACGGGGAGGGAGAGACGATGAGCACCGCCACCGTCCCGACCATCGAGCGCAAGCCGGAGCTGCGCGGGCAAACCGTCGTCGTGATCGGCGGTAGCTCCGGCATCGGGCTGGAGACGGCACGGCGCGCGAAGTCCGAGGGGGCAGAGATAGTCCTTACCGGCCGCAATCCCGACCGCCTGCAGAACGCGGCAGCCGAGCTTGGCGCGCTGAGCGCCGCGGCGTTCGATGCCGGCGATTCCGACGCCCTGGAGGCCTTCTTCGCACACCTCGAGGCACCGATCGACCACGTGATGGTGACAGCCGGTCGCGCCTACTACGCACCGCTCTCAGACATGGACTTCGATGAGGCCCGCCGCGCGCTCGCACAGCATCCGATGCTGTTGCTCGGCGTCGCCCGCCACGCCGCGGGCAAGGTCCGTGCCGGAGGCACGCTTCTGTCCATGTGTGGCATCGGTGCGCACGACACGGGCCCGGGCCTCAGCATCAGCTCGGCGGTCAACGCTGCACTCCCGGCCCTCACGGCCAACCTGGCACTCGAAATCGCGCCGGTTCGAGTCAACCTGATCGCCGCCGGCTTCGTCGACACGGCCCTGTCGGCGTCGCTGCTCGGCGACGCGCTCCAAGCGCGCCGCGATCAGCTCCGGGAAACACTTCCGATCGGGCGCGTCGTCGGACCGGCCGACGTGGCCGCCCTCGCTGTACACATCATGTCCAACACGGCGCTCACCGGCGCCACCTACGACATCGACGGCGGCCAGCAGCTCGTGGTCGCCGGCACGGCGGTGTGAAACGAGGTAGAAGCATGCGAGGTAGAAGCATGCGCTCGGACGTCGTCCCCGACGGCCAGCTCCCGGACCACGAGCTGCCGCATCACACGGAAACCGCCCGGACGCGGCTCGCCTCACACAAACCTCGCTCTTTGCGCCAGTTTTCGCGCTGGCGGCGCTTGCCGACCTCGGAACTTGGGGGTAGTTTCTGCCCGGGACCGTTATCGGCCGCTTCTGCTCGGATCTCTCGCGCAGGCTCCTGGGGCAGCCTCGCCCCCGCCGACCTCACGGGGTGTTCGTCCGTAGCGACAGAGACGCCACCTAGCCAGCAGGGCTCGTCCTGATCTCGGGGGTCTTGCGCTTACAGACAGCTCCTCCTGTCCCGGCTGCATTGCCGGTCCAGTCGGCGCCTTCCCCCTTCACCAAAGCAAAGGAGCACAGGCAATGAGCACGATCGCCACTCAGCATGATGTGGGGCAACAGACGGGCAGCGACCAGACCGCGGTTCGTCCTTTTCAGACGAGCTTTCCCGAGGCGCAGCTCAACGAGTTGCGCAGGCGAATACTCGCGACGCGGTGGCCCGAGCGGGAGACGGTTACGGACGATTCGCAGGGCGTGCCTATCGCGACGATTCAGGAGCTCGCGCGCTACTGGGGGACGGATTACGACTGGTCCAAGTGCCAGGCGAGGCTGAACTCTCTCCCGCAGTTCATCACCGACACGGACGGGCTGGACACTCATTTCATCCACGTTCGCTCAAAGCACGAGGATGCGTTGCCGCTCATCGTCACGCACGGGTGGCCTGGCTCGATCATCGAGCAGATGAAGATCATCGATCCGCTCACCAACCCCACGGCGCATGGTGGGAGCGCATCAGACGCATTCGACGTGGTGATTCCCTCGCTGCCGGGCTACGGGTTCTCTGGGAAGCCCACCTCCACCGGGTGGGATCCGCCCCACATCGCACGCGCATGGGTAGAGCTGATGAAGCGCCTTGGATACACACGCTTCGTCGCGCAGGGCGGCGACTGGGGCGCGGCCGTCACGCAAGCGATGGGAGAACAGGCAGCTCCGGAGTTGCTAGGCATCCACTCCAACATGCCTGGAACCGCTCCGCCCGAGCTCGTAAACGGGTTCCTGCGGGGCGAACCGGCGCCGTCCGGTCTCTCCGACGAGGAGGGACGCGCGTATGAGCAGTTGAGCAACTTCTACGCGAAGCACGTCGCCTACGCGCTGATCATGACGACTCGCCCGCAAACGCTGTACGGGCTCGCGGATTCGCCCGTCGACCTGGCCGCTTTCATTCTTGACCACGGTGACGGCGCCGGGCAGCCCGGGCTTGTAGAACAGGTCGTTCAGGGCAACCCCTCGGGCGACCTGACGCTTGACGACGTCCTCGACAACATCACGCTCTACTGGCTCACGAACACAGGGGTTTCCTCGGCTCGGCTCTATTGGGAGAACAAAGCGGGCTTCTTCGACGCCAAGAACATCTCGATCCCGTTTGCCATGAGCGTCTTTCCCGACGAGCTCTATCAAGCGCCCCGGAGTTGGGCGGAACGGGCGTACCCCAATAACCTGATCTACTTCAATGAACTCGACCGGGGCGGCCACTTCGCGGCCTGGGAACAGCCGCGGCTCTTCGCGGAGGAGATGCGAGCAGCGTTCAGGTCGCTGCGCTAGCAAACCCAATGAGCGGGCATGCACGCCGTGTGTGCCCGCTCATTCGCCCAGTCGAGGCGATTGAGTGGATCCACCGGGTGCCAGCGGAGCTACGGCCGCCAACGCGTCAACATCAGCGGCGCCAGGCTTACGCACAGTCGTCCTTGACGCGCTCATATACGGCGGTGGCGCCTGCGATCGGCGCCGCATTGACCGGTTTCTCTTCCGCGGCGGTGTGCGCCGATTCAGACACGCCGGTTTCAGGCACGTGATTTCCGACCAAAACGAAGCAGCGACCGGTGGTGAAGAACACATTTCCGTTTGGACCGCCACCCGTAATGACGGCCCCGGGGACACCGTGGACCGTTACGTGCTCCAGTGCAAGTCCGTCGTTTTGGAGCCGTTTGGGGTTGACTTCGGTACTGAAATACTGGCTAGCCCCTTGAGGCAGGCGAAAGACGATTCCGACGGAGATGGCTTCGCCCGAGCCGCTCTGAAACGACTCGCGGACGCCCTCCTTAAATCCCTCGCGACTTAGGTTGGGCACTTCCTTTGCATCTGCAGGTTCGCTCCCAGGTTCACTGTGAGGGTCGATTTCTGCCCAGCGTGCTGCAGAGCTCGCCACTTGGGGGTTGCCTTCGGCTCCACTAAAGCCGGGGAGGTCTCGCGCCTGTACGACCAGCAACGAAGCGGGGACCGGCTCGCCCGCCACCGCGGGAAACGCGTGTGCAGACACCTTGGCGGTCGTGGTGGTCGCCGTCGAGGTTGTGCTTCTGCTCCTGCTGCTCCCACAACCGCTGGCGCAGACACCGAATAGCAGAATTCCGGCGATCAGCGCATATCGCAGGCGACCGGACGCGGAAATCCCGTTGTTGGTAGAGGTCGCCTCCGGATCCAACGGTCTGCTCATCGCACCTCCGATGATGTGCCGAACAGCTTCTCTGCGTGGGCGGCAGCGTATCACTCGGGCCGTTCGCCACAAGATTGAATGCCTCGCCCGGCACGGCGGACAGCCATTCTCGATGATCGGGCGAAAGCCATAGCAATCCGCAGGGGCTGGCCGAGCCTGAAAGCGCCTTGATGTGCATCCTTCCCAGGGATGGTGAGGGTGGACGCACCATCCTCGACCCCTGGGAAGGCTGGCGCCGCGAGGCCGAGGGCTGCCGCGAGCTCGACGAGGAGAGGATCCTCGTACTCACGCGCCGCGGCGGGGGCGGCAAGATGAGCGAACTGGAGATCGGACGCGTCGGGACAGGAGGGGTGTCGCTGTTTCGCATTCGTGATGGCAGGGTCACGAGGCATCTCGTCTACTGGGGCCGCGCACAGGCGCTCGCCGACCTCGGCCTCCCGCCGAGCACCGGCTCCTCCGGTTCGTCACCCCGGCAGAGCGGCAGACGCGCGATATCGGCCGAGCTAGTGCTGAATTTGTGGCGCAATTCTTGGAAACCAAGCATGCGGAAGAGGCGGCCGGCAAGCCGACGGGGGAAGGCCCTGTGCCAGAAGGCGTCAGTCAAGCGGAACGACTCCCAGCGCAATGCGCGGGTGCCGGCGCGTGCGCTGCGAAGTTCACCTTTTGCGAACTCACCACGTTATATCGTTTCGGCGATGGCTGGCCGGATGAGACTAGGGGAGTCGATGCGCAGGCGTGCGACTGGTAGGCACAGCAGGGTGGTCGTTGGGGCGGTTGGGGTGGCTGCCCTCGTAGTGCCCGTGGTGCGGGCGGTCGCTGTGTCTGTTGGCGGAGGTGAGGGGGGGCCCGCCGTGAGGGAGGTGGCGAGCGAGCAGGCGGTCGTGTTGTTCCCTCACGCCGGTGCGGGTGGGGGAGGGTGGTGCGTCAGGACGGTACGGGGGCGCGGTTGCCCCACGGCGCTTCGTCCGGTGTCTGCTGGCCCAATCTTGATCGAAGATTGGACTGGTACGTCCTCCTCGACGGAAGCTCCCGTGGACAAGGCGGTCGTTCTGACGACGAGCGATGCTGTAGCTGTCTCTCTCGAAGGACGAGCGCCGATCCCAACCCGCGCCGGCCCGGGGCTGCCGGACGGTCTCCGCGCCGCGGTGGTCGAATTGCGCGGCGGATCAGGCACGCGTGTGGTCGGCGCGCTTGCCCCTCTGCCGTTCCCGCAGGCACGCTTCGTTGCGTTGAACGCGGCGGGCGCGCGTATTTCCCAAACGGACGGTTCCGCCGTGCCATTGGAATTTGAAGTTGCCAGCCAGAGCTGGGGTGGCTCGGCGAGCGAGCCGCCCGGCGTCTGTTCTCTCGAACTGTCAGGGCTCGCGGGGCTTGTGTCGGAAGGAGGTAGCGTGATGACTACAGTCGAGACTCACCGGGACGTCCGCGGGCGGGAATTCGTCAACTGTGCGAGCGCGAGCTATCGCCTCGGCGCCTGGCCGATCGAAGCCTACGTGCTCGTCGACGCGGCGCGGGTAGGAGCAACGCCGGGTCCGCTCCTGGCGATGCAGGCGCTGCCGGGACATCCCGGGGTGTTCCAGGCGCCGGGAGTCGCCGGACAGGTGGTCGCTCGGCGAATGCCCGGCGCCTGGCTTGTCGCTGGCGGTGGCGAGGGCCTCGACCAGCGCCTCACCGTCCTCGAACACATGCGCGCGGCGATTCATCTCGGGAGTTCGCCTTCGCCTCGTCACGCATAGCCTGCGGCGCGCGCAATACATTGCGCGCTTTAGGAAGCTGACCGCCATTGGCATGACGCGATCGATATTGCGGTTGACGTGATCGCTACGGAGCGAGGCCGACTTGGTAGGTCGCGCATCGCGCGACGCGGCCTAAGAGCGCTTGACGAGATCCTGGCCTCGGGGGAAAGGTCTGCCGACGCGGGCCAGGCGTCGAGCATGCGGCACGTGAAGGATTCCCGCCCTGGCTCGACTCGGTGTCGACGCTACGAGGTCTCATTTCGCCGGGTTCTTGGCGAAGGCTGCTTCGACCAGCTTGGCCAGCTCAGCGTAGCCCGCGGCGGACGGATCGATGTCCTGTCGGGCGGTCGAGCCTGCGCCTTCTTCTTCGTAGATACTGCACATTTCGGTGTACTTGCAAATCGAAGCCTGCTCCTGTGTAGCGTTCTTGCCTTTGTTGAAGACTGGGAAAGGGTTGGCAAAGCTCGCGTTGGGAAAAAGCGGGAGCACTTGTTGTTCGATCGTCCTGTCGACAAGGGTCTGCAATTCGTCGCTACCCGGCATCTGTGCGAAGTAAGGATTGTAAAGACCGAGCACTATGATCGGTCCCGTGTAGCGCCCGCCGTGTGGCGAGGTGCTGTCTAGGGCGCCCACGATGGCCTTGAGGTTGCGGATGATGCTTGGAATCGTCACCTGTTGAAGTTTGACCGTAATGCATGCCACGTCGGCCGATTCCGGATTGTCCCCGAACTGGCTCTTCCCTTCGCGTTCGAGTTCTTCCCCCACTTCTCGCTCGCACTGAGCAAACGTGGCGATCTCGTCGCTCAAGCCGACATCAAGCGTGATCGCCTTGACCTGCTGCTTTGGGTCGCCTTCGTTGAGGATGTTGAGCGCAGCTTCGAGCTGGGAGAGGTCCGCCAGTGAGCGGTGCAGAGTGAGTCCGTGGGAATTCTGGTAGGGGCACGGTTCAAATTCAGGACCGCTGCCGCCGCCGAGCGTTTCGTCTTCGCCGATCAGTCCCGCGGAGGTCTCGCCTGGACACCCGAGGTTGATCACTTCGAGACCCGTGTTCGTCTTCTGCAGGGACGCGCTGAAGTGGTTGACGTAGCCTTCTTCGAAGTTCAGCGGGTTCTCCGTGGGATAGTTCAGTTCGAAGCGGTCTTGGCTATAACCAAATGCCAGGGAGTCACCGAGCGCGAGGTACGCGGACGTGTGCGGGGTTTCCTCATCGCCCGTTTCTTGGTGCTTGGGATTGCTGGTTACACCCACGGTCTGATCGCCCGGCGGGCCGCGCAGGCCGTCGGTGCCGCTGATTTGCATCTTTGCACGACCAAGAAAACGGGTTTGTAGTTCTCCGGCGGCTGCGTCAAATTGCAGCTTCCCGCTACCTACAGTTGGGCTCACTGGGCCACTGAAGCGAAGCTGTCGTGTACCGACCAACGTCTGGCAGCGGACAAGCAGTTCGGCATTCGCAAACGCGTCTCGCTCCGGGGTCCCGGCTTTCAGTTCACTGTGCCAGGGCAGGTCCAACGCCGTCACGGTATGCGCACCAATGCATGCGGGTGCCCCGACTACGGCGCAGGCCGAGAGGGAAAAGCCCAAGGTTTCATCGACGCCGGGCAGGCCGTTCCGGTTAAATATCCCCTCAGAGTCGTTGACCTTGCAGCGAAGCGTTTCGAGCGGTGCTCCGGGCGCGAGGCTCGGGTACGTGAAGGTGAGGGTGCCGCTGGAGGCGACGAGCACCTCCAGCTCGGGTGTGAGCAGCTTGCCGTTGCTGTACCAGCTCGGCGGCGGCGGTGGAGGGCTCGTGGTGACTTCTTCGTCTCCCTTGGGTCCCGTGTATGTATCTTCGCCGATCACACCCGAGTCGTCGGGAAAGTCCCCGGAGAGGGTTCCGGTGTTCGTCGTGAAGTGGGCGGTGGTGCCGGACATCGTCGGTTCGAGCGTGCCCTTGAACGTCTCATGGAAACTGTTGTTCGGACATTTGATTTCAATTTCGACGCCGCTGACCACGTCGATCTTCGGCGAGTGGCCGCTCAGTGTGCTCTGCCACGGTAGGTTGAGCGCCCTGACGACTGGGTGGGCGACGCCACAAATGGGAGCATTCGGCCCGTTCGCCGGGATCGTGCAGGCGCTGAATGAGAGCGAGGTCAGCGAGTCTAGCCCCGCGGCTTCGGCTGTCGGATTCACGACCGTCTCGTCGTCGTTGATCCTGCATGCGACTTCGGCTTCTCCGCCCGAGACGCGTGTGAAGGTCAGGTGACCGCTCGTTTTCACATTCTCTGGTTTGCCTTCCGGGATGAGTTCCCCGTTGCTGTACCAGCGCGGCGCTTCGCCGAACCAGGTCTCCGCCGCGACCGCGTGCTCGATTACGCCATCAACGGTGACGCTGGCGTTGATCGAATCGGCGCCAACGCCGTTGCCGTCCTGGTAGGTAAACTGGACTGCGCCGGTCGAGTCCGTGTCGCAGGTCGGATCGGCTGCCCCGGTCGTTGTCGTGCAGGTACCTGCGGCGCCGGCATTTTGGCCCGTTACCGCGAAGGTCACGACGACGTTGGATGTTGGCGTGCTCCCGGACGTGAGCGTCGCGGTGACAGTGTGGCTGCCGCCGGCGAGGTCGCTGTGCGTCGCGGGCGTGAGCGTGAGCTCGGATTCGTCCGAGATACCTTTGCCGGCGATCAGGACGTACGGCTCTCCGCAGGCGAGCGCTTGGGTATGCGGGTCGGTTCCGCAGACGGTGTGGACCGTGTCGGTGACGACTGCAAGCGGTGCCCAGTCGTCCGGAAAGGTTGGGAAGACGACGTGAGAAGATACTTCCCATTTTTCGATGTCGGTGTCTTCGAGTTTGGTGGGGCCCGCGTCGAATGCGTTTGCCGTCGCGATCTGTTGAACTAGTTCGCCGCCTTCGCTATGGGGGTTGAGCAATTCTCGCGCTGTCCAGGGCTCCGTGGGGTAAATCGTGAGTAGGTCGAGAGTGTTGAGGTCGCTGCCGCCTGGGCCCAATTTACAGCCGGTGTCGTAATAGATGCCGGTGGCCCCCTCGGCGGCGCCAGCGTAGGCGATTCCGTCCTGTACGAGATGCTCGGCGCCTGAAGTGGTGGGATCCGAGGTAGTTGTCGGGTACGTATGGTGATTGACCTGGTTCGTGGGCTGTGCGTTGCCATTGCCGCCGTAATAATGGTCCTCCGGGTCGGCGCCGACGACCACCCTGTTGCCCGTCGGGTTGCCTCCCGCGGTGCCCATCACGACCGGAGCCCATATGGCTGCGCTCTTGTTCGCGGAGGCGGGTGTTTCTTTGCATTCGCGAGGCGAGCCACTGGGGGCGCCGACAATCAGGACCTGGTATTGGGAAAATTCGGCTTGGCTCATGTTTTCCCAGACGCTCCCAGGCACCACTTTGACACTGAACCCGGCCTCTTCGGCGGCGAACTGCTCGAGGCTGATCGGTTCGCTGGGGTTGGTGTTGACCTTGACGATGTTGTCGTTCGTGGAGACTGATTCTTCGTCGA
>Ga0209772_10000196_pt1 | contig 15031 bp, 10 predicted proteins | sample BogFormECP03_OM1_FD_188235 | JGI IMG/M metagenome (GOLD analysis project Ga0209772, IMG submission 188235) | Bog forest soil microbial communities from Calvert Island, British Columbia, Canada - ECP03_OM1 (SPAdes) (version 2) | ecosystem: Environmental > Aquatic > Freshwater > Wetlands > Bog ... | reverse complement strand
CGTGAGCGCCAGCCGGTTCGCCGCCTTCATTTTTGACGTAGTACTTGAACCATTCGTTCTGAGCCGCCGCCAGTTTGGCGAGATCGGAGGTGGACGGCGTGCTCGCTGACCGCGGGTTGTGGCCGAGGTCCATGTAGAAGAGCTTGATCGCCGCGTTCGGGTAGACCGAGCGGACCTTGTTGTAGTAGTCGACCGTCTGATCGACCGGGAACAGGTCGTCGTTCCAGCCGTTCTCCAGGAGCGCCGGCGAAGGCGCGACGGTCAACGGGGTGTAGTAGGCGCCGTGGTTGGGCAGATGTTCTTCCTGCTGAACCGCCAGCGGGAGGCCGTTGTACGGGCCGCCGGTGTTGGCGAAGTTGAACCATTCGGTGTTGTTCGCTTCGGGGTCGTTCAGCGACGTCGGCGCGTAGTAGCCGAGCACGGCGCCCGCGTTGTAGAGCGTCGTGTTCCAGTTCTGCTTCTGGATCCCGAATTCATGGTTGCCGAGCATCCCCGAGTACGGCGCTTCGGCCACATAGTCCAGGTTGCTGCCGTTCGGCTGCAACGACTGCGCGAGGTCGGTCCACGGGTATTCAGGCGTCGTGGCCGCGGTTTTCATCGGCGTGCCTTTGGGGCTGACCCACGGAATCAGTTCGCCGTTGGGGAGCTGGACGCGGTTGTTGAGCGAGCCGAGCTGGGTCGACATCCCGCCGCCGTTGCTCGCGCCGGTCGCCCCGATCGCCTGCGGGTTGATCAGGCCTTCGTCGGCAAGCAGGCCGAGCAGGTATTGAACGTCGTGCACTTCATAGGCCCTGCCCATCGTGTGGATGTAGTCGTGTTCGCAGGGAGCCGCCTTGAGAGTGTTCGCGGGTTTGGAGGGGCCGCCGCAGGAGGATCCCCAGCCCCTGTTGGAGATGCTGAAGAAGGCATAGCCCTGAGTCAGCCAGCGCTGCGCGCCCGAGCTGGAGGGCAAGCTCTTGGTACTGCCCCAGGGGGGATAGATGCCGACGACCGGGTAGTTGTTGTCGGCGCCGGTTGCGGGCGGAAAGGCGACGCTGACATCGATCGGCGAGCCGTCCCAGGTTGGAACGGTCGTCCCGGCGCTCGCGCCACACCACCGTTGGCCGGCGGTCGCGCCGGACGCCTGGGTCGTGCAGGTCACGCTTCCGAAGACTTGTGTGATCGTCGCGCTGGCAGCCGACGGCGCCAGCAATCCGAGGACCAAACCCGACAGGACGAGCAGCCGGCGAACAGCCCGGCGATCGCCAATAGCAGCGCTGAAAAACATCGCATATCCCCTATCCCCGCTTGCGACCGACCCGAGGTCGGCCAGACACCGTCGAGCGGCTGCACGCCCCTCCACGAGCGCAGCTCACCGTCCGTCGCCGACCCTATCACCATCCTGTCGATAAAGTATTGCCGCGTACATCACTCGCCTGGATCGGCGGTTTCGGCGTCCGAGGATCGGCGTTTCGGCGCCCGCGGATCGACAGCTTTGGCGCCCGCGGAACGGCGTTTCGGCGCCCGCGGATCGACAGCTTTGGCGCCCGTGGCTCGGCGGCTTTGGCGCCCGCGGATCGGTGGTTTCCGCCCGGCGCGGCGCCGGCGCCGGCCGCAGCCCTTCAGGATCGGCGCCAATCTGCCGACCTCTCCTCTGAACGTCTACGCGAGAGGAGCCGAGCGCCGATGGCAGCAACCACAACCGAGAAGTGCCGCCTTGTGACCCGCAGCGACTTCGACGGGTTGGTCTGCGCTGCCCTGTTGAAAGAGCTCGGGATCCTCGACGAGATCAAGTTCGTACACCCGAAGGACATGCAGGATGGGCTCGTGGAGATCACCGATCGCGACATCACGACCAACCTGCCGTACGTCCCGGGCGCACGCCTGGCCTTCGACCATCACGAGAGCGAGACGATGCGTCTCGGAGAGGCCGCCGAGAACCACATCATCGTCCCCGGCGCGCTGTCGGCGGCGCGCGTCGTATACGACTACTTCGGCGGCGCCGAGCGTTTCACGCGGCCGAGCACCGAGCCGCTGATGGAGGCGGTGGACAAGGCCGACAGCGCCCTGTTCTCGCTCGAGGAGATAAAGGCGCCGACGGGTTGGATCCTGTTGAGCTTCCTGATGGACCCGCGAACTGGGCTCGGACGCTTCCGCGACTTTCGCATCTCCAACTACCAGTTGATGATGGAGTTGATCGACGCCTGTCTGGAGAGCAGCGTGGAGGAGGTGCTCAACATGCCTGACGTGGTCGAGCGAGTGGAGCTCTACCGTGAGCACGCGAGCGCAGCGCAGGCGCAGCTGCTCGATTGCTCGACCGTGCACGGCAACCTCGTCGTGCTCGACCTGCGCAAGGCGGAGGTGATCCATCCGACCAACCGCTTCATGATCTACGCGTTGCATCCCCAGTGCAACATGTCGATCCACGTGCTGTGGGGCCTGAAGCAACAGAACACGGTCTTCGCGATGGGCAAGTCGATCGTCGACCGCTCGAGCCGGACCGATGTCGGCGCGCTGATGCTCTCCTATGGCGGCGGTGGCCACGAGGCCGCCGGCACCTGCCAAGTGGCGAACGACGAGGCCGAGCGCGTGCTCGGCGAGTTGGTCGAGCGCGTCAACGCCGACGGGTAGGCGCAGTTCGTCCGGCCGCGAAGCATCGGGGGGCGCCCGGCTCGACGTGCCGTGTCGGATCCATGGCCGTTGGCTCAGCCGAGGGCATGCCCATCGCCCAGGGCCTTGGCGACGAGCTGGGCGCGCGAGCGGGCGGCGACCTTGCCCATCGCGTTGCGCACGTGCGTGCGGACGGTGTCGTGGGCGATGTGCAGCTCGTCGGCGATCTCGGGGCCTGTCTTGCCGAGCGCGACCAAGCGGACGACCGCGAGCTCTCGCTCGGACAGCGATTGAGGGGTCTGGGCGGCTGCCGCCGTGCTTCTGAACCGCCGTCCCCAACGCGACGTGCTGAGCGCGACGAAGAGAATCCGGCGATGTCCGGTGACGATCTCGACCGTCGCCGCCCATTGCACGGGCATGGTGGCGCCGTCGGCGGTGCGAAGCACGCCCTCGCCTGTGAAATGGCCCGACGACATCCTGGCGTTCCATTCGGCATCTGAGATGCGATGGTCGGCGTTCAACTCATAGATCGGCCGCCCAACCGTGGCGCTGCGCGAGTAGCCGAGCAGCGCCAGCGAGGCGCCGTTGATGTCGAGGATGCGACGGTGGCTATCCAGCAGGATCATCGGATTCTTCGACTGCGTGAAGGCAGCAGCAAACAGCGTCGACCAGTCGCCTTCACGGGCGCTCATCACGACTCCGGGCGGGCGATCGGGGCGATCGGGGCGTCGAGCTCGCGCTTACAGAGCTGCAGTCTCGCCAGCTCGCCTGCGCCGTCGCCTGATGTTCGCACGCCTCACCCCTCGCCTCATGTGCGGATATGCGCCACTGAGACGCGGATCCTACCCTGCGTGCTTTGGAGAGCGTAGGCATCCGTGCCTAGCACTCTCTTTCGCGTGGCACGACCGGCGAGATCGTGCCGGGGGCCCCTCTCCTTACCCCCACACGAGATAACCCAGCAATTCTCTCTCAGTACCGGACTGGTTACCGTAGATACCGCAACTGTGGTATCCAGCCGCCGACGGATGCTCGCCGGCGTGACATCGACGTGGGCGCTCCGGACTGGCGTGAGCGCTCCGAAGGCTCGGGTGCGCTAAGAATGGCGATCGGTGACGCGTCGCATGGGGCGGCGGGACGACTCGACAGAGAGGGATCTTCAATGACCGACGGCGAGACAGCGACGAGCGATCTCCGTTTCGAGCCGCCGGCCTCCGGGTCGTGGGGCATCGACGCGGTTCACTTTCCACGCCCTGCGACGCTCTACTGGGCGGAAACCCATCCGGCGGCGATCAAGCGCGGCGTTCAGGACTTCACGGCCTTCTACGGGATGCTGCTCGACGCGATCGAAACGGCGTACGTCAATGGCTTCTCCTACACGACGATGCGTCCTGTGGGTCCCGAGGAGATCCCCGCGCGGATCAAGCGAGCCGAAGAGGTGTTCGACGGAAAGCTGTGGAGAGAGCAGCTCCGCGAATGGGACGAGACCGTCAAGCCGGCCTCGATCGCAGCACATCGAGCCCTGCAATCGGTCGATCCGGAGGAGCTCGACGACGAGGGGCTCGCCGAGTACCTGAGAAGTTGCAGCGATCACCACTCGGCGATGATCGTGCAGCACATGCGTTTCACGGCGACAGCCGTGATCCCAACTGGGGACTTCCTGGCGCATATCGGTGATTGGACGGGTCTTCCGACGGCAGATCTGCTTGGTCTGCTGCGAGGCGCATCGCCGGTGTCGGCAGGAGCGTCCGCCGAGCTCGATCGAATGGTCGGCGCGATCACCCAGGACGCGCTAGCTCGAGAGCTCTTGGAATCCGACGGCGATCCCGCCGCCGTGCTGGATGAGCTGCGAGCGCTCGACGGCGAGGTCGGGCCAGCGGTAAGCGCATACCTCGACCTCGTCGGCTGGCGGCTTCTCGACGGCTTTGACATCTCCGGACCGTGCGCGCTCGAGTTGCCCGACGTGCTCCTGAGGTCGATCCGCATCGCCGCGACTGCAGCCGAGACCGATACCTCGGATCTCGAAGAGCAGATCGCGGCTGTGCGCGGCAAGGTTCCCGAGGAGCATCGGGGCGAGTTCGACGAGCTGCTCGGGGAGGCCAAACTGACGTACAGGCTCCGCGACGAGCGCGGCGTCTTCAGCGACATCTGGGCCTCGGGACTCATGCGCCGAGCCGCATTGGCGGGCGGGCGTCGACTGGCCGACCGCGGCCGGATCGCCCAACCCGAGCATCTCATCGACGCGAGCGTGCAGGAGATGTGCGCGCTGGTGACGGGCGAAGACGGGCCCAGCGCCGAGGAGCTCGCGGACCGAGCCGACTACCGCGCCACGCACACCGCCAAGGATGCGCCTAGGACGCTCGGGGACCCTCCCACTCCGCCGCCCGACCTGTCGGGACTGCCGCCGGCGGCCGCCCGCGTCATGCGGGCGATGGGCATCGCCAGCGGCGAGATGTTCGGCAGTTCCGAGGCGGAGCACGAGGAGGATGTGCTCCACGGGCTGGCGGCGAGCCGCGGTGTCTATGAGGGCCCGGCGCGCCGTGTGGCAGGGCCGGGCGAGTTCGACAGAATCCAGCGAGGCGACGTGCTCGTGACCGAGTCGACAAGCGAGGCGTTCAACATTCTCCTACCGCTGCTGGGCGCGCTCGTAACCGACAGCGGGGGTCTGCTCTCACACTCGGCGATCGTCGCACGCGAGTACGGCATCCCGGGCGTCGTCGGAACGCGCGAAGCGACGGACCGCATCGCAGACGGAGCGCGCGTACGGGTCGACGGCGACAGCGGAGAGGTGACGGTGCTGGGGTGAGCGAGGTCGTCCAGCTCGTCGATGCCAGCGACACCTCTCTCTTTGGCTCCAAGGCAGTCGGGCTGGGACAAGCGCTCAGAGACGGGCTTCCGGTCCCGCCCGGCGTCGCGCTGTCGGGCGCCGTGGTCGACGCAGTGGCGGGTCGCGACGAGCAGGCGATCGAGCAGGTCGCCTTGTGGGTGCGGCCGCTGAAGGGCCCGCTGGCGGTCCGCTCATCGGCCGTCGACGAGGACGGCGCCGAAGCGAGCTTTGCCGGGCAGCACTTGACGCTGCTGAACGTCCCCGGGGCAGATGAGCTGACGTCGGCGTTGAGTGAGATCTGGTGGTCGGCGAACTCGGACTCTGCGATCACCTACCGACAGCGCGTCGGCCTGTTTAGCAGGCCGAGCGTTGGCGTCGTGGTCCAGACGCTCGTCAATCCAGAGACAGCCGGCGTGATGTTCACCCGCAACCCGATCACCGGCGCAGATGAGCGGGTGATCGAGGCGAGCTGGGGTCTCGGCGAGGCGGTCGTCGCGGGCCGCGTGATCCCCGACCACTTTCGCCTTGCCCGCGACGGCGAGGTGCTCGAGCGAGTAGCCGGGCACAAGAAGATCGCCTTTCGCTCGCTGCCCGACGGCGGCACGGTCGAGCAGGACGTGGCGCCAGAGCTAATCGAGCGGCTTTGCCTAGCGGACGGCCAACTCGCGGAGCTCAACCTGCTCGCCGACCGCTGCGAGAGCATCTACGGCGCCGCCCGCGACATCGAGTGGGCGATTGCGGAGAAGACGTTGTATCTGCTCCAGTGCAGAGCCGTGACGAGGGCGGGACCGTGAGCTCGGCGGCAAGGTTCTCCCCGCCATGGCGCGTCGGAGGGGTCTCGCTGTGAGCGGCGTACCCGTCGAGGTGCTCAAACGCGTGCCGCTGTTCGCCGACCTGAACGCGCAGGAGCTCGAGCGGATCGCGAGGTTGTTCAAGGAACGACGTTTCTCCGCGGGCGAGACGGTCATCCAGCAGGGCTCCGGAGCCGCGGCTTTCTTCGTGATCGACTCGGGCGAGGCGACCGTGTTCGTCGATGGCAAGGAACGTCGTGTCTTGAAGACCGGGGACTCTTTCGGCGAGCTCGCTCTGATCGACGCGGGTACACGGACGGCGACGATCACCGCTGCCAGCGAGCTCGTGTGCTCGGGGGTCACCTTCTGGGACTTCCGCCCCCTGGTCGAGGAGAACGGCGTGATCGGCTGGAAGATGATGCAGGCGCTGGTGACGATATTCCGCGCTGAGCGGGGGGAGTAGGCGCGCACGACCGGCGCAGTTTTTTTGGTCGCGTGCGGGCGCCGTGCTGGAGTCTCGAAACCCGAAAACCTCCCCGGCCGTTATGGTGCAGCGCACGATGCGCGTCATCCACCGAGAGCATGCCGGGCGACCGATACGCGTCGCGTGGACGCTCGAGGAGATCGAGGAGCCGTACGAGCTCAGCACGATGACGCGCGAGGAGAGCAGCGGCGAGGAGCACCTAGCGCGCCACCCGCTCGGCCGTGTGCCGGTGCTCGAGAGCAAAGACGGCTTCGTGTTCGAGTCGGCGGCAATCTGCCTGTATCTCGCGGACCTGCATCCCGAGGCGGAGCTAGTGCCAGATCTCGGCACGCATGACCGGGCGCTCGTGTATCAGTGGACCGTCTTCTCGCCTGCCGAGATCGAGCCGCCGTTGATCGAGGCGGCGGTATACGCCCAGAAGGACCCCGAACGTGCGGCGCTCGCGCGGGGGCGACTCGATGCGGCGGCGCAGGCGGTCGCCGGCGCCCTGGACGGCAAGGAGTTCCTGGTCGGCGACCGCTTCACGATCGCCGATGTGCTCGTCGGCTCGGCGCTGTCGTGGCCAGCCCGGGCAGGTTTCGCGGAGATCTTGCCGGAGCGGATCGCAGATTACGTCGAGCGCCTCTCACAGCGGCCGGCGTATCAGCGCGCGAGCGCGCGCATGTCGGCTTGAGCGCTGCGCAAGCGTGAGCCTGAAAGGCAAGAGGACGACCGGCGGGCGAAGCAGCCGCGATGGGGAGCGAGAACACACGCTGGCGCGCAAGGCGAGCAGTTAGGCTTCGGTAATGCATCGAGGCTGGACACTCGCCAGACCGCTGCTCGCCGCGACCCTTGCACTGGCCGCGATCGTCGGGGGCGCCCGCGCGATCGCAGCGGGTGGGACGACCCCGCAGGAGGTGTCAATCGTGGGGCGGACATACCAGCCGGCGGATCTGACGGTCGGGCTTGGACAGACGGTCACCTGGCACAACGGAACGCTCGACAAGCACACGGTGACCTCGGTTGAAGGCTTGTTCAACTCGGGCGTCATGGTTCTCGGCACATCCTTCTCGGTCACGTTCACGAAGGCGGGAACGTTCGACTACAAATGCACGATCCACCCGACGATGCACGGCAGCGTCGTGGTGCTGCCAACCTCCGCGGGGACAGTTGTGGTGCGCCTGATGCGGCGGCGCATCTCCGGGCGCCCAGTCGTGGTCGTCAGCGTGCAGGCGGCGCGGGCGGACACGGCAGCGCTGGTGCAGGCCTCGAGCCCGGGCCGAGGCTGGCACACGATCTCCCGCCCACACCTGAACTCCGAGGGGCTGACCACGTTGACGCTCGACAACTCCGCACATCAGCGTCTGCGCGTTGTGGTGCCCGCTTCGGCCGGCGCTCCGCGGCTCGTCAGCCGAGCTGTCCAGACGCCTGCCTGAAGGTCAGGCTGCGGCGCCCGAGGCCGGTGAGGCCATGCAAGCTGCAGAAGAACAGCGTCGCGCTGAGCGACGGCGAGTCCTCAGAGCCGTAGGTAGATGAGCCGATCGCAAGGCCGCCGTCGAGCACGATCGAACGACGAGCCTGTTCGGCGGTCGGTTCACGCACGACCTGGACCGTCGCCATCATGCCATGGTCCTCGTGAAAGGTGACATGGCAGTGAAAGACGAACTTGCCGGTGAAGTCCGTCGGATGCATGAGGATCACGGTGTGTGATCCCGGCGGCAGAGCGACGTTGTCCTGGTAGTCGACGTAGGGAATCGGGGCGCCATTGACGCTGACGACTTGGAAGTCGTTTGTGTGAATGTGAAAGGTGTGCCATTCGGTGGTTGTGTTGACGAGCGTCCACTGCTCGACCGACCCGAGCTTCATCGTGACGTCGATCCTGTTTGGGTCGAACGTCATCCCGTTGAGCAAGAAGCGCGGTGTCCCTTCGCCTTCGGTCATTTCGCTGAAGACGACCGTGCGGTCGCGGTCGACGGGCAAGCGGCGCAGATCGAGGGGATGGCTGAGCGGCCCGTGCGGCATTTGCGTGTGCGCAGGCCGCCCGCTCGAGTTGAGCGTGAGCACGGTTTGGTTAGGCGTAGGCCCCCCATTCGAGGCCTTTTCTCCGCCTGGGAACTGTGCGAAGGGAATCGCCTCGACTGGATAGCTGCCGGCCGGGCCCCCGCGCACGAGCACGTCGCGGCGCGACCCCGGGGCGATCATCAGGTCTCGCACTTCGCGGGCGTCTTCCAGGGTGTGGCCGTCCTGGGCGAGGACCACGAAGGGCTCCTTGTGGGGCAGCCGCAGCACGATCACCCGGTCGGCGCTCGCGTTGAAGATGCGCCAACGCTGGAGCTGACCGGGCCGGATCTTGGCCGTCGGGTCGAGGTCCCCGTTGACGTAAATCCGCGACTGCGATTCGGTGGCTTCTTCGGGAGAGAGCACACGCCCATCGCGGACCTCCGTGTTGTCGAGCACGATCCAGCGCTGCGGCACAGCGCGCAGCGACGGGAGTTCGTCCAGCCCGCCCTCCTCGACGATCGCACCGGCGAGTCCTCTGAAGATCTGCTGCTCGACGGTCGGGTGCAGGTGCGGGTGATACCAGTAGGAGCCGGCGGGCATGTCCTGCGGGATGTCGTATTCATAGGTGAACTGCGTATGCGGTTCGATACGCAGGAAGATGTTGTCGCTGTTGCCTTCCGGCGAGACGTGAAAGCCGTGGGTATGGAGGTTGGTGGCTTCCGGGAGATCGTTCTGGAGGTGCACGACGACGTGGTCGCCCGCGCAGATGACGAGCGTAGGGCCGGGCACGCTGCCGTCGTAGTTCATCGCCTGCACCCGCCGGTGGTTGATCGTCACGGGACCGACGGACGCGCGTAGGCTGGCGTCCAGCTGGCCGTCGTGGCTGACGAGCTCGGGAGGCTCCGGGAAGCCGTCGTGCAGGAGCGGCGGAACACGCGCGTGGCAGTCCGAGGCGGTTCTCGCTGCGGCGTGTGAGATGAGCGAGGAGGATCCGTGCGCCCAGGCCGCAGCCGCGGCAGCTACGAAGATCGCCGTCAGGGCAACGGTCGCGAGGCGCGCCCGCTTTCTCATCGGCGCGTCGCCCGCCTTCTCATCGGCGCATCGTACAGGCGCGCTCAGGCGGCGCCTGCGCGTGGTAGGTTCGCGCCATGACCTCGGAAGGCGCAGACGGGGACCGGTGGCCGACGGACCTCGATGCCGTGTTCGCAGGCTCGATCACCTGCCAGTACGCCAGCCTGACTCGGGCCGGCTTGCCGGTGACGGTGCCCACGACGCCATACCCAAGCGGTCGGACCATCGACGTTTCCACCGGGCTCACGTATCCCGCGAAGGCCGAACGCGCACGGCGCAACCCGAACGTCGCGTTGCTGTTCGCTGATCCGATCGGCGCAAGTTCCGAGGCGTATCCGGTGGTGTTGGTGCAGGGCCATGCAGCGGTGCGTGACGCCGACCTGCAGAGCAACACCGACCGCTACACGCGCGTTTCCGCTCAAAAGCTCCCACATGCCACGAAGGGCCAGCCAAAGCTGCTGCTCAAACGTATGGTGTTCTACTACGCGCGCATATGGATCGAGGTCACGCCGCTGCGCATCAGCTGGTGGCCCGATCGCGATCTCGCGGGGCCCCCGCAGCAATGGCACGCTGACGCGGCAGGTCGGCCCCCGGTGTCTGATCCGCCTCCAACAGGCCGCCAGCCGCCGGCCTGGTTGCAAGCTCCCGCAGATTGGCGCGAGGTGGCCGCCAGAGCGCTGCACGCCCTCCCGCTCGCAGACCTCACGGTGTGCGATCAAGACGGCTTTCCCTTGTGCCTGCCCGTCACAGCTGGTGAGCTGCTGGGCGACGATGTTCGTCTCACGGTGGGAGCCGGCGCACCGACGTTCTCGCCAGGACCGGCGTGCCTGACGGTGCACGGGCACGATGAGAGCTTCACGACCCAGGAGAACCACACGCTGATCGGGGAGATCCTCATCGACGATGACGCTCCCAGGCTACGCGTCGAGCGCGCTCTGGCCGATTGGAGTCTGACGGGCAGCCGCACGCAGATCGCGGTCGGCTTCATGGCGAAGGGTCGTCGCCTGAGGCCGCGCCTGAAGGCCGAGGCCGCCAGGCGTGGGCAGCGGGTGCCACGGGTGAACCTACCCTGAGGTGAGGCGCCGCGTGTGGAGGACCCCGAGGCGCTGGAAGATCACCTGAGATTCGCTCGTCACGCGGGGTCAGCGAATCTCGAGATCGTCGGTGGCGCTTGGCACACGGCGCATCGTCACGTGCGCTTCGACGGTTGAGTCGGCGTCACCGGAGAACGTGCCCTCGACCGGAGAGACGTCGCTGTACGTGCGGCCATGGCCGATCTTCACGTGGTCGGCGCCGGCGATGATCGCGTTGGTCGGGTCGGTCGCGAACCACACCGGGTCGCCGTCGCCGTCGACCGGAAGCAGGGCCTCGATCCATGCGTGCGTCTGGACCTCTGCGCTCGTCGCGGTCTCGTCGTCGGGCGTGGTGAAGAAATAGCCGCTGACATAGCGCGCACCGACGTCGTGCGAGCGCAGTAGCGCCAGGGCCAGATGCGCGAAGTCCTGGCACACGCCGGCTCCTAGCGCGACGAATTCGGGGGTTGTGGTCTGCGCGTCGGTCACGTCCGCCTCGTAGCGGAAGCGCTCATGAACGAGGCGCGTGACGTTGCTGAGAGTCGCAGCAGGCGTGGCGGCACGAACCTCCTCGACGAGACCGGCGAGCTGCGGGTTCTCGTGCAGGTAGCCGTAAGGGTGGTATCGGTACGGCCCGGCGGCGAGACGATATCGCTCGCCTTGGAGGTCAGACCACGACCCATCCGGCGGCGGGATTGGCTCGGTGGTCGCGACCATCGCGTCGACCTGGATTCGCAGGCGCTGCAATGGCGCGGCGAGCAGTAGCTCTGTCACCTCGTTGCCGAACAGATCCTCGTAGGTCGCGAGTCGGTCCGGGGTAGGCGTGACGCTCACGTCGAAGTGCTCGCACCGTTGCGTTCCGCCCGTGCTGGGACGCATGCGCAACCGATTGAAGTTGCCGACCACGGGCCCGCTGTAGCGGTAGGTGGACTCGTAGGTGATCTGGTAGCGCACCGGTCCGGGAGACTAGCGCGCGCAACTCGTGGCGCGGCTGGCACGCGGTCTGTCAAATCGGCTTGACGGCGCCGGAGGGTTCGGTTACGGACGTCGGCCAAATGTGCGAAAGAGCGGAACGCGGCTTGCCACTCGAGGCGACGGCTCCAGTAGCGGAAGGACCGCTTGAACGTCGGGATGGTCGACCACGCTCACCTTCGCCTCGGGGTTGGCAGCCTCGCAAGCACGAGTGGGCCCTTCTGTTCATGGCGCAGCGCGATCACGCCGAGCCGTGTGACGAGGACGCTCGCCGCAACGCCGTGAACTGTGAGCGAGTGGCTGGACGGCCGCGTGCCGAGCACCAACTCGCGCCCGTCGCTGAGGCTCAGCAGCACCACGTAGCTGCCCGCCAGCGGCGCGGGGCGGAAGGTGATTTGCAGCCCCCCGGTAACGCGCCGGGCGACAATGTGGCTCGCCCTGCCGGGCCTCGGCGGCGCCGCCGGGAACCGCGCGACGATCATGCCGGGCCGGGGCATCCCATTCTCGCTAAGCACCGCGCTGATCGTCCGCTCTCCCGCGGCCGCCCCGGACGGGATGAACCTGATCGCACCGCGGGCGCCGCGCGCGGCGCCGAGCGGCTCGCCGCCGTTCTTACCCGTTTCCACGAACGAGACTTGCATTCCGGGCTGTGGGGTGATCTCGTAGTGGAGGACCCGGCTTGATCCGCCGCCGCTGACTCGAGCCCGGATCACGGGCGCGGGCAGTTCATGGGCTGCGTAGACGCCGGCGAGCGGGACGGAACCCGCGGCCGGCTTGATCGTCCATCTGCCGGTCTTAGGGCCGCGGATCTCGACGAGCGTAGTGTCACTCGAGTCCTGCCGCAACACGAGCTGGGTCGCGGTGGCCGAGTTGGATGAGGTATCGATGGTCCGCCCGCCGGGTCCGGCGAGCGTCACGTCGGGAGCGCCACCGGCACCGCGCAGGGCGAGGACAGCGGTCTGCTCGCCCGCCGGTATGGAGAAGCCGGCGTCGGCGCTGTAGGCGGAGTCACCGGCGGCGCCCGGCGGCGGCCCGCCGACGCCGAGCGACTGGTATTCCGAGAGGCTGCATCCGTCGAAGAAGAGGCTCAGGTTCTGAAGGAACTGCTGCGGGCCGATCGGCAGCGGGTCGAAGGACTCGCCGATCCCCGGGTGCCAGTGGATACCAGCCACGTCGATGTCGGCGCATGCTGCGATCCCCTTGTCTGACAGGACCGTGCTGACCGCGACCGTGCCGATACCTTCGAGCGTCGCCGAGTCCGACCCGTCGAGCTGGAAGTGAATTTCGTTGGGGTGAGTGAGGTCCAGGTAGGCCTGCCCGTCCTCGTTGCCCTTGTAGCTGCCGATGTCCGGGATTTCGTAGTCGAAGTCCGAGCCCAGCTCGACGAAGCCTTCTGAGTTCTCGGTGAAGTAGCTGTCCTTGAACGGGATACAGAACAGCCGGGTCTGTGCGTTTGCCGTCACTGAGAAGGGACCTGGATAGAGGTTGATAAGCGCGCTCCCGTTGACGTCGAGCACGCCACAGCTGTCGTTGCTGATCGCCGGCCCCACCGAGAGGATCATGTCGCCGAAGATGGTCGTTTTGCTCTGGGGGATCTGTTGCTCGTAGAGTGAGAACCCGGCAGTGAGGCCGATCAGGTAGACGGGGCCCAGGAACTGCAGCCCCTTGCCCTCGTCGGCCTGGTACTCAACCGAGCCGTCTTTGAAGGCGCCGTGCTCAAACTCGAGCGTCCCGCCGATGGCGCCGCCGATATCGCCGATATCGACGCCGATCGACCCTGACAGGAAGTCTGTGCTCACCACGAAGTGCAGCTTGACCGGGCTCAGCGTGCCGACTTCGTCGCCAAAGTTGATTTCGGGGATGTTGATGTTCAGTTCCTGGATTTCCGGACCCGCGCGGTTCGTCGTGTCGAACGTCGTCGAGCCGGTGAGAGGCGCTTCGTCGAGCGGGTTGCTGAACAGCTTGTTGACCTGCTCATTCATCGTGATTTCTGTGATGCCACCGGCGACGAACGTTGTGCTGAAGCCACCCATGAGGGGCAGCGTCGGTACGCCTCCCTCGGCCTCGAAGGCGATGCCGGCCGCCAACTCGGCGAAACGGCCGATCGTGACGGGGTTCTTGATCTGGAACGAGGTGACCGTAGCGCGAGCTGCGCCGATGTCTGTGACATCCAAGTCAAGCTTTGCTCCGGCTAGGAGCTGAAAGGCTCCGATCTGCACGTCCGCGTCCGTGCTGATGAGATAGACGGAGTACTGATTGGTGAACGACGTCGTAATCAGGCCACCGACGGCGAGCACGATCGCGCTGCCGTCGCGCGGGATGATGTCGAGCCCGTTGACGCGTACGGGTTCCGTGGAGACGTAGTAGGCGTCCGCCTCGCTGCGGATCAGGCTCTCCTCGGCCTGTAGTTGCCCCGCGAGGCTCGAGTCGTGGGCGCGGCGCAGGGCGGCGACAACGGATTTGGCTCCGCAGGGGCGCACGAGCTTGGCGAGCGGTCTGGGCACCATGTGTCCTTCGATGATCGCTCGCTCGCTTGCGGGCACTCCCGTGCACAGGTCGGACTCGTAGGTGAGCCCGCAGCCCTCGACCTGCACGATTCCGGCGTCCATCTCGCATGCGGTGTTGATGTTCACGCCGGGCGCCGCGCCCGCGGCGTTCGCGCCCGCCGCCGAGCCAGACGGCGGCTCGCACTCGAAGTCGATCAGATCCGGGGTGCTCGTCGGTATCGCGCTCGGGTGAGCCGAGAGCGAGGGTTTCAGCCCGGGAACCGCCGCCGCCGAGAAAGACGTCGACGCGACAGAGCTCGTGCCGTCGGACGCCGTCACGGTGAGGGTCGCAATCCCGCTAGTAGCACGCGAGAACCGCGGCACCACGACGGGAGAGCTCGCGCCGCAGTTCAGCGGCGGCGCCACCCCAGCGCCGGTGATGGTGATCGAGTATCCGGTGATCGCGGCGGCGCCCGGCGAGCTGCCGGCTGCGTTCAGGACGAGCGACCCCTGCCGGACCTGCGCGGCAAGGGCCGCCGTCGGAGGAGTCGGCGTCTCGCAGCCACGGCAGCCGGCGCCGACGCTGCTGCTACTGCTACTGCCGCTACCAGCGCCCGTGTTTTCAGCGGCAGCGAGCGTGATCCTGCCAATCGCGGGGTCGCTGAACTGGGTGAACCACAGATGGCCGGCGCCGTCTTCGGCGACGCCGGTCGGATCGCCCGTGACCCCGCTCGCGGAGCCGACGACCGTCGATTCGCCGG
>Ga0209772_10000194_pt1 | contig 15071 bp, 16 predicted proteins | sample BogFormECP03_OM1_FD_188235 | JGI IMG/M metagenome (GOLD analysis project Ga0209772, IMG submission 188235) | Bog forest soil microbial communities from Calvert Island, British Columbia, Canada - ECP03_OM1 (SPAdes) (version 2) | ecosystem: Environmental > Aquatic > Freshwater > Wetlands > Bog ... | reverse complement strand
TCGTGGTCATGTCCGCCGGCACGCCATTTCGCACGTCCCAAAAATTAAAATTGTAAGGAGTCCGCACCCAGATAATCGGCACTCTCACGTCAGCGTTCTTCGGCCGATAAATATCGGTTGCCAATCGCACGCCATCGCGCATCGGCATCATCACTTTCCTCTCGATGATGGCCACCGATTCCAGTTCCTTCTCCGTCTTCACCCGCAGATCCTTCTGCTCCTGCGTAAGCGGCGCCTGCTGCCCCCGCGCAGCCACAATTGCAAGCCCGCACGCAAATCCAACCGCCAACACTTTCCAACCAATTGATTTCTTCATATGCGCACCACCCTCCAAAAAAGGCAGCGCGATTATGCCCTATGCCGCTACGACCGGGAAGCCTGCAAACTCTCTTACAGCAGTCTTCATCGTATTCCCTATCCACCAGCCGTCCACAAGCGCATACTGGTATTGAGGCTATCCTGTGTTACTGACTGCCAGTGTTTGGAAGCGAAAACGCGAAGACTTAAGAATCGAACGGGCTCCGCTAGCGAAAGCATTCGACAAAAACCCGCAGGACCTGCGCCTCGCTCTGCAAATCAAGGCCATCGACGACAAAATCGCCGACTGCACCGAACAAATCGTGAAAGAAAAACGCCAGAGCAAACCTTCCTCATGAACTCCACACAAGAGCGCTTGGTCGGCACTCCCCGCAGAATTATTGATTTTCATTTGGATGAACGCCAGGACTGGGTCGCTGAGCTGGAATGCGGCCATCACCAGCATGTGCGGCACAATCCTCCTTGGACCCACCGCCACTGGGTCACCACGCCTCAGGGCCGGTTCGAACACCTCGGTTCCGAATTGTTGTGTTTCGCTTGCCTGCCCAAGCCTCGCTAAACCGAACAACCAAATAGTAAGCCGACGAAAGACCGCGCGAGTCACGCTCCCCGCATTCAGGATCCCTGCGGTTCCTCAAGTCCATCGCAATCAGCAAAACAGTGGTGGAGTGATGCCAGCCCCTATTGCCGCGAATCCGGCGGCACCAGGTTGTTCGCGCGATAGTAGACCACCAGTTGGCCGTAGTGCTCGCCACTGTGCTCGATGGCGAACGTCCAGATGGTGGAGTTGTGGGCCATCCGCTTGCCGAAAAACTTCGTTGTATTGTCCAGCCCTGCGTCGCCCTGCTGTTGAATCACTTTCGCTCCCTCGGCGACGGCCTCCTGCACGAACTTGACGACGTCGGCCTTGGTCTTGAAAACGTCACGCGTAGGATTGTCGCCCTCGCCAAAGTCGGGCCCGAGGTTTGATCCGGAAATCCTCCGTATCAGGACGAAATCCAGTGCGGCGGCGTGGAGAAGATTCAGGGCAAAGGTGCGCTGGTCTTTCTGCAACTTGTAATCGTATTTGTCTTCTGGAAAATCCTGCGCTATGCCGATGAGTTTGTTCCCGATGTCGTTCCACCTGTCCAACATCTCCTCGGAACGAGAACGTGCGGGACTCGGCGCTTGACTCTGTGCTTGGCCCTGACTGTAAACACTCGTTTCGGCCAGGCCCAGCAGAATGACCGCAACAAACCCAAGCGAAAATAGCCGAAGCGAAGACTGTCTCATCTTAAATTTCTCCTTCAAGTTGGCGATAACCAGCGGCTTCACAATACAGGGCCTTGAGAAACGGGATGAACTCTATGTCATTTGCTTGGGTTTACCCCTTGGCAGCACTATCTCTCCCCGCTGGATGGTGCTCCTCCACAAACCTGCCAATCTCTTCGTAAGTCATTTCGGGGTTGTCATAAAACAAAAAATGCGCGCTCGCGGCGATCTCGCGAACCTCGACGTTGCTCGCGCGCAGCCTGGGCAAGTACGAAAGGGATCTGTTCTCTTCTCCAAAAAGGAAGAGACGCGGTACAGGCAAGTTGAGGAATTCTTCCAGCAACCGCCCGGAATCGGATTCTGCGACCGTCTCGAAACTGTAGGTATGGTACGCGCGCATGTCAGTATTCAGTGCCATGTTGTGAGCGGCAATCGCATAGTTAGAAGCCGCGTTGTGCCTTACCTGCAAGGCAAAAGTAAGCACCCCTTTGTAGTCGCTCCCGGCAATATTCAAGTTCTCCGGAGAGAAGTTGAACTTTTCTTCCGGCATAGCTTCCGCAGCATCCACGACTTGTTTTTCGACGCCGCTGATCTCCTTATCCACGGCCGAAGCGATCGTCGGCGCAACCGGTTGCGCCTCTTGCGTCCAGGCCGCGCTCGCGGCCGCGGCCCTGTCCGTTCCCGGCCACCACCGATGCCAATAAAGTTGACCAACACCAACAGAAACAAAACTCGCATCGGTTTCATTCGCTTGACTCTCTTTCTTTGGCTCCTGCCTCATGCGTCGCGAAGGGCACACATCGGGTCGACTCTCATCGCGCGCCGCGCCGGAAGGCAGCTCGCCAGCAGCGCCACGCCCATCAGTAAAATGGCCACACCAACGAACGTCAAAGGATCCGTCGGCCTTACTCCGTAAAGCAGTCCCGCCATCAAGTGCGAAACAATCAGCGCACCAACAAGCCCAACCACGGCACCGGCAATGGCCAACTGCAATCCCTGAAGCAGAACCGTGCCCAAAATATTCCCCCTCGTGGCTCCCAGCGCGATGCGAATGCCGATCTCGTGCGTGCGCTCGCTGACGATGTACGAAATCACGCCATAAATTCCCAGGCTCGCAAGTAGCAACGCCGTCAGCGCGAACACTGTAATCATTTCCATCGAAAAGCGCCGCGCCGCCAGAGACGCCGCTACCGTTTCCTTCAGCGTCTGCGCGTCGAAAACTGGAAGTGTCGGATCGACCGACTCCACTTCCTGGCGCACCTCTCCCGGAATCGCCCCCGCGTCTAGATGCCCGCGCAGAAATATCGCCAGTCGTTTTGCGCCGGTTTGATACAAATCCAGATAGACTTGCGGAACTTCCCCTTCCGCCAAAGATTCTGTCCTCGCGTTCGCGATCACGCCCACAACCGCAATCCACGGAGAGCCCGTTCGAGTTGACTTGAAGCGCCTGCCCAGCGGATCTTCTTTTGGCCAGTACGTTCGCGCGAACGCCTCGTTAATCACCGCTACAGCCGGCGTCTCTTCGTTGTCCAACTCGTTGAACAAACGGCCGCGCTGCAACGGGATTTCGAGCAAATGAAAGTATCCAGGCGTAACCCTCGACCGCTCCGCCACAGGAGGCTGGTCGCTTTGAATGTCCCGTCCCTCGAGCGTAAAAAAGAATTGCCCGTCGGCGATTAAATTTAATTCCCTCTGGCTTTGGTCCAGGGGAATCGACGCGCTATCTCCAATAGCCGCCTCCTCGACACCCGGCAGAGTTGCCCCGCGCCGAAGCACTTCCCGCAGAAAAGGCGCTTCCTGAGGCGCCGTTTTGTACTTGTCGATGGCGGTGTCATTCGGCTCAGGCAGACGCGTCCGCACGGACATCACATTCTCTGGATTGAATCCCAGCCGCGCATTCAGCAAATCCCGGAAACTTTGCAGCAGCAGGCTCGCGGCAATCATCAGTACCAAAGAAAGCGCAAACTCCGTTACCACCAGCGCGCGCCGCGTGCGCGCCCGCTGCCCCGAACCCGTCGACCCGCGCCCCTCCTGCTTGAGCGCATGAGTTATGTCCAGCCGCCCGGCATGCAAAGCCGGAGCGAGCCCGAAAATCGCCCCGGCCACGAAGGACGCACCCAGTGCGAAAAGCAAAACGCTCCAGCTGATCGAAACCTCATTGAGCCGCGGCAAATTCCCCGGCAGAATTCGCAGCAAAAATCCCTTCAACGAGAATAGAACCGCCAAGCCGGCAATTCCCCCGAGCACCGAAAGAACCACGCTCTCGGTCAGCAACTGCCGCGTTAGCCGCGACCGCGCCGCGCCAAGCGCCTGTCGGATGGCCATCTCGCGCCCTCGCGCGCTGGCCCGCGCCAGCAGCAGGTTCGCAACATTCACGCACCCGATCAGCAGCACTGATCCCACCGCTCCAAGCAGCAGCACTAGCGATTGGCGAACATTCCCGACCAATCTTTCTTTGAGCGGCACCAGCCGCACAGTCCATGCATTTCTCGCTGGATAGTCAACGGGAAACTCCTTCTGCAAAGCAGCCACCAGCGCGTCCACCCGGCTCTGCGCCTCCGCAATCGTCAGTCCGGGTTTAAGTCGCGCGATGGCTGTCGGGAGATTCCGCCGGTAGCGCGGCGGGTGATCCACCATCGGCGCCCCGTAAAAACTGGTCGCCGCCCAAATTTCAACATTTCTTTCTTCCGCTGTGCGCCCCGGCGCGTCAAAACCAGGCCGCATGACTCCGACAATCCGATACAAATCGGTGTCTATCCGCACACTTTTTTCCAGAACGTGCGGATCGCCTCCAAACGAACGCTTCCACAACCCATCGCTGATGAGAACTTCCGTAAGTAGTCCCGGCGAGTGATCCTCGCGATTAAACGCCCGCCCCAGCTGCGGCTGCACTCCCAGCAGCGCAAAATAATTCGGCGCCACGATCAGCAACCGCACGCGCGTTGGCTGAGGCGCGCCTGTGAGATTGTTCTCATCGAACCACGCCGGCGAAACGTATTCAAAAATTCCCGAACGCTCCAGGTCCTGCCACTCCGGTTCGTTCATTCCCACATCCCGCGCGCCAACGCCCGGAAGCTCGTCCTCGATGCTTACGAGCTGCTCCGGCTCCGGGTACGGCAGTGCATGCAGGAGTGTGCCATCCACCACGCTGAAAATCGCTGTCGTCGCTCCAATCCCCAAGGCAATCGTCAAAACCGCCACGGCGCTAAAGCCCGGAGCCTTCCTCAACATCCGCAATCCATAGCGCACATCCATCAAAAAATTCTCGAACCACTCCCAGCCCCACGCGAAATGACTTTCTTCCTTCAGGTAGGTCGTATTCCCAAAACGCCGCCGCGCAGCGGCCCGCGCCTCATCCGCCGCCATCCCGGACTGAAGCTGTTCCTCCTGCCGCAGTTCCAAATGCAGCCTCATCTCCTCCTCGAGATCCGCGTCAAACTCCCGCCGATGAACCAGCATCCTGAACCGTCTCGCAAGTTCGCGCAGCCACTCCATTACGGACCTCCTTTCACACCGCCTCGATCACCCGCGTGATCGCTCCGATAACCCGTTCGAACTGCGACATTTCCACACTCAACTGTTTCCGTCCCGCCGCCGTCAGTTGGTAGTAGCGCGCCCGCCGGTTCCCAGTCGTCGTGCCCCACTTCGCCGTCACCCACCCTTTGATCAGCATCCGCTGCAACGCCGGATACAGCGAACCTTCTTCAACTTGCAGCACGTCTTCCGATATCCGCTGAATCGAATTCGCAATCTCGTACCCATGCATCTCGCCAGTTCGCGCCAGCGTCTTCAAAATCAGCAAATACAACGTTCCCGGTGGAATCTCGTCGCGATGCACACCATCACCCCTGCCTAACCTGGCTACGCGCGCCCAATTCGGCCTCTGCCATAGTTAGACTATGCCACTCTCAATTAGTTAGCAGTCTTTGTCAAGTTCGAGTCGCAGACCCGCGGTGAGGAGGAATTCCTGAATGGCACTCCGCGAAATGATTTCGGGGATCTTCAACGCTGGGGTCCGAGCACGAAATTCCCCGCTCGCACAAACGTCGTCTCCACTCAATACCGCTCAATAGTAAGGACCGCTTGAGCATCGAATTTATTCTGCCGTGCCGATCGCTCATAAGGAAAAATATACGAATGCACTTTATGCACATACTCTCGGAATAAATCAACCATCGCCTCGGTCTGCATGAAAGAAGCGGCGAGTGAATAAAATCCTCGCCGTGGTTCGGCAAAATAAAAAGAAGTTCCAGTCCGCCTGCAACAATCAGCGGAGAAAGCGCAAGAAAAAAGGAAAACAAAGAGGAAAACAAAAATGAAAACCAAAGCAATCTCAGCAGCTTTTATTTTGGCCTGTGCGCCGCTCGCGTTTGCGGGCGCAAAAGCTGCTTACCCTAGTGAGAAAGTTGCCGCATTCGTCGTCGAAAGACTCGACGTAACTTCGCTGCCCTCTGCGATCCGGCCAAAGAAAGAAAAAGGAAAGAAAACCCTCGCCGATTACGGTTATACCGCGCAAAAAGTCGAGGAACAGGAAGCCATCGTCGAAGCTCCGGATGGAGCGGCTAAGTTGTCGCTCACAATTCTCGGCCATGGACCCGCCGGCATTTACGTCTGCATCGCTCTTCCCGGCCAAAGCGGGGAAACAAAAACGCAAAGTGTCGTCCTCTTAAAAAGGAAGGACTCGGAATCGCTGTTGAAAGGCCGCGTGTCCTTTCGAGAATTTGCTTCGTGCCCGGTGATCGGCGCTGCCGATTCCACCGCGGACTCGTACGGCGGGGACTAAGAACTCTCCTTAATGCAAATCGCGCCAACAGCATCGCTTTCTCCTTATGTTGTTCTTTCTTCGCAGCGAATTGGGGGCGCCTACAGGCGCCCTCCCGTCGCTTCCTGCTCGGCATCAATTCGAATCTTGCATGTCCCTCCTGCTGACGCGATACTGTTTCCGTGCCCGCCGCTTCCCCCACTCCGGCCCTTCGCGTCACTGGTCTTCGCAAGTCCTATCAGGACGTCGTCGCTGTCAATGGCCTCGATCTCGAAGTGCGCGCCGGCGAATGCTTCGGCCTTCTCGGACCCAACGGCGCGGGGAAAACCACCACCGTCGAAATTTGCGAAGGCCTCACCGCTCCGGACTCCGGCGAAGTCGAACTTCTCGGCATGCACTGGAGTTCCGACGCCAAAGAGCTTCGCCAGCGCCTCGGCATTCAGTTGCAGGACACGCAGCTCTCCGAAAAGCTCACCGTCCACGAAACGCTTCGTCTCTTCCGCAGCTTTTTCGAGCAGGGCCCCGGCGCCGACGAAGCCATCGCCCTCGTCCAGCTCGAAGAAAAAAAGAATTCCCGCGTCGGCAATCTTTCCGGCGGCCAGAAGCAGCGCCTCGCCCTCGCGTGCGCGCTCGTCGGGGATCCCGATTTTCTTTTTCTCGATGAACCAACCACCGGCCTCGATCCGCAAGCCCGCCGCCAGCTTTGGGAACTCATCGAGCAATTCAAATCCTCCGGCCGCACCATTCTTCTCACCACCCATTACATGGACGAAGCCGAACGCCTATGCGAGCGCGTCGCCATCATGGACAACGGCAAACAGATCGCCTTCGGCACCCCGCGCGAATTAATCAACTCCATTTGCGCCGAGCATCTGGTCGCGTTTTCCGCTGGCGCGAAATCGCAATCTCTCGATCTTCCCGCGCTCCGCAAAATCAGCGGCGTCCGCGACGTCCGCTCCGAAAACGGCACGGTAGAAATGCAGGTCACCGAATTGCACCTGGCCGTGCCCTCTCTGCTCGCCGAACTGACGCGCCAAAACATCCCGCTCACCGAGCTAAGCACGCATTCCGCAACTCTGGAGGACGTCTTCGTCTCCCTGACTGGACGCCATCTGCGCGATGAGTAACCAATCTATGGAGTGCGAGAGCCTTGCTCCCGCTTTTCTTCGTCTTTATATGGCTCAACATTTTGCAAAGTCCGAAAGCGATCCAAATGAGTGAAACCACTGCCATCCCGGAAATTCGTGCTCGCGAAGCGGAGAAGAAATCTCCGCGCGGAAAAACTTTCGCCGAGCACGCCCTCGTGCAACTGACGATCGTGCGTTTCCTCGAAACCCTTCGCGAGCCCGAAGCGCTCTTCTGGATCTTTGCCTTTCCCATTCTTCTCGCCGCGGGTCTGGGCCTCGCCTTCCGCAACAAGCCCGCGGAAGTCCTGAAAATCGCGACAACGTCTCCAGCACTCACACAATCTCTCCAGCAGGAAAAACTTCTCGCAGTCCAACAAATGGATCCGCATGACGCGGAAGAAGCGCTGCGTACCGGAAAAATCGCGCTGCTCGCCGTCCCCGGCGAAAACGGCACCGTCGTCTATCGCTACGACGACACCAACCCCGAGGGGCGCACCGCGCGCATGCTCGCCGATCGCGCCGTGCAGCAAGCCGCCGGCCGCGTCGATCCCGTCCGCGCAAGCGACCAATTCATGCGCGAGCCCGGCTCTCGCTACATCGATTTCCTCATCCCCGGCCTGATCGGCATGAACCTCATGGGCAGCGCGATCTGGGGCATGGGCTTCACGGTCGTGGATGCGCGGCGCAAGAAACTCCTGAAACGGCTCGTCGCGACGCCCATGCCGAAACAATATTTCCTGCTGGCCTATTTGCTTTCGCGCATCCTGATGCTCGTTCTGGAAGTCGGCATCGTGCTGGGATTCGGCGCGTGGATTTTTCACGTGCCGGTGCGGGGGTCCCTGCTCAGTCTTGCCGTTGTGTGCCTGCTGGGCTCGCTGGCGTTCAGCGCGCTGGGATTGCTGCTGGCGTCACGCGCAAAAACAATTGAAGCAGCTTCCGGCTTGATGAATGCCGTGATGCTCCCAATGTGGATCGCTTCCGGTGTGTTTTTTTCGGCGCAGCGTTTTCCCGATGTCGTGCAGCCATTTATCAAAGCGCTTCCGTTGACGGCGGCGATCGATGCGTTGCGCGCGAACATGCTACAGGGTGCAAACCTTGCGCAGCTTGCGCCGCAGATGGGCGTGCTTGCCGCTTGGATGATTGTTAGCTTCGTGCTCGCGCTGAAGCTGTTTCGCTGGCGTTAAATCTCCTTCAACCTGTGACCTTTTCCCTGCGCGTGACATTCATTTCTTCCGAGCCCACAAGCAATCTTTGGAGACACGCAACTAACTGACGGATTTTTTCTGGAACTGGCGCAGGCCGAAGAGCAGAAACAGCGCGTTGAAGCCCACCAAGGCGACAAACACCGCCAGCAGCGAGAGGTGCGGAAATTGCGGCACGAGCGTGGCCCGCAATCCTTCGCTGGCATAGACCAGCGGATTCACGAGCACGGCCTTCTGCATGATGGGAAACTTATCCAGCGCGCTCCACGGATAGTACGTGCAGCCGAAAAAAATCATCGGCGCGACGACGAGCGAAAACATCAAACCGATGTGCGTCTGCTCGACGCTGCAACCAAGCGCGAGCCCGCCACACGCCGAAAAGAGCGCCACCAGCAGTGCCACCGCTGCGAAAAGCAGCGGCCGATGCAGCGTCAAATCCACGCCCGGCCGCAGCAGCAGCCACGCGGCGGGAATCACCATCAATCCGGCAGCAAGAGCTTGCAGCGTGCCGGCAACAACTTTTTCAATCGCGACCCACGAAATGTCCATCGGCGCGAGCAGGCGGTCTTCAATTTCGCGCGTGAACTGAAACTCGCCGATCAGCGGCATGGCCACCGCCCAGATTCCCGTGCCGACCATGCACAGCGCCATGATGCCGGGAAGCAGCAGGCTCTTGTAGTTGGCGGGCATGTAGCCGCTGCCAACCATCACGCGGCCGAAAATAATCACGAACATCAGCGGCTGAAGAAACGTCTGGAACAGAATCGCCACGATGTTGCGGCGCGCCACGCGCGCATCGCGGGCGAGCATAGCCAGAAATGCCTTGAGGTTCATTCGCGCAAACTCCTGCCTGTGTGGTGCAAGAAAAGATTTTCGAGGCTTGGCTCGGAGATGTGCACGTCGCACAGCTCGACGCTGGCCGCGAGCGCAAGATTCGCGATTTCGCCAATCAGCGAGCCGCCGCGGTCGGCGTAAACATCGGCGCCGTTATTTTCCGTGCCGCGCACTTCGCGAACGCCGGCTAGAGCCTGAAGCCGCTGCAACAATTCGGGCGAATGTACGCCGAAGCGCAGGCGCAGCAAGTAGCCGCCGGGCACGGAGGACTTCAATTCCGCAGGCGTGCCCAGCGCGATAATCTTTCCGTGATCGACGATAGCGAGCCGCTGGCAGAGCGCGTCGGCTTCTTCCATATTGTGCGTTGTGAGCAAAACAGTTTTGCCGCTCTGGTTGTATTCGCGAATAATTTCCCACAAAAGCAGGCGCGTTTGTGGATCGAGCCCGGAGCTGGGCTCATCTAGAAACAGAACTTGCGGGTCATGCATCATGGCGCGAGCGATGGAAAGGCGCTGCATCATGCCGCCGGAAAATCCGCGGACGAGTTGATCGGCACGGTCGGTGAGTTTGAAACGTTCAAGTAGTGATGCGGCGCGAGCGGACCGTTCCTGGGAACTCAAACCAAAATAGGCGCCGTGAAAAATCAGAATTTCGCGAGCGGTCAGGGAAAAATCGAGATTGGGCCGCTGCGCGACGACGCCGATCAGGCGCTTGACGGCTTTTTGTTCCTTCCACACTTCGAGGTCGCCAATCCAGGCCTGCCCGGAGGTCGGCCGTACGCGCGTAGTGAGGATTCCAACGGTGGTGGATTTTCCGGCGCCATTAGGGCCAAGCAGACAGAAAATCTCGCCCGAGCGAACCTCCAGGGACATGCCATTCAGTGCAACAACTTCCGGCTTGGGCTGTTTTCCTTTCCCTTTGCGTCGCCCCGCGGCAAAAGAAAAAGCTCCGCCCGAACCGGCCGCGAGCGGCGGAGCGGAGTTATAGACTTTGCGTAGTTCGCTGGTGCGGATGCCGGCCGCCATTACTCAGTTCCTCTCCTCTTTACCTTACGAAGGTGCGTCCGCAAAGATTACGCCGTAGCGGTCCGATATTTCGGAGGCCGGTCGACCTTCGCGGAAAGCATGGAAACGGTGCTTGAGGATAATTCCAGAGTGGCGCGCGGCATGTCAATTCGAGAACAAAAGACGAGGCCGCACTCGGCTCATCGCAGCAATCGAAATTTTTCATGCTTAACTGCATTCTGGTTTCCCGCTCCAAAAGCTAGGTGCAGTTCTCATCGGCATAGAGGGCGGGGCAAGCCCCGCCCCTACGAGGCCATGATCAGCGGCCGGAGTAGCGCTGCTCTTTCCATGGGTCGCCATAAGCGTGATAGCCGTTGCGTTCCCAGAAGCCGAGGCGATCGTAGTCGAGGAGCAGGAAGCCGCGGACCCACTTGACGCTTTTCCAGGCGTAGAGATGCGGAACGATGAGGCGCAGCGGGCCGCCGTGCTCTCCGGTGAGCGGTTCGCCATCGTGCTCGAAGGCGAAGAGAACATCTGGCTTCATCAAATCTTCGAGCGGCACATTGGCGGTGTAGCCTTCCTCGGCGAGGATGGACGCAAAATGAGTGCTGGGCTTGGGCATGATCAGCTTCATTACCTCGGTGAAGAGGACGCCCTTCCAACGATTGTCCAGGCGGCTCCAGCGTGTGACGCAGTGAAAGTCCGACATCGTTTCCGTTTGTGGCAGCGCGAGGAAATCGTTCCACTTCAGCCGCTTCGCTTCTTCGACTTCGCCTGAAATTTGGAAGTCCCACGTCTCGGGATTGAAGTGCGGAATGCTGCCGTAGTGCAACACAGGCCACTTCAAAGTGAGCGATTGCCCTGGTGGCAGTCGGCCTTCGGCCTTGGCCTTGTTTTCCAGCTCCTTGCGCGTTCCTAGTTCACCAAACAAAGACATCCGACTCTCCTTCGCAACTCGATTCTGCCTAGCCCACATGGACGGGGCAAGCCCCGACTCTACGACAACAGTAGTCATCGTTTGACCTTCGATCCATTTCCGTCTTCGCTCCACGATTTGAAATAGCGGGTGGGCGTCGCGCCTAGCTGCTTTTTGAACATGGAGATGAAGGCGCTTGGGCTGCAATAGCCCGCGTCCAGCGCGGCTCCGGTGACTTTTTCGCCGGAGGCCAGGAGTTGCATGGCGTGCAGCAGGCGGAGTTGCTGGCGCCATTTGCCAAAGGTCATTTTCGTTTCGGCGAGGAAAACGCGCTCGATGGTTCGCTTGCTTGCGCCGCAATCCTTGCAGAGCTTCACCAGCGAGCCTGGTTCGCCAGGATTGGCGAGGAGCGTTTTTACGATTCGCAATGCGCGCAGGTCGGCGGGATGGGGCAACTGGAGCGGCGCGGAATCGACCGCTTGCAGTTGATCGACGATGATTTCGATGATGCGTTTGTGCGCGCGCGATTTCTCGTTCAATTTTGGGAACGTACAGGCGTGGAGAATCAGTTCTTTGAGGAGCGACGTGACATTCATGACGAAACACTTCTGGGGCAGCCCGCGGACGAAACGCGGAAGAAAGTAAAGAGTGCGCATGGAGACGGGCCCGGACATGGTGACGGAGTGCGGGGTCCCGGCGGGAATCCAGACGGCGCGCATCGGCGGCACGACCCAGATGCCCTGGCCGGTGCGGAGGGTCATGACCCCTCGCGAGGCGAAGATGAGTTGGTCCTCGGGATGAAAATGTTCGGGGATGACAAAACCATCCGCCAAATCGGCGGAGACGCTGGCGATTTGGCCAAGCGGGCGGCCTTTGCGGTCCAAAAGGATGCTGTGGCACTTTTCCGACATTTGTTGTCACAATAGCGAAAGAAATCCGCGGCAGCAAGTGCTATTCATCCATGGAGAAACGTTTGAGGAGGGAACATGCTGGCATCCAAGGATATGGTCGGATTTATCCTGACGAAGGATTACGACAAGTCGAGAGAGTTTTATGAAAGCAAACTGGGATTCGCGTTCGTGAGCCTGGACCAGTTTGCGCTGGTGATGAAAACGGAAGCGAACATGATTCGGATCGTAAAAGTCCCGGATTCCACGGCGCTTCGGAGCACGGTGCTGGGCTGGGAAGTGGGCGACGTGGAAGCGATCGTGACTTGGCTGGCGGGGCGCGGAGTGGTCTTCGACAAGTATCCGTTCGTGAAAGACGAGCGCGGAATCTGGACGGCGCCGAGCGGAGACAAGGTGGCATGGTTCAAGGATCCGGACGGAAATGTTCTGAGTGTTTCGCAGCACGTGTGAAGAGTGTCGCGGCGATTTCGCAGCGGCCGTGGGGTGAATAGAACGACAAAGGCTCTGGTACTGAAAACGAGAGCCGGCGTGGGAGGGCGAATGCTGAAACCGCTTCTGCGGGGAACGATACTGGGCGGCTTGATGGCGTTCCTTTGGAGCAGCGTCTCGTGGGAGCTTTTTGGTTGGCACGAAAAGCCCGTTCACAGCTTCCAGAACGAAGATGAGGTCGCGCGGGTTATCGAATCGCATGCCGCGGAATCCGGCGTCTACCTTCTTCCGGGCAGCCCGTGGCAGACGAGCATGACGGGCGAGCAATCGAAAACGGCGCGGGACGAGCTGATGAAGAAGATGCAGAATGGGCCCATCGTGTTTGCGGCGATTCAGCGTAATGGAGTGAAATCGTCCACGCAGTTTTTCCTGATGCAACTGCTGTCTTTGCTGGCTGCTGCGTTTCTCCTTAGCTGGCTGCTGTTGCAGACAAGCGGATTGAGTTATTGGAGGCGCGTGATTTTTCTGGGCGCCATCGGGCTTGCCGCGAGCGTGATTGTCGATCTGCCCAACTGGAACTGGTGGGGATTTTCGGGGACGTTCACGGCGGTCAATCTTGCGGATAACGCGTTGACATGGATCTTCGCCGGTTTGGTGATGGCGAAGGCCGGTTATCGAAAAACGGCTTGACGCAGTGGGCACACCACTCGCTTTGTAATTGAAAGCGCAACGCGAATAGCCGGGCATGAGAGTCAGCGCGCCGTTGCAGTAGGCGGCTCGGTGGTCCCTTTGCCTGCCCTGTCCTCACCCCTTATCAAGGACTGGACCCTGGAGACAAACTCTTTCGCGGAATGAGAGCTCGGGCCGGACGAGCTTCTTGTTTCTGCTGACGGGTTGTTCTGCGAGTTGCGGGCGGCTTCCCGGGCGTTTGCGGCGATACGATGGGCGAGGAAACGGGCGCGCATTTCGGCCACGTCTTTGTTCGTGGCTTCGATGGCATGAGCCTCGCGCTCGGCTTCCAACACTTTCTCCATGCCCGGGAGAGTGCAAAGCAACAACTGGGAAAGATAAGCGAAGGCAATGGCGTCCTTGCGGTCGATGCGCTGGTGGGCGAATTGTTTGGCGACGTTGGCAAGAAGTGCGTTGACTTCGCCGGCCGTGGAGAGGCCGCCAGTTTGACCGAGAAGATGGGCGGCGAGGATTTCCGGATCGGGCCGTGTGGCAGCGGATTGCTTCAGGTGATTCGCGCAAAAAGAATCGTGATGCGGGGCGCGAAGCATGCGGCAGCGCTGGCCGCGGGGACTGATGTGGTGGCAATGCAATTCCGGATCATGATGTTTCGACATGTTGTATTCCTTTCAAAATGAAGAAGTTATGACGTGATGCAGAGAAAAGACGGGAAAACCTGGACTGGATATCCCCCCTCCCCTGTTTTGTGTAAAGATGTGATTCTATGAGGGTTAGAGGGTGGGGGTCTGCAAAAGATGTGATTCTAAAGGAGTTAGGGATAGTGTGGTTGCTGGGCGGGGCGAGGTGGAGTACCGGTAGAGTGCCTTTTTTAACAGAGAGTTCGCAGAGAGCACAGAGACGAAGGGAACTAGCGAGGTTGAAGTGCGCGAACAACGGAGGACTCCTTTTATTAGGTCCTCCGCCTAATTCTATTGGATTATAGCAGATTGGTATTGATTGTCAAGCATTAATTTATAAGTATCATAAAATCAATGATTTACGAGGAGGCTTACGGCGAACCCCCTTGAAAAATCGGCAATAAATGATGGAAGGATTCCTTGTTAACGGGTGGGTTGTTCGCCGGCAGCCTCTTAGCGCTGGCTCAGGCGCTCTTTGACTCTTCCGCAGCAGCGACATAGAATCCCTCCGCATTTCAATTTGAGCGTGAAACCAAATCGGCAGGGGGACGTTAGATGAAAAAGATTTTCAGTATTCTTGGCATAGCAGGTCTTTTGGTATGCGGTCAGCCGGGGCGCCTCGCAGCGCAAGCGCCGGAGGGCAGAGCTCCGGAAGCGAAAGCCCCGGACAAGTGCGACGAGAAAGCCACGAAGGAAGAATCCTCGGTAACCGACCACACCATCAGAATCGGGAGCCAAACCATTCCTTACAAAGCCACCGCCAGCACCACGCTGCTCAAGAACGACAAAGGGGACGCCACCGGCCTGCTCTACTCCGTGGCCTACACGCGCAGCGACGTAAAAGATCTCACCACGCGCCCCGTCTCTTTCCTCTACAACGGCGGCCCCGGCTCCGCGACGATGTGGCTGCACATGGGCGCCTTCGGCCCGCGCCGCGCCTTGACCGTGGACGG
>Ga0209772_10000191_pt1 | contig 15130 bp, 14 predicted proteins | sample BogFormECP03_OM1_FD_188235 | JGI IMG/M metagenome (GOLD analysis project Ga0209772, IMG submission 188235) | Bog forest soil microbial communities from Calvert Island, British Columbia, Canada - ECP03_OM1 (SPAdes) (version 2) | ecosystem: Environmental > Aquatic > Freshwater > Wetlands > Bog ... | reverse complement strand
CCCCAGCGTAGGGGCGTGGAGTCCCGTTGGCGTTTGGTGACTCGGTACGTATGTGCCGTCGTGGAACCGAAAAGGGATAGTGTGGGTGTTGAGCTGACCCTGCGGGCAGGACTTCAGCCTCAGAAGCCCGGAAGCCACCGAAGCGCGATCGCGCCGAGGCGCGGAGCTTGAGGCCATGATCGAGACCCCGGGGCCTAGCTCGATGATCCACGCGTTGGGTCTCATGCCCTCTCCTCTCGCGCGGTACCTCCATGAGGGTCCAGGAGGTTCTCGATAATGCAGGCGCAACCGATCGTGGACGGAGCTCCACCCCCGGAGTCGACGCTGCTCACAGCAGCAGTGGTGCCGCAGCGCTCGACGCGTCGCGCAACCGCGCGTCGGGCCAGCAACCGTCGCGCCACAGCGCGACAGCACAAGGACGACATCGACGGGCGCATCTTCGAATACGTCAAACATCACCCGCAGAGCACCACCGGCGACATGGCCAAGGGACTCAACGCGAACCGGGGCACGATCGCCACAGAGATCTCGCACATGCTGAGGGCCGGCGATCTCACCAGGGAGCCAGAGTCACGCGCGCTCTCAGCGGCCGAGTGACGTCCCGCGGCGCGCAACCAGATGTCCACTCGGCTAGGTCTGCGGGGAACTCAAATAGCCTAGGGCGCGGAGACTCGGCCGCCTACACCGGTGGGCGGTCGGGGACCGGCGCCCGAGTTGCTCGCGTCACGGGCTCACCTGACACGCTCCGCCCTCGTTGTCGGAGGCTCCGAGGTCGAACGCGTCGCGGCCCCACGTGTATTTGGGGTCGTCTTACGCCTCATGCCGTAGCGCGAGCCCGAACTGAACCGTCGGTGGATCGCTCCGGAACAGCAGCGGTTGGGCGGCAATGGGCAGCAGCAGCGACTTGAGCGTCTCTGTGCTCCCCATGATACCCGCGGCGAAAAGGTGGAACTCCGCCCTGTACGGCGTATATTGAGGGCTCCTGGGGCCATAGCTCAGCTGGGAGAGCGCCTGCTTTGCAAGCAGGAGGTCACCGGTTCGATCCCGGTTGGCTCCATGTAACCCGACTCAATGCGAACCGCGACGGGAAGCCGGTTAAGAATTGGGCGGTGGTGGATGGAGTTGTCGTACTATGCACGATACGTGCCTACTCGTGTAGTAACATTTAGGTCGTGGAGCGATCCGCACATCGCCTGAACGTCACCCTTGACCAAGAGCACGCGGCCCGACTTGCCCGGTTGGCGGAGCGCACTCATGTCCAGGAGGGCACCCTTGCCCGCTCCCTGCTCTCGATGGCAATCGATGACGCCGACCCAGACGCGCGCAGCCTCGTCGCCGTGCTCGACGGTATCCCTGGTGCTTACGAACGCGCTCGGCTTGCCCTCGACCAAGCGCGATCCGGCGAGACGATCCCACTCGACGAGCTGTAGGCCGTTGGCCGATGTCAGGCTGAGCGCAATCGCGGTGGAGGATCTCGGCCGCATGATCATCACCCACAGCCTTCCATCCGATACCAAGTATCGCGTCAAGCGCTCCCTGCGCGTCCTTGAGCAGTTCCCCAGCATCGGCTGGGAACTCGACGGACGCTGGCACCCAATGCGCTTCATCCTCGGACCCTGGAGATGGATGCTGATCATCTACAGCTTCGACGAGTCGAGCAACCTGGTCCTTGTTCTCACCATCCAAGACGCCCGATCCTCAGCAGCCGCCACGGCAGGCTGAACGGAGTGCGGTGCCTCGCATCGCCGCTCCGAGGAACACGTCCGCGCCCTAGCGGCTGGCAGCAGCTAGACCGAGCCGCCCGCACTTGACGCGACGAGCTAGCGGTCGAGCCCAAGAACGCTTGTGCCCTCCCGTCGGGACGCGGGGTAAGGAAACTCCACCCCTAGGGTGCCTGTCCGGCGGCGCCATGCGTGGCGAGGATGGTCTTGCAAACAACTCGCCATAGGAGGCAAGCAAAATGAACAACAAGATCCGCTCACTCATCGTCACCCTCATCGCAGCATGTGGCATCGCGACGGCCGCCGTCGCTCCGGCCGTTTCCCAGGCCCAGGACAACCGTTCAGGGGCCGCGGGACTAACGCAGGAAGAACTCGAAAAGGGCGGCGCTTCATGTGAACACGCCGGAGAAGACTTCTGGGTGTGCACCGACGGGAGCGGTCACGAATGGTACTGCAACCACGAAGGCTGTGGACAGGTGAAAATCACGATCGTGGGTAAAGACGTGCTTCACGTCCTGACTGGCCTGAAGGTAAAGGCCGTGCCGGCTGTGCACGGGCGCCCAGTGGTACTCGTAAAGGTCGCGCCGCGCACACAGGCGGTCCGGTAGATACCCAAACCGGAAAGCCGGAAGGACACGGAGGGTCCCCGCCGATGCGGGGGCTCTCAGTCGTTCCGCCCCGACCTGGCGCGCGGGCGCATGAGCGCTCGGGGTGTGGCGTGCCCCGTGGGGTCCACGGCTGTGATGCAGCGCGGCCCTGCTCGGTGCTTGCTCATGGCGCGAAGCGGCTATCAGGCCCTTCCGAACCACGTCCTAGCTCGATCCGGGCGGTCGTGCCGATGGCTCTCGGGTCGGTGGACTTCTCCAAGGCCGGATAGGCTCGTGCTCCATGGCCGGTTTGCGCGCCCAATTTCGAGCCGCCGCCCAAGCCTTTTCTACGGCCACGAGCTTGAAAGCTGTCTCGTGGTCATGGCGTGCTCGTCGTCACCGAATGCGAACCGCAAGACGCAGACCTCGGCCATAGAGGCAGACCGGGTAAGGCGATCCCACCCCTAGGGTGCCTACCCTGCAGCTTCGCGGGAAGCGAGGATCGCTGCATAAACCAATTCTGCAACAGGAGGCAATGATAATGATCAGCACCGCAACCACAGCAGTGAAGAAGCACCTCAGCACGTCCGTCGTCGTCACGCTCGCGCTTCTGTTCACCATGAGCGGAGGAGCGCTTGCGGCGAACCATTACCTGATCACCTCGACCAAGCAGATCAGCCCGAAGGTTCTCAAGAAGCTGAAGGGCAACGCCGGCAAGAAGGGCACAAAAGGCACCCAAGGAGCGCCTGGTCCACAGGGTCCCACGGGGGCCGCCGGCGACAAAGGTTCCACCGGGGCCACCGGCGCCAAAGGAACCGAAGGACCGAAAGGAGCAACCGGGGAACCCGGGTTCTCGGCTCTCTCGACACTGCCTTCGGGCGCATCGGAGAGTGGCGAGTACGGGGCCGGTACGCCGGGTGGCACTGCTGGAGAAACATTGGAAACGTCGGCCAGCTTCCCGATACCGCTGGCCGAAGACGCGCCGGCGAGCCAGGTCGTGTTCACCAGCGTCGGCGTACCGGTGACCCACTGCAGCGGGCCAGGACAGGCCGACAAAGGATTCGTGTGCGTCTACAGCAATAAAGCCGTCAACGTGAATCCCGCGACGGAGATCATCTTCAACCCCGAGATCTCTCCCTCGCCTGGAGGAACAGGACGGTTCGGCTTCATGCTGGCGTGGACGATCACGGGCGCCGACCCGGGAGTGTTTGGCACCTACACGGTGACCGCCGGTTAGCTCGCAACTGGATTCAGCGTGACGAAGCTGCGCTCGCGCCCTGTCGATTCGGCAGGGCGCGGGCGCGTTAGCCGGTGCCGGCATCGCGCAGCAGTCCGAGGATCTGCTCCCAGACGGTGTGGAGGCGTCTGACGACGCGCGTCACGGGGGCGGAGGTTCGGCGCCTGCCGATCGGCTCGGCAGTTGCCACGACCAGCCTCCCATCAGCCGCCCTGAAACCCCAGGGACACCTAGGGTGCCGTAGCCGTCGCCCGCAGGCGGCCTCTCTTAGACTGTGTGCATGTCCGACGACCAGCTCGCCATTGGCGGCCAGCTCGGCAGCTACCTGATCGATTCGGTCATCGGGCGCGGCGGTATGAGCGTGGTGTATCGCGCGCGGCACACGCGGCTGGGCATGTGGGTGGCGCTGAAGGTGCTCGCGCCACAGCTCGGCTCGGACGATGGCTTCCGCGAGCGCTTCCTGCGCGAGGCGCAGATGGCCGCCGGCGTCGACCACCCGAATGTCATCCCGATCCACGACATGGGGGTCCACGAAGGCTCGCTCTACATCGTCATGCGCTACGTCTCGGGCGGTGACCTGAAGGCGATGCTGGCCGCAGGAAGCATCGAGCCGGCGGTCATGCTGCGCGTGCTCACGCCGGTGGCGCAGGCGCTCGACGCCGCCCATGCCCGCGGCCTCGTCCATCGCGACGTCAAGCCGGCCAACGTGCTCATCCAACGGTCGCCGGGCGGCGAGATAGAGCACGTCTACCTGACCGATTTCGGGATCGCCAAGAGCTCGGCTGCGCTCACGGGACTGACGGGCACAGGAGTGTTCATCGGCACGATCGAGTACATGGCGCCCGAGCAGATGGAAAGCCGCGAGGTGAGCGCGCAGACCGACGTCTATGCACTCGGCACGACCATCTATCAGTGCCTCTGCGGCCGCCTTCCCTTTCACCGTGAACTGAGCGAAGGCGCTCGTCCGCCGGTCGGAGAGCCCGACCCGATCAGCGCGTTGCAGCCAGGGCTCCCGGCGGAGCTCGACGACGTCCTCGCGAGAGCGCTTGCGCGAAATCCTGTCGAGCGCTACGCCTCGTGCGGGGAACTGATGAGCGCCTGCGAGCAGGCGCTCATCACTCGTGGCGCGTTCGCTTCATCCGACTCAGCGAGTCCTGTCGCGCCCACCGAACGAGTCGATGAGAGCGCGTGGCCAGCAGCCTCCTCCTCAGGCGAGCCGGCTGCCGTTCAGGCAGCTGCGGGCTCCCCAGCTGACCAGTCGTCCCCGCGAGCCCGTCGGAACCGCAGGCGCTCGCTGGCCTTCGGGCTCGTCGCGCTCATCGGCATCGGCGTCGGCGTCGCGGTCGCGATCCTGTCCTCATCCTCGAAGACGGCCTCGGGAGAAGTGACAAGATCCGCTCTCGGTCCCGTCCCGACCAACCGCGTCGTCGGATCGGGCCAGGTAAGCGTGCGTCTGGTCGGCGATGTGGCGACGGTGACGCTCGCCACCAACGACCTCGACGGCGACGCGTCGCTCGCGCACGCGATGCACATCCACGCCGGTGGGAAAGGAGAGTGCCCGCCCGCGTCGGCTGCGCGCCTGCATAACGGGCATCTGGCGATCGACACCAACGACGGCATCCTCTACTATGGCCCGCCGGTCCAGTCGCTGACGACGAGCGGTGACACGAGCTTGTCGAGCATCCTCGTGTTCCGGCGGTATCCGAGCGGCGGGATGATCAGGTACTCCCGCACGATCACACTGCCGCCAAAAGTTGCAGCGCAGATCCGCGAGAACAACGCTGTGATCGTCGTGCACGGAATCGACTACAACGGCAGCGGCATCTACAGCGGAGTGCTCGAACGCAGCGACCTCAACTCGGCACTGCCAGCAACCGCGACGGCGCCGGCACTGTGCGGGCCGCTCAAGGGGCCGCAGGAAGTCGCCAGCACGGCCGATCGTCCGGCGATCTATACGGCCTCACTACGTACCACGCGCATCTCGATCGGCGAATTGCTTACGTGCATCGCGCCGCCCCCCGCCGAAAGCGCCGACGTACGGCCTCGCAAGCAGGGCTCGCAGGGCGCAGGCCCGCAGGCAGCAGCCTGAGAGGCTAATACGATGCCCGATCAACCGGCAGTCGGCGATCCGATCGCGCGGCATTCGCTCTCTCCGGCAGAGCTTCAGAAATTGATGAGTGTCGAGCGAGCGGGATCTGGCTTCCTGGCCTATCGCGACGAGCGCGGAGACCTGCACATATTCACGCCCGGCGATCGCGATGGAGCGAGCACGATCGGTCGCCGCTCGGAGGCGGACCTGTGCATCTCCTGGGACAGTCAGGTGTCCGGGCTGCACGCGGAGCTTCACCATGTCGGCGGCGAGTGGACGATCGTGGATGACGGGCTCTCGACGAACGGTACCTACGTCGATGAGCGGCGCGTCGTCGGACGCCAGCGACTACAAGATCGTGGCCGCGTACGAGTCGGACGCACCGTTCTCACCTATCGCGCCGCGCAGGCTACGGACATCGGTGAGACCGTCGTGGCCGGAAGCGCGCCCCGAATTCAGCTCACGGACACCCAGCGGAGCGTCCTTGTCGCACTCTGCAGGCCGTATCGCGAGGGCGATTATGCAACGCCCTCAACCAACCAGCAGATCGCCGCCGAGCTCTTCCTGAGCGTCGACGCGGTGAAGATGCATCTGCGAACGCTGTTCGGGAAGTTCGCCCTGGGCGACCTGCCTCAGAACCAGAAGCGTGCGCGTCTTGCCGAGACCGCCCTGCAGACGGGCACGATCTCTCGGCACGAGCTCGGTTAGCGCAAGCGCGCGGGCGACGGAAACGCGGTAAGCGATCTCTCCCCCTAGGGTGCCTTTCCGGCTGGCTCTTCCCGGGCGAGGATGGTCCCACAAACCAACCGCCCCATACAGGAGGTAGTCGAAAATGCTCAACAGCAAGATCCGCACTACAGTCATCGCGCTCGCCGCATCGCTCGGCTTCGTCGGTGCGGCGATCGTGCCCGCCGCTTCGCAGGCTCAGTGGCACACGATCGTTGTCGGCGGGCACATCATCACCCATGGGAACTTCACCCAGGGCGGCGTGAGCCCGTGCACACGGATCAGCGGCGAACTCGACAAAGCCAGCGGTGCCGTCGGCGACTATGAGGAGTGGAAAGGCCGCCACGACGCGGGCGAAGCGACCGCGAGCAAAGAACTAGAAAACGCGGAAGCAGCAGTCAACCGCGCTCGAGGAGAAGCATTTGAATATGGCTGTGACGTGGCCCCGGCCTAGAGACCTTCCGTGGGCGCCGAAAGAAACGAACGAGGGTCCTCATGTGGGGGCCCTCGTTTTTGCACCGTGTCCTCTCTGTGAGGTGGACCGGGCGGAGCGCAAGCAGGCGGAGCCGGCCCACGCGCTCTCGCCGCGCGCAAGCGGCGATGCCTTGTCGGCGCGACGCTGCACCTCGGACACGGCGAACCGTGCGGCACCGAGGTGCTCGACTGGCAGGCCGGCTACATAGACGCGTTCCTAGACGCGCTCCGGTCCGCCGACTGGGCCGACGCCGAGACCGCGCGCGCCGCCATCGTTGTACGCATGCGTGAGTACCTGCCAAGCGACAGACTCCAATTCCTCATGGAACTCTCGATAGATCCGCTGGTCGATCAGCTGGGGGGCGCTGATGTCGGCCGCCGCGTACGTCACGCCGCGGCCTCCAGAATGCTGTCGTTCACGTCGGTGGGCCCGGGTGCGCCCGCGGCGTACACCGGCTTGCGGTTGAGACCTTTTCGCTGGAAGTCCTCAGCCAGGAGCGTGCCCACCTCCCCAAGCAGCGCGCGCCGGTCGCATCCCCGACGCGCCAACAGCCTGGCGGTGGCGCCCAACAGGCGCGGCGGTGTGAAGACTTGCGAGGGGTGGGACCGGTGGCTGTAGAACAGATCGAGGAACGTGCCTATCTTGCCCTTCTCCAGCAGTCGCCTCTCGATCTCGGGTACCACCGCGGGAGTCGACCCAGCCTTCCCCATATCGGTCGCGAGCCAGTAGTGCTCGGCCGCGTCCTTGTCTCGCCAGCTGCCCCAGGCCGCCATCTCACGATCGATGTCTTCTGCGGAGCCATCCAGCGCGGTTGCGATCGCTGGCACGAGCGCGTCGACCTGCCGGAATGCGTCCTGTATGCCCTGGCCGGGTGTTGGGTCCTTGAAGTTGCCGGCGTCGCCCACCAGCACCCAGCCGGGGCCGGAGGCCTCCCGGAAGAACCCCTCCCAGCGCAGCATCCCAAAGAACTTCCCGGTCCGCCGCGCGCTCGAGAGCGCCTGCGCGACGGGCCGGCAGCTGCATGCGTACTCCATGAAGCTGCCCTCCAGATCCTCCCGGAAGCGAGGGAGATCAACCAGATCCGGGATCAGGATGACCTGATAGAGGCCGCTGTCGGCGTGCGTCGCGATCACCATCCGATTGCCCCACCGGTGGAACACGAATGCCGGATCGGAGTCGGGCTCGACCCCCTCGAAGAAGGACCAATACATGAAGCGCTCGTTCGGCGTGAGGTTGTACTTGCGAGCCCCGACGAGGCTCGCGATCGTCGAGTTGCGACCGTCGGCGCCGACAACAAGCCGTGCCCGGAGCGTCGTCTCCGAGCCGTTCTGTGCGACCCGCACGCCAGCCACTCGACACCGATCCTCGAGGAGTCCTGTCACCTTGCTCGCCATCCGCAGCTCAGCGCCCGCCTCCGCGGCGGTCTGAGCCAGGATCGGATCGAGCAGCAGCCGGCGCACCGATGCTGTACCGCCGACGTCGCCTGAACGCAGCTGAATCGGGGTCACGAACTCGAGGTCCTCCTGGCGCAAATCGACGCGGTCGAGGAATGGCGCGCCGGTCGCGCGTATCTCTTCGATCACCCCGAGGCGGTCTAGGAACGTCAGCGCCTGGGCCTCGAAGATGTGCGTCGAGAGGGTGTCGCTCGGAAAGCTGGCCTGCTCCACGAGCGCGACCTTGACGCCCCGGCGTGCGAGCAGCGCCGCCAGCGGCGACCCCGAGCAGCGCGCACCCACGACGATCACATCGAATTCTTGGCTCATACGTCCTCCGATCTCTCTGTTGGCTGCGAGGTCTGGCCTCGTTGCTAGCGAGACTGACCGGCAGAGGCTCGTGGTACATCGGCGAGATGGCGTATTCGAGCCGGCAGCAGTCGCGTAATCGGCGCGGGTGCTGCCGGCTCGGTCGAGCGCTAGGTCTAGAGGTCCCTTCGCGCGACTTGCGCTGCGAGCTCGGCGCGCGAGGAGACGGCGACCTTGGCGAACACGTGGGACAGGTGAGCCTGCACGGTACGGGGCGAGATGAACAGACGCTCGCCGATCTGAGGGTTGGTCAGGCCCTCGGCGACGAGCTGCACGACTCGCAGCTCGGCCGGGCTCAGGCTCTCCCAACCGCGAAGCGGCCGCTTGCGTTCTCCGCGGCCGCGCTCGGCGTAAGCGACCGCGTCATCGAGCGAGGCCGAGGCGCCGGCTGACCACGCCGCTGCGAACGCCTCCTGGCTGAGCGCCTCGCGCAGCGCGCGGAGATCCGCTTCGTAGTGCGGCTGGCGCACCGGGAAGCGCACGCAGCCCACGGCGACGCGAATGCCGTCTGCCGCACCGAGCAACCGAACCGCCTGCTCTGTGTTCTGCAGCTCTGAGACGAGCGCCGCGAGCGACTCCAGCACGTCCGCGACGCCGCCCGGGTCGCCGGCGTCGTAGAAGGCGCGCAGCGCCTCGTGCAGCAGCTCCTCAGCTGTGGAGACCTCGCCGACCTGGCGTGCGAGCTGCGCCTGCGCCTCGAGCGCGTTCCCGATCGCCAGCGGGCTCCCGCTCTCGCGCGCGACGGGCACCGCTTCTTCGATCGCTGCCACGGCCGGTGCCGTCTCTCCGCGCGCGAGCAGGGCGGCTGCTGTGATGAGCAGCGCGCTGACGGTGCTACCGGCGTAATTGTTGGCCCGTGTCGCCGGCAGCGCCTCACTCATCAGCGCCTCCGCGCGGTCGAGCTCGCCGGTGGCGTACTCCAGCAGTCCCAGCTGCCACTGCATCAGTGGCGTGGCGTTGTGAGCCATACGCACGCCCAAGGCGATCGCCTCCTCGATGTGCGCTCGCGCGGCCGCCCACTCCCCGGTGCGGGTCTTGGCGAACCCGAGGAACGAGAGATCGAGCATCGTGAACAGCGGGTCGCCGAGCGAACGCGACTGCGCGAGAGCCTCCTCCAGCGCCTCCTCCGCCTCCGCGAATCGACACTGCAGGGTCGCGTTGAGGCCGAGCCACGTGAGCGACTCACGGATACCGAGCAGGTTGCCAGCCGCACGCGATACCGCGAGGGCGTCTTGGAGCAGCGGAGGGCCTGCCTTCAGCTGCCCGCCCATCGTTGCAAGAAAGCCGGCTCCGTAGAGCCCATCGGCCAGAAACCAGGCATCTCCGAGCGGGCGGGTGATGGCGATGCTCTCCTCGAGCACGGGCATCGCGGCCTCCGGCTCGAGCGAGATCAGCGCCCACCCGATCAGATCGAGCGCTCGACCCACCGTGCGCTCGTCACCCACCTCACGGCCAATGGCAAGCGCCTCCTCGGCGAAGCGCCGTGTCGCCACCCAGTCGGCTGCGATCGTTCCGATGTGGCCCACGGCAACCAGCGCCTTTGCCCGAGGGAGCCCGCTTGCACCCTCCCCGGCGAGCGCCGATTCGAGGTGCCCGCGGCCCTCGCGCCAATGGCCGCGCGCCTCGAAGAACAACCACAGCGCAGCGGCGAGGCGTAGGGCCTCGTCGACGCGCCCCGCATCGACCGCCCACCCGAGTGCAACGCGGAAGTTGTCCAGCTCTGTCGTGAGCGGCCCGAGCCACTGCTCCAGGCGCGCCCCGAACAGGTCCGGCTCTGCGGACTCGGCAAGCCGCAGGTGGTAGTCGAGGTGCTGGTTGCGCACGAGCGCTGCCTCTGCGGCATCGCTGAGCTTCTGCCGCGCGTACGCACGGACCGTCTCCAGCAGCGCGTAGCGAGTCTTGACGCCCTGCTCCTCGACCTGCACCAGCGACTTGTCAACGAGGCTCGAGAGCAGGTCGAGGATCTCAACGACCTCCAGACCACCGCCGGCACAGACCGCCTCGACGCCATCGAGCGTCCAGCCGCCGGCGAACACGGAAATGCGTCGGAACAATGTTTGCTCGGACGCGCTCAGCAGGTCGTGGCTCCAATCGACCGAGGCCTCGAGGGTGCGCTGCCGCGGCATCGCCGTGCGTGAGCCCCCGGTCAGCAGCACGAACCGCTCGCGCATCGCGTCGGCGATCTCCTGCGGCGTCAGCAGCCGCGCGCGTGCCGCCGCCAGCTCGATCGCCAGGGGGATTCCGTCCAGGCGCCGACAGATCGTCGCCACCGCCTGCGCGTTCGCGTCCACCAAACGGAAATTTGGTCGCACCTGTCGCGCCCGATCGCAGAACAGCTGGATCGCTTCGACCTCCGCGAGCGCGGCCCGTGCCAGCTCAGCTCCCGGAACCTGCAGCGAGGGAACCCGCCAGCTCTGCTCGCCCTCGACGCCGATCGACTCGCGGCTCGTCGCCAGAATCACGAGACCGGGACACCCCTCGAGCAGCCTAGCCGCCAACTCGGCGCACGCGTCCAGCAGGTGCTCGCAGTTATCCAGTGCGATCAACAGCCGGCGCTCGGCGAGCTGCGCCGTCAGCGTGTCGATCACCGGCTGCGACGGGAGCTCGCGAATCGAAAGCGCGCTCGCAACCTCACTGGCCACCAGCGCCGGATCGCCGATTGGCGCCAGATCCACCCACCACACACCATCAGGGTGATCGTCGAGCGTCTCGGCGGCCACCTGCAAGGCCAGCCGTGTCTTCCCGCTCCCACCCGCTCCGGTCAGAGTCAGCAGGCGCGATCGGCCGAGCAGCTCACGAACCTCTACGATCTCGGCCTCGCGGCCAACGAAGCTGGTGAGCTGGACGGGCAGGTTGTTCGGGAGGGCTGACAGCGAGCGCAGCGCCGGGAAGTCGTCGTGTAGATCCGCGTGGCACAGCTGGTACACCTGCTCCGGCCGCGCCAGGTCACGCAGCCGATGCGCACCGAGGTCACGCACGCTGACCCCGTCCGGCAGGGCGCCTGCCACCAGCTCATACGTCGAGCGCGACAGCAGCGTCTGCCCGCCATGTCCGATCGCCCGCAGCCGAGCACAGCGATGGATCGAGGGGCCGGTGTAGTTGCGCGCATCGCGCAGCACGGCCTCACCGGTGTGCACCGCGACACGCACGCGTAGATCCACGCCCTCAGGCCACTCCTCGCTTCTTATCGCCCGCTGCAGATCGAGTGCGCACGCAACCGCATCCGACGCTCGCACGAACACGCCGACCGCACTGTCACCCTCGCCCTGCTCCTCCGGAAGCACCCCGCCACGCGCCTGCATGGTCTCGGCGAGCAGGTCGTGACAGCGCGCCATCACCCCCGCCATCACCTCGCCCCGCTCTTCCCACAACAAGGTCGAGCCCTCGACATCGGTCAGCACGAACGTCACCGTCCCAGTCGGGACGATCGCCACCGCGTCCTGGTCAACTCCGCCCACCGGAATCATGATCGCCTCGTGCATCATCCCAACACTGTCGCGCCGCGCACGTCACTACATCGGCCAAATGGCCTATTCCACGTCAGACCAGACGACCGGCCGCTAGTCAGCCCACCAGTCGCGCTGACCCGCCACGTCGTCGCGCGGGTTCTCGCCGAGGTTGGGCGCACCGAAGACGAGGATCTCGAGGCCGTCCTGCCCGCCCTCGTAGCCTCGCCACGTGCCGGGTGGGATGCGAACCACGTCCCACTCCTTGACCTCGACGATCTCGTCGTCGAGCTTCATCCGCCCGCTCCCGCGCACGACCACGTAGATCTCCTCCTGCTCCTTATGCGTGTGGCCGTATGGAAAGCGATAGTCGGGTGGGATGCGCTGATAGCAAAGCCCGCACTGCTCGAGCTCGAGCGCCTTGCTTGCGTGGCGAAACTCCAGGTCCGGCGCGCCGTCGAAGTTGGACCCGACATCCTCGAGATCCTCCTTGAGGTTCCTGAGCGTGAACGGCACGGCCACGATCCTACTATTCATCTCCGCCCCGCTGGCGGGTCGTGGGCATCGTCGGTGGGCCCGGCGTCACTTGGGTAAGACGACGGTGTACGAGGCGCAGTTGGGGCTACTCCTCAAACCGGGGTGCGCAGCAGCAGCAATAGCAGTAGCACATGAGTGCGCCGAATGGACCGGTCCTGAACGCGTAGGGAACGCCCGCCGGGATGAACATCCAATCTCCCGTTGTGAGCTCCTCGTCCTGGTAGATGATTGATCCCGAGGCGATAAAACGGATTCCATCGCCCTCGTCATGAGAATGCTCTGGTACGTCGATATCGGGTTGCCCATAGGTGATGAACAGGTGCGAGGGCTTATCTAGGTAAACCGGCAGCTGCCACTTCGAGAACCCATCGTCCGGAACGTTCGAGACCGCTAGGAGCTCCTGCCCGTCGCGCGCGAGGGGATCGCGAGACGTCAAGATCTTCCCTGTGGGGTCTAGGCCGATCCGCTCCTGGATCGCTCTGACGCGCGCCATGCAGTCCTCGAAGGACGCCACGTTGGGATCGAACTCCTGCCTCATGATACCCACCTTTCCACGGAATCGTTCCGACTGTCGGCACAACAGTCTAACGGACTCCAGAGCTGAGCGCAATTGCTGTTCGCGACCTCACACGCCTCAACAGTGGTCTGGTTTCCGACGCCCCACACCGTGTTCAAGCACGGAAGTTTGGGTCGGCGAACCCCATAAGGACGGGCCCAATGGTTGCACCAACGCTGGCCAAACACCTGGACTCGGGGGCGCCACTTTGCGGCGCTCGCGGGCAGAGCGGTCCCGCGGCGCTCGGCGCTACTCCTGCGAGCGGTGGCGCAGCCCGTCGAGGGCGATGTGCACCAGGTGCCTGGTCTGCTCCGGGTCGCTCGAAGGGGCCTTGGCGATCGCCATCACCATTTGGATGACCTGTGCGATCGTCACGTCCGACCGCACTGCGTCCGCCTCCTGGGCGCGCTGAAGCAGCGGCTCGCCGGCGGCGAACAGGGCTGCCCGGCAGCTCTGAAAGAGAGCGGCATCGCGTTCGAGATAGTTGAGCAGCTCGTGGGACAGGGCCTGCTTGGTCGCCATGTAGGCGATGACGCGGTCGAACCAGCTGTTCAGCGCCTCCCACGGATCCCCGCTCTCGAGCTGCCCCGCCGTCTGGCAGACCTCCGTCACCTCGTCTACGTACACCGCCTCGAGCAGCGCCTGGCGCGTGGGGAAGTGCCGGTAGAGCGTGCCGATGCCGACGCCCGCTCGGCGCGCGATCTGCTCCAGCGAGGTGTTCTCACCGCCCTCGGCGAAGGCCTCGCGCGCAGCCGCGAGGACCTTCTCGTAGTTGCGGCGGGCGTCCGCGCGCCTGGGGCGGGTGAGGAGAGTCTCGGGAAGTGCCTCGGTGGTGTTCATGAATTGCCCTTGACAAGCGGAGGAGGCCTCCGTATGGTTCTGGATCGTCGGCGCCACGGCGCACGGCTGGATCTCGCTGCAAGTGCTCGGGTTCGCTGGCCTCGCGATCGTCCTGATGGCGGCGTTCGTCGCGCTCGAGGCGCGGATCGCGAATCCGATCATGCCGCTGCGCATCCTGGCGGTGCGCGGGATGGTGCCGGCCAACCTGATCAGGGGCTTCCTGGTGACGGGTATGTACTCGACCTTCTTCCTCGGCACGCTGTACCTCGAGCACGTTCGCCACTACAGCGCCATACAGACGGGGGCTGCGTTCCTGCCATGGACGATCACGGTTGCGATCCTCTCGCGCGGCATCACGACCCGGCTCGTCAACCGCTTCGGCGCGCTGCCTGTGCTCGTCGCCGGGATGGGGAGCGCGATGGTCGGCCTCCTGCTTTTCAGCACTTCTGGCCCGGAGACTGCGTTCTTTCCGACGATCTTCTTCGCCTGCTTTGCGATCGGCTTCGGCATCGGCAACGCCTTCATGCCGCTGCTCACGATCGCGATGGCAGACGTGCCGCCCGCCGACGCCGGCCTCGGCTCGGGGATCACCAACGTCTCACAACAGGTCAGCGGCGCACTTGGCCTGGCGGTGCTGGGGGCCCTTGCGACCGACCACACGAAAGCGCTGCTGAACGAACACCATGCGGTCACGAGCTCGCTCCTCAGCGGCTACCACCTCGCCTTCCTCACCGGAGCGGGGGTGATCGGCGTCGGCCTGCTGCTGGCGCTCGCGCTGCTGCGCCCCCGTGACCAAAGCCCGTCGCTGCGGCTCGCCGACGCCAGCCGGCGCGACGGGGCCACCGCCCTCAACGACCTCGAAACGGAGCGACAGGCCGCATGACGACCCAGACCAATGACACCTGCAGTAGCGGGCGCCCGAGTGGCTCCCGTCGTCCCGGAGCCGGCCGCACGGCCATGCGCCGCACGCGCGTGCGCGTGTCCTCAGACGCGGTCGTCTACGCCTACATCCGCGACATTGCGCAGCCACACGCAGGCGAGGCGCCCTCGGCGCCGCGCCCGACCTACGAGAGCGCGCCTGACGACGACTACGCCGTTGAACACGCAAACCTCT
>Ga0209772_10000190_pt1 | contig 15221 bp, 4 predicted proteins | sample BogFormECP03_OM1_FD_188235 | JGI IMG/M metagenome (GOLD analysis project Ga0209772, IMG submission 188235) | Bog forest soil microbial communities from Calvert Island, British Columbia, Canada - ECP03_OM1 (SPAdes) (version 2) | ecosystem: Environmental > Aquatic > Freshwater > Wetlands > Bog ... | reverse complement strand
GGGAATACACCGCGAGCGTAATTCTCGGGTCCGAATGCCCGAGCTGTTGCTGCGCGATGGGAGACAAGATGCCCTGCGCAACGAGGAGCGAAGCGCAGGTGTGACGGAATGCAAGGAGCCCGGCCCTCGGAATTCCGAGCTTTTTCAGCAGCGGTTGAAGTCGACGTTGAGTGAGCTTGCTCGCGACTCGCGACCGCCGCTTGGCCAAAGAGCACAGCGCATTTGAGAAAAAACCGTTGGCTGGGAGGTCGAGCCTCCCAGCCCCGGCAGTTACCTGGTGGAACCGCTGCCTTTTCCGAGAATCTCGTTCCCCGAGATTCCGATAGTTGAACGATCTGAATATGTGGGTTACTTTTTCTCGCTCATTTCTCCACCGCTGGTCGTCTTGTAGACCGAAGAGTTAGTCGAGACGTACAAGATGTCGGGCGAGTCTGAGTCTAGTGCAATGCCGAAGACGCCCAAGTCGTCCAGCCCAGTGTTGATGGCCGTCCAGGAGTCACCGCCATCCGCGCTCTTAAAGACGCCTGCGCCCTCGAATGCAACATATAAGACGTTGTGCCGGCGAGGATCGACCTGAACGGAGCCAGTGCGCGCGGTCTGAAATTCGTCCGGCAGGCCAACGCTCTGGGAGGCAAAAGACGCACCCGAATCAACACTCTTCAACACCCCGGTGAAAGTTCCCGCGTACACGATATTGGACTCGACCGGGTCGACCGTTATGCTCAATGACGGCGTTTCATCTACATTGATCCAGCTCGCCCCGGCATCGCTGGATCGCCAGATCCCGCTGTTACCGGCAAAGAAAACGGTCTGGTGGTGTTCGGGGTCAACCGTAATTCCCCTTCCACTGAGGCCCAGAAAGTCGTCCGGAAGGCTGTTCGGAGCGAGGTCGATGCGAGTAAAGGTCTCGCCAAAATCCACGCTTTTCCAAATGCCGTCGCCACTCCGAAATGTTGAAACGTAAATGGAGTGATCAACAGGATCCACAGCTACACCGGCAACGTAGATGGTGCTCGATCCGAAAAGGCGGCGTTCCCAATGCCGGCCGTGGTCAGAAGATCGATAGAGACCCCCGCCGGTAAACGAGCCTGCATAGACTAGGTTTGGCTCCTGAGGGTCGAAGGCGATGCCACGTGGCGCTCGGGATGTCAGTCCATTCGCGCCACCATCCTCCCAATTGCGACCGCCATCGTGAGTAACAAGCAACCCGCCGTCATTCGTAGAGAAGAACACGTGTCCGCGGTTGGCCGGGTCGATTCCGAGAGCGTGTCCGTTCTGGCAGCGGCAGTCTGACAGTTGGCTCCAGGCCACTCTTCGCCAATTCGAGGTCCCGCGATCATCGTCATTGGAGTTTGTTGTCGTCGCTGGATGCTCGAACACTCCGTCGAAGTTGGTTCCCGCGAAGACTGATCCGTCCTGTCCAACGCTAAGAACGAGACCTAATCCGTCGGATATTTTTGCATTTGTCCAAGTTGCGCCGTCGTCTTTGCTGACGGAAACCCCTTGAGTCGCGGTCCCCGCATACAAGCGGTCTCCACTTTTCGCCAGCGACAGAACGACACCGACGGCCGGTGAGCCGGTGCGGACAAAGGAAGCTCCTGCGTTCGTGCTTTTGTAGACCCCATCGCCATTGGAACCGGCATAGATGACGTTGCTATTGGTGGGATCCACGTACAAAGACCATACGGTCGTGTCGATGGTGAGTGGATTCCACGTGGCGCCGCCGTCAACACTTTTGAACGCTCCGGTTCCGGCGGTTCCCGCGTAGAGTACGCTCGTACTATTCGGATCGATTGCCAAGGAGAAAACCAACGGGTTGTCGATGCCATTCGCAGAAGACACCCATGTGTCGCCGCCGTCGACCGTCTTCTGTAAGTCACCGTTAAACCCCGCGTACAAAATATTTGCATTCGTGGGATCGATAATCAACGACAGAGGTGAGAGGTCGTTCCCTGTAACGCTCCATGTGGCTCCCCCATTTATGGTCTTGTAGATGCCGGCGCCCGTCCCCGCGTAAACGAGATTGGGATTACCGTGCACCATCGCCAGCGATATCACGACTAGCGAATCGAGGCCTTGATTGGCCGCCGCGAAGGTCTGGCCGCCGTCCTTGCTCTTGAGAATTCCCCCGCCCAAGCTCGCGATGTAGACTGTGTGCGTCGCATCGTCAATAGCGATCGAGGCTTCAATAGAGGGTGGCGCGGGACCGACCGATCTCCAAGCTCCCGCTGTTCGGGAGGTTCCACCAGGGAGTGGCTTTGTTTGAGCACTGGAATTCGCAGGCATGCTCAAAAACAATGCAAAAAGTAGCGCAAAGCAGATACTGACGGCTTCCTTACTTGCTGATTGACGTCGCCCTGTTTCGTTCATGGGTTGCTCTCCTTAACTGAATTAGTTGTTCTGAGTCTTGAATGACCGTTGAAGCTCGCGACTACATGCTCTGCGGGTTGCTGCTCAAGTCACCGAGGTAGCTCGCGCGGCCCGGACTATGGAACCGAAAGGATGAGGCGGTCAATGCACACGGAAACATCCCTCAGTAGGCCTTGGGTAACTGCGTAAGTTATAGATAACGCTATGAATGAGGGCCCTATCAATTGACAACGACGAAGGGCAGTGCTAGTGTCCTGCGCAAGGCTCACCATGAAAGACAACCTGACGCCTTCACACGGATATAAGTTTGGGCCTTACCACGCGGACACGGTCGCGTTGGAATTGCGGAAGAGTGGAATTCGGATCCGGCTGCAGCCAAAGCCGTTTCAGGTGCTCAAGGTCCTTTTAGAGAGGGCAGGCCAAACAGTTAGTCGAGAAGAGCTTAAGAAGCTGTTGTGGTCTCCCGACATATTCGTCGATTTCGACCACGGACTGAATACAGCCGTTAATAAAATCCGCGAGGCCCTGAGTGATTCCGCGGAAGAACCGCGATACATCGAAACACTGCCTAACGGCTATAGATTCATCGGTGCTATCAGCGAACGATTTGAACAGACCTCCATCGCAACCGCGTCGTCACTAGCACCGTCGCTTCTCACCGCCCATGCGGATCCAAAGCGTGAGATTACATCGAGAAGACGCTATCTCGGAGTGGGTGTCGGACTAGCGTTTCTGATTGCTGTGGTTTTTTGGCTGTTTCACATCCCCCGGAAGGTGTTTGGAATCTCTCCTGGGATCCAATCGGTTGCTGTTCTGCCGTTGAAAAACCTTTCTGGAGACCCCTCTCAGGAATATTTCAGCGATAGCATGACCGACGAATTAATCACGCAACTCGCGAAAATTTCGAGCCTTAAGGTATCGTCCGCGGCATCGATAGCTCGTTATAAGAATACGTCGGCTTCCGCTTCCGAGATCGGCCGGGATTTAAAAGTGGATGCATTCGTTGAAGGTGGTGTGGTGCGTACCGGCGACAAGATTCGCGTCACCGCCCAACTAATCGACGCCCGGACGGACCGGCACATCTGGGCGGAGGATTACCAAGGAGATCTGCGGGATATTCTCGTTCTGCAAAACGACATCGCCACAGCGATCGCACATAGCGTCCAGGCAAAGATTGCTCCTCCGAATGCCTCAACGGCGTCCCTTCCGCGACAGGTAGATCCGCGTGCCTACGACGCATATATCAGAGGGCGCGGGTATTGGCTTCGAAGCAATACCGAAAATTTTCCTCTGGGTGATATGGAGAAAAGCGGGGAATTGTTCAAGCAGGCTATCCAGTACGATCCTGCTTTTGCACCCGGCTATAGCGGGCTTGCCAATTATTACGGTCTAATGGCGGGCAACGGCTTGATTCCAGTCAAAGAGGGTTGGCGCCAGTCGGAGGAGGCCTCCCGGAAGGCGCTTGCTCTCGATTCCGGTCTGGCGGAGGCTCACTTCTCGCTCGCATCAAAAATGCTTTTCTACGATTGGGACTGGGCGGGCGCTGAGCGGGAGATACAGCATGGTTTGGAGCTCGATACTCATGATGCCCAGCTCCATAACTTGTATTCTCATTTGCTTGCCTATACTGGCCGCTTTGATCAAAGCATCGCAGAAGCTCGTCGAGCCGCGGACCTTGACCCTCTGAGCGAGCGGTTTGCGGTGGAGCGAGCGCTTCGCTTTAGCCGTCGTTACGATCTTTTTCTAACTGAAGTGGCTGTAGTCTTCGTACAGGATCCTGCGCGGATTCACAAAGAAAGAGCATGGGTGTACAACGCCAAAAAACAGCACGCCGAAGAGGTCAGCGAAACGGACCAGCAGCTTCGAATTGAAGGATGCGTTTCTTGCGCCGATCGCCTGGCATACGCATACTCGCACTCGGGTTACCCAGGCTGGCTCCGCGAAAAGCTGAAGCAACTGAACCAAGACTCACACGGAAACGCGATGACCTTCGAACATGCCGAACTCTATGCGGCCATGGGAAATACCGATATGGCCATGCAGTATCTTGATCAGGGCTACCGGGAACACACAGAGCCACTACTCAGGCTGCAGCTGAATCCCGCTTATGACGACATGCGAACCGATCCACGATTCCAGGAGCTGATCCATCGTATCGGGTTGCCTCAATAACTCGTTACGATCGGATTGTCGCGCTTACGTAAAGATATTCCCAGCCCGCAACTTCTTTTTTGTGTTATTAGTGTCAACACAATCGGAAGTCCCGACGTCCTGAGGCTGGTCGCAGTGTCTAGAAGACGTAAGCGCCTTACGTTGCCTGCCGCGCTAGTCGTACTGCTTTGCGCACTTCACGTCCCGAGCGCCCTGGCGCAAGTAAGCAAAGGCTCGATATCAGGGACACTGTTCGATCCTCAGAAGGCCGTAGTCGCCGGGGCTGACGTCACTGTCACAGATACGGACACAAACGAACAATTCGACGCCATTACAGATTCGGCCGGCTTTTTTCAGGCGAATTTGCTGCCGGTAGGAACTTACCGCGTGGAGATTTCCAAGCCCGGATTTAAAAAATTATTCGTCGAGCAGGTGCGCGTCAACGCCGGGTCTGATCACGGGCTCGGTACGTTCCAGTTGGCAGTCGGCGAAGTTACCACTACCCTCGAAGTGGCGGCCACCTCGCGGCTTGTCGAAAACACCCAAGCGCAAATCTCCAGTTCCTTCGGAAGAGAAACTCTCACCACGTTTCCCGGGCTCCTCGAGAACAATGGCCTCGACAATCTAGCGCTTACCGTTCCGGGGGTCGTGAACAGCGGCGATCTGGCGTTCTCCAATATCAATGGCACAGGCTTTGCCGTGAACGGCCTGCGCGGAAGAAGCAACGACCAGCAGATCGACGGACAAAATAATAACGACAATTTGGCGGAAGGCCCCAGCCTGGCACTCTCAGATCCCGAGTTCGTCGAGGAATATCAAATCACCACCAGTAATTTTGACCCGGCGTACGGCCGGGACTCGGGATCGGTTGTTAACATCCTCACCAAGTCCGGAACAAACAGCCTCCATGGTTCCTTGTATGCCACGGAAGGAAACTGGAGATTCAACGCTCTTTCGCCAAATCAAAAGACCTTCGAAGGATTGACGCAGGTTCCCGCTTCTAATAACGCGTTCTTGGGCGCAACGATTGGCGGCGCGGCCATCAAAGACAAGCTCTTCTTTTTCGGCGGCGTGAACGCGGAACTAACCAACCAGGCCGGCGTATTTAGCACCGGACAGTTGACACCCACGCCGGCGGGTGTTGCAACACTGGCGCAGTGCCTTCCGGACAGCAATTCGGTGAAGGCGCTCGAAACCTATGGCCCCTATTCCGTTAAAGCCGGCAACCCCATCCCGCAGGGACCAGTTGTGCCAATGGACTTTGCGAATTGCCCGGGCGTCGACATGGCCGGAATTCAGAGAATTCTGCCTGCAGATTTCCGCCAACATGATTTCGTTGTCAAACTCGATTACAAAACCCCGCAGAATTACTTCTACGGCCGCTATATATTCGGAAGAAATAATCTCTACAACGACGACGGTAACGCGGCGGGCGGATATCCGTCCGACACTCTGCTGTTCTCGCAGGACTATGCCTTCAGTTGGACGCGTTTCATCAGCACCCAAACGGCAAACGAATTTCGCGCCTCCTATGGCAGGTTGAACGATCAGGATGGCGGCAATTCGATTGGAAACACGGTTCCCCGGGCCGCTCAACTTGGGAACGCCGTCACTACTATCTTCTTCAATGATCCCAACATACTGAGTCTGGGAGTCGCCCTCGGTTCGCCGTTTGGCCGCGTCGTCAATACCTATCAAATTCAAGATAACTGGACGCATCTGGCAGGCCGGCACTCACTGAAAGCCGGTGCGAATTTCACCCATCTGCGTTCGCCGAACATCGGTCTCACTGAATATAACGGATTCTTCCGATACAGCGACTTTGGCGCATTTGTGGCCAACACGCCCAACCGCGTGCAGCTCGCTTCGGGGAATCCGTACTTGGATTTTCGAGAGAGCGACACGTTTTTATATCTTGGCGACGATTTCAAGTTGTCGCCAACCTTTATCCTCAATCTGGGATTGACCTGGTCCTTTTATGGGCAGCCCGCGAATGTTCTCCACAAGCTGACCACCCAGTTGCAGACCAGTACCAATCCTCTCTGGGATCCCAGTCTTCCCTTGAGCGCAACAACTTTCCCGGCCTTTCCAGCACCGAAGAATAGCTGGGGCCCTGGCATAGGTTTCGCATGGTCGCCCGGGAAAGGCCTGTTCCGTTCGACAGCGGGAAAAACGGTATTTCGCGGCGGCTACCGCCTCTCTTACGATCCGCCGTACTACGGTATTTATACAAGAATGGCCGGCGGCGCTCCCGCCGTAGTCCTCACCACTCTCACCGGCGCGGATGCCTCGGCAAATCCGTTACCCGCCGTTCCCACCGGGAAGAACGTGCGAACGCTGCTCGCGCCGCACCTGCAGACGGGAATTTTTGATCCGCGTACATTGGGAGAAACCACAATCTCCCCGCATTTCAGCCCCGATCGTGTCCATCAATGGTCCCTTGGCGTCCAGCAGCAGATTGGCCAAAATGCCGCATTCGAGGTGCGCTACGTCGGCAACCACGCGCAAAATCTGTTTCAAACCATCAACGGCAACCCATACATTCTGGGTCTCGCGAATTTGTACCCCCAGCTCGTTCCTGCTGGACTAACGCCGTGCCCTGCATCGCAGGCCGCCATCCCTCAATTGATAGGACGAGAATATTGCACCGGCGGGGCTCTCATCCGTGAGCGCACGAATACCGGCTACTCCGATTACCACGGACTCCAGACCGAATTGCGAAGCACTCATTTGTGGAACCAGTTGACCCTGAAATCCGCCTACACCTTCAGCAAAACCACCGACAATGCCAGCGAGATTGGAGCGACACTCGCCGCCGGCGGCACTTTCGCGATTTCGCAGAGCCAGGTCAACTTTAGGGATCAGGAACACAGCCTCTCCGGGATCGATTTTCCGCAGAACTGGGTTCTCACCGTGCTCGAAGATTTGCCTTTTTATCGTCACCAGTCCGGCTTGCTGGGCCACGCCCTCGGAGGCTGGAAAGTCTCGGCCGTCTATTCGCTCTACTCGGGCCAACCCTTCACGGCAGCACAGTCGGGACTCAATTGCGCCAGCGGTGGCGGCGCGTGCGGCGGAATTCCCGATGCCGAAAATCCATATGATCCTGCCTTTAACGCAGCATTCAGCGGCCCCGATGGCTCGCTGCGCCCCTTCCTCGGAAATTCCGTCGCGCCGGTGCAATCCGTGGGCATCTTCGCCAACGACGTTTGCGCCGTGGATATTGATGGTAATCTCTGCGGAAGTTCCACCATCACTCCGACAACACTAATCAGTCTCAACAAATTCAATAACGGATTTAAGGGAACAATGACCGACGCAGCCGGAAACACAGTCCCAGATCCAGCCCACGCTGCGAGCGTCGTCCTCAAAAATCAAGTCCGCTTCATCGCCAACACGCGCACCGCAGACCAGCTTTTCGGCAGCCCATTCGGAAATGTCGGACGCAATACTTTGCGCACCTCAAAAACGAATGTCCTCAATTTTTCGATTTTCAAAATCACGAATATTTCGGAAAAGTTCAGCCTTCAATTTCACGCCGACTTCCTGAATGCTCTCAATCATCCAAACTTTGCGTCCATCGATCCGTTCATCGACGATGCCGGCCTGACATCCGAATCAACAGGATTCGCAAACCCTCGCTTGTTCGGTTTCTCGAACCGCACGATTTCGTTCGGTGCGAAACTATTTTTTTGAGCTGCGTGGTGACAGAAGCCCTTCCGTGAAGGAGACGTTCCGGCTGCTCCCTACCTCAGTGAGGCGGCTCCCGAGTGCAATACCCGGAAGCCGCCGCCACTTCAGTTGTCGTCGTCGTCCCGTTGCCCCTGGGGCAACGGTGCCGGTGGACGTACTTCGATCGTCGTAAGCACCAGACCAGATGTTGGGTTTGCAAAGTGCAGGATGCGCCCTGCTTCTCCCGGTGCAGCTCCCAGATCGCTAACGTAAATGTCGTCGTGGCCGTCAAGAGCCATGCCCGTAGGCACGTTCAGTCCACTCACGATTTCCTCGGCGATGCCGTTTGCGATCCGGATGATGCGGCCTTGGCCGATGTTTGGAAAGCCCGCCGCACTCGAGAATTCCATAACGTACAGTCTTCCCTGGCTATCCTTCTGTACGTCAATAATGGTCGTAAACCCGCCCCAGTAATCGATCACGAAACCATTGTCCGTTACCTGATACAGCTTCGACGATCCCACCACAACTGGGAACAACCCGAGATTGCCAACGAAGAACCGGCTGTCGAGATGGGTGACAGACGTCGGTACGATGTGTCCGAGTGGTGCGGACATATCGGAGAGTTGTTCAATTCTCCCCGCTTGCCCCCCACCCAGATTGATTCGTAGCAACCTCCCATGGTTCGGCTCGATCACGATCAGATCGCCATGAAAGGCTTTCAGCGTGTACGGCACGCCGTCCGGTTCGAAGTCAGCGGCATCCGGATGCGCCACTGGATGCGCCCGGAAAAATCGGCTCAGGTTGGCAACTATTTCAAAGGTGTGGCTCTGTATGTTGACACGAAGAACAGAATTGGGAAAATTCGGATTCCCGTGGCTGCACCCACCTCCAGCTGTAAGGGCGTAAAGCTGGCCGTTGACGAAAGCGATATCCGCGGCTCCATTCGTATCTCCCGTGGGCAAACTACTCATCGCCGAAGGTAGTCCGTCGACTACCGTCGTGCGCACCCCGTTCGACTCAATCCGCGAGATCCTTGCCGTCGGCCCCCCGTGATACGGGCCGACTGGCGCCGGCACATTCTCACATCCTTGGGGCACCGGCTGCGTCCCACCGAGCCCCGCTTCCGCGAAATAAAGCAAACCGTCTGGTCCGAACGTCAGCCCGCGCGGCCCTTCGAGTCCGTCGGCAACCACGGTCCCGCCGGAAGGAACCGGAGGAGCCTGGGCGAACACAAATGGAGCAAATATTAGGCAGCAAATTGCCAAGCACCAGGCCTTAATCCCTACTCTCACCCCACTGCTCTTACGTTTGAGATTCATTTCTTTCTCCTTTTGCAAATGTCGAAACCGTCCATTGGCTACGAAAAAGACGGCGCACAATCAGGCTCCTTGTAGGTCGGCTGCGAAACGGAAGCAATGCACAGAGGGTAAATTCCTGCTCCACTTCCTCCTCATCGAATAACCGGTTCAAGGAAAGAGGGTTAGGTGATCTTCTCGGCTAGCTCTTATCGGTTAGGTTTTATGACTTAGGTCTATCGAAGGCCGCGGTTGATCCGCTTTATGTCACTTTGCCGTTCTATCAATCAACCGTATTCCTCACCGGACAAAACTTCACGGCTTATTGGCCGTCGGCGGCCAAAAACGTAGCTGTGGGAGATAACGCTAAATTTGCTTATTTTTCCTGCAAATCAGTGTAAAATGCGCTGTCCTTTTTTCCCCGCTAGGACTCAGGTGTCAGCTTCAGGTGCGCGTTCCGATTTAGCAGGTGTTCGAAAATTAGCGCTGCCCTTATTGTGGGCATTGCGTGCGTGGCTGGAGCAGTTCGACTGGCATCTGGGTTGAGGCATTGATTTGAAATTTCGGCTTTAGCAATTGAATGAGCCGCGAGTTTGTGCTGACCGCGGCGCTTGGGTCATTCGGAGGAAGCATGCTCAGTCTACGGGGCGAACGTGAATTCTTTTGCGGTGCTGCGATTGAAGTTGATTCGCGCGGTGTGCTTCTGCGCGCGCGGAGCTGCAGTTCGACGTCGCTCGTTCTTCGAGCCGTACTTTGCGCGCTCGTTGCGCTGGTCTTGCTGCCCGATTCCGCGCGAGCGCAATCGACAACCAGTGCGTTTAATCTCGATACCAGCTACCCGAATTTAAACGTTAGCGCCATCGCGGTGAACACCGAGACGAACAAGATCTACATCGCGACGCAAAGTACTTCGGGCGCCGCCAACGCCGGAAGAATCTTCGTCCTCGATGGCGCGACGAACGCCACAATCACGAGCTTCAGCGACACGAGCATGGACGCGGATCAGCCTTATGCCATCGCCATCAATCCGGTCACAAATATAATTTACGTCGCGAATACCGGCGGCGGCTCGACCTTCGGCAGCGTCACCATCGTTGATGGCGCCACGGATACCTACGTCGCGACGATGAGCGACGGCAATTCAAATGGACCGCGAGCTATCGTTGTGAACCCGCTGACAAATACGGTTTACGCCGCCAACTATATCAGCGGGAATGTCACGGTTTATAGCGGCAGCACTCGCAATCCGATGAACGGGATGGTTACCGCTGGCACTTCTCTCGGAACAATCGGCGTGGGCACAGGCCCGGTTTCATTGGCGCTGAATGCAGCGGCCAATCTCCTGTATGTCGTTAACTCCGGGGTGTCAGGCGGGGTGCAAGTGAATAACGGTAGTGTGACAGTCGTTAACATCGCGAACAGCAATTCAACGACAACGGTCACCGATGGCTCTGGCGCCAAATATCCGGTGGCGGTGGCTGTGGACGATTCCTTGGGTGGCCTGGTTTATGTCGCCAATACCACGCCGCCGAGCCTTACCGTGATCAGCGGGTCGAGTTATTCGTCGAACATCAAGGACACAAATGCTGCGTCTCAGCCGCAGTCAGTGGCTGTCAATCCTTTGACCCACCGTGTGTACGTCGCTGATTATGCTGGGGGTGCCGCGGGCACGGTGAGCATTTTTCAGGGCACCACGTACCAGGCGACAGTGCAGATGAGTACCGGACCGAATGTGGTGGCCGTGGATACGGACACCGATATCGCCTACGCGCCGAACAACAACGGCAATATATCCGTGATCAGCGGCGCGACGGGAATGCAGATCGCCAATCTGCAGAGCGGAGACGGACTTGCGGTTGTGAGCGTGAATCCGGTAACGCACAGAGCGTATATAGCCATCGACAACGTGGGGGATGAGGCCTCGCTGGTGGTGGTGGACGGAGCGACCAACGCGACCACCTCTATGAGCGTGGAGGACCAGCCCCGGGCGATCGTGGTAAACCCCGTGACGAACATGATTTACGTCGCGAACTTCGACGATGACGACGTTTCCGTGATCAACGGCTCCACCAATACGGTTGTGGCTGATCCTTCCGTAGGGTTAGGTCCGGACGCTTTGGCCGTCGATCCGGTGAATAACCTGATCTACGTGGGGAATTTTGATAGCAATTCTGTCTCGGTCATTGACGGTGCGACGAACGAGGTCGATACCGTGTCGTTCTCTACCACGCCGATCAGCGTCGATTCGCTGGCGTACAATCCGGTGCTCAACGAGGTTTACGGCGCGAGCAGCGCCGACAACTTGAGTTTCTCGTTCACTTCGCAATTCGCAAATCAAACTGTGGGCGACGGCGGATTCGTGTTTGGCGGGGCCAATCCAGTCGCCACCGCGACGAATCCGGCGAGCGGCATGCAGTTCAATCTTTTGACCACGGGCACGTACGACCCCTATCTTACGGTTCAAGATATGACCGCGCCGCAGGGTTTCTACGACGACGTCTGCTCCATCTCCGCACCGCCGATCTCCATGGACGTGAACTCGACCACGAATACTGTGTTTATTACTTGCAGCGACGGCACCGTTAATATTGTCCAGGGCGTGGATGTGTTCGGCACTGTAAACTCGTCGGTGATTGCTTCCGCCGCAGGGTACGTCGGCCCCTACTCGGCGATCGCTGTGAACCCCATCACCAACTTGGCTTACGTTGCGGACTATGGGAGTGCCAACCTGTTCGTGATCAATGGCGCAAATAACAGTTTCTTGGCAAACCCAATCAGTGTTGGAGCCAACCCCACCTCGATCGCCATCAACATCGCCACGAATAAGATTTACGTCTTGTCGGGGGTCTCGGGCGGCAATCCGTCGATCACGGTCGTGGACGGTGTGACCAATGCGGTCCTGGCGACAATAACCATAGGCACGGCGAACCAGGGGACGACTTTCAAAAACCAAATTGCCGCCAATCCGGTGACCGGGAACATTTACGGGCTGACGTACGGTGCCGACCGGGCCACGGCGATCACAGAAAATACGGCGGCGACCCCTTGCCTTCCCACCAGCTGCCTGCAAACTACAATCGATACTTTCGATAACAACACGGTGTACACATCAACGCCGACTTTCAGCTTTACGGCCACGAACTCTGCTTCCAGCGCGCCGGTGACTGGGGTCTATTTCCAAGTAGACACGTGGCAGGGGACCTGGAACCCTACAACACTGAGCAGCGGAACCTATTCCGGTACTCTTCCTTCGAACGCACCGCCTATTCCGCCGGGCTTTCATATGCTGTACGCCTACGCAACGGCTGGCGACGATGCAAACACGTCGTCAACCTCGGGGTTGCAGGCCAGCCCGCTCGTTGGCGCGATCGCGGCTTATGGGTTCCTGGTCGCACCACCCATCGCGGACACCCAGCAGAATCTATTTTTTGGAAGCGTTGCCGTGGGGACGAGCGGCGGGTCGCAAACCGCCTATCTGGCGAACAACGGCGCGGCGACCATGACGTACTCGTACACCATTACGGGGGCATATCCCAACGACTTCATACCGGACAGCAGTGCAACTCAAACTTGCGGCGCCAGCGGAACCGTCTCCGCAGTTTCGTATTGCGGGCTGCACATCAATTTCCAACCGTCCACTGTAGGCCCCGAAACCGCGACTCTTATCTGGACCGATAATTCCCTGGCGACCGCTACCAACGCAACGCAAACGATCACTCTATCGGGAACCGGCGCCAATGTAGCGGCGCCGACGATATTGACCGGACCCTCGAACCCCACGTCTCAAACCTCGGCGACTTTCACTTTCAACGATTCGGATTCTGGCGTGACGTCGTTCACGTGCCAACTGGACAGCCAGCCGCCTGCGTCGTGCGTTTCCGGGGTGACGTACAACAGTTTGGCGGCTACTTCTCATACCTTCGCCGTTTATGGCACGGCTAGCGGCATCAATAGCCCGACGAGCAATTACCCCTGGACGATTACGCCGGCCAGTTCCTATACGGTTTCGGTCGCCGAATTGGGAACCGGCACCGGCACCGTGTCCGACGGCGGTAATCTAAGCTGCTCGGAAGCCAGCGGCATACAGTCAGGAAATTGTTCCAACTCGTATCCGTCTCCCGGCCCGAGTGTAACGCTCACCGCTACAACCACCGCACCCTCGACATTTATCGGCTGGGGAGGTGGAGCTTGCACGGCCGCCAACAGCTCTGTCACGCCCAGCGGTGGAACGTGCGGCCTCAATTTGAACTCCAACGTCAACGTGACCGCGAATTTCTTGCCCGCGCCCACCACTATCACCGTGACTTTCCCCGTCAGCCTAATTCCAGTCACCGAGACGGCCACCTACAATTGCCCCGGCAACGCTAATCCCACTCCCGCAAACCCGTGCACTGCGGCTGAGGGTCCGAGCGCCACGTCGGTCTCATTGACGGCGCAAGCGGTGAGCACTTCGTTCCAAGTCAGCATCACCTCAACAGAAGTTCCGCCCACGATTGCCGACGGCATCTGCGAATCGAATATCGACACGCCCGCCGGTGTGGCCGCCGATTTCGATTGCCGCTTCCTGCAATTCTTCAATTACGGCACCGATCCAACTACGAGCGGCGCAATCGTTCCGCTCTGCGTGCCGTATTCCAACGGCAATTGCGTCCACTACGAAGTCTCCAGCCCGGGTGGCGGCGAACCGACTTCCACCAATTATTTGGGCCCCATCAATTGGGTCCTCACTTGGAACGACGATTCCGTAACGGCTCCAGGCCCCTACTGGACGGGCAGCACTCCGCAGCTCTACGACGATCCGGATTACGCAGTATTTCCGACGTCGCCTTTCGGAACGGATTGCACCGTGGCGATGACGGTGAACTCCGGACCAGCGCCCACTTTTGCCTGCCAGTTCGAATTCGACATCACCACCTTCTACAATCCGACCGAGCCGGTCGATTCCGGCATCGGCGGCACCACCCGTCAATTCAATGACGTCGTCGTCGCCTGGCCGCCCACCAGCGTCCCCAACAACACAACTCTGCCGTTACTGAACGGCAACAGCACCACCACGCCTGCGAACGGCTCCGCCACCTTCGGCAACAGCGTGGGCTTCAACATCACGCTGACGAACAATGGAACGACGACCGCGTCAGGCATCACTCTGAACGATCCGCTGCCGCCTGGAGCAACGTGGACTTTGAGCAGCTCCTCGGTAAACGGCTGCAGCATAGCCGCCAACATGAACCCTCAGACGCTGACTTGCCCGTCATTCTCGCTAGCACCAGCGACGACGGCGACTTTCAGCGTCTCCAGCTCAAACGCCGGCGCCGGCGTTTACGCCAACACCGCGACATTCACGATCGGCACGCAACAAACTCTCGCCGTCGCCGCGGTCACCGTCCAAGGTCTCACGCCGTCGTTCTCCGGCCTCTCTTCGAAAACCATCAGCTACGGAACCGCCTCGCTCCTGCTCTCTGGCACAGTCGGCGTCGGCGGCGTCTATCCCGCAGCCGGCGACACCGTACAGATCACCATCAACGGCAACACGCAATCAGCCACCATCGCGGGCACCAGCGGCGGCTTCTCCTATTCGTTCCCGACTGCAACCATTCCCGCGTCCGCGACCCCCTACACCGTCACCTACAAATTCCTAGGTGATTCCAGTTTCGCGAGCGTCACCAACACCAGCACCACGCTCACCGTCACGAAGGCCACCAGCACAACTACGATCACGTCCAACAATCCGAA
>Ga0209772_10000186_pt1 | contig 15294 bp, 11 predicted proteins | sample BogFormECP03_OM1_FD_188235 | JGI IMG/M metagenome (GOLD analysis project Ga0209772, IMG submission 188235) | Bog forest soil microbial communities from Calvert Island, British Columbia, Canada - ECP03_OM1 (SPAdes) (version 2) | ecosystem: Environmental > Aquatic > Freshwater > Wetlands > Bog ... | reverse complement strand
AACGACAACGTCCACTACGCCCCGAACGTCGCCGACACCCGTCTCTTTGCCACGGCGCTGGCGCCGGGGCCAACCGACCCCGAGTTGGACGCCCTGCCGGGGCCGCGGATCGTCTTCGTGGGCGCGATCCTGGCGGCCAAGATCGACATTCAGCTCGTCGTGGCGCTGGCGAGATCGAGGCCGCAATGGAGCTTTGCGTTCGTTGGACCGGTCGGTCCAGGGGACCCGCGCACCGACGTCCAAGCGCTGAGGGAGCTGCCGAACGTCCGCATGCTCGGCTATCGGCCATATGAGCAGTTGCCGGGTGTGTTGCGAGCAGCGGACGTGGCGATCGTCCCGTATCTGCTCGACGGCGAGATGCGCAGCGTGTTCCCGATGAAGATCTACGAGTACCTCGCCGCGGGGCGACCGGTGGTATCCACACCGCTGGACACGCTCGTGGACGTCCCCGACGTGCTCAAAGCGGCCACCTCGGAGGAGTTCGCGGCTCGCGTGCAGGAAGCGATCGAGCAGGACACGCCGGCGGCGCGCAGCGAGCGCTCACTGCGGGCACAGGCGCATTCATGGGAGTCGCGCCTGGACCAGATCGCCGATGCGCTCGGCCCGCCCCCTTCGCGCTGATCCAGCCGGCAACTGTGCCGCCCCGATCGTCTAGCTGCCGCCGAGCCTTCCGATCGCGTCGGGGACCCCCTCGCGGGCGCTCGCAAAGCGGGGCTGCCAGCCGAGCTCGCGCTTGATCTTCGCGTTCGAGGATCGAGCCGAGCGCACGACCGCGCCGACGGCGTTCGCGCCGGCGGCGATCCGCGCGAGCGACGCGGGGATGCTGCGGGGAGCGCCGACGCCGAGCGCCTTGGCGGTCAGCGCCATGAAGTCGTAGTAGGTGATCGGCTGATCGTCGGCCACGTGGTAAATGGCTCCGCTCGGCGCCGTGTCCATCGCGAGCAGCAGGGCTGTCGCGACGTCCTCGACGTGAACGACGTCCCACAGGTTCTCACCACGGCCGATCACCGCAAAGCGCCCGGGCCGGCGCAGCAACGGCACGAGCTCGTGGGCATACCAGCCGCCGGGCCCGTAGACGTGCGACGGCCGGATCACGACGGCCGGCAGCCCGGACTCGAGCAGCAGTCGCTCGCCCTCTTGCTTGGAGCGGCCATATGGTGTGCTCACGGGCAGCGGCTCCTGCTCGGTGAGGAGCGCTCCATGCGCATCGCCGGTGACGACGGTCGAGGCGAACACGATCCGCGGACCCGCCGCGGCGTCCTCTCCCGCCAGCTCGAGACAGGCGCTCAGAAGGCGCTTGGTCCCGTCGACGTTGACCTCGCGGAGCTTGCGCTCGCTGCGCTGGGAGGCGATCTCGGCGGCGAGGTGAAACACGCAGCCAGGGCGGGACGTGGACAGTGCGGCGGCCACGCAGCCGCCGTCCGTGAGGTCCCCCGCTATGGCCCGCGTTCCCGGCGGCTCGGAGCCCGGGCGGCGTACCAGCGCGAAGACCTCGTGGTCTTGTGCGAGCAGCTGACGGCAGAGCACGCCGCCGATGAAACCGCTGGCGCCGGTCACGAGAGCCCGCATAGGCCAAGCAGCGTACCGACGTGAGATGCGGGGGCAGCACCGATCGCAGGTCGTCTCGTGCGCTCATAGAGCATCATTTCGATGATGGTTCTCTGCAGATACCTCGCCGGAGCCCCGAAAACGCATAGGCGAGAGCAAACGGTCACGCTCGAGCGCTCGAGCGCAGCTGCGAGAACGCAGAGGCCGGCACGATGATCACGCTCAAGCTGTGGAAGATGAGCATGTGGTGCCACCAGCACGGATACCGTCATGCTGCGCGTCTGATCAAGACGATCATCTTCCTCGGCTTTGGCGCGTTGCTCGAGCCGGAGACTCGATTGGAGGGCGACATCGTCCTGTTTCACCAGGGCCTCGGCGTGGTCATCCACGCCACGACGGTGCTCGCAGACGACGTCCAGATCTGGCAGTACGTCACGATCGCGTCGAACACCGACAAGGAAACGGACATGGATACGGGCGTGCGTGTCGGTAGGGGAGCCGTGATCGGCGCGCATGCGTTCATCCTGTGTCCGACCGGCCGAACGCTGACGATCGGCGAGGGCGCCGTCATCGGCGGCGGGGCGATCGTGGTCAGCGACGTGCCGCCGGGCGCGAGGGTGCTGCCAGAGCCGAGCCGCATGACGACCCAGCGGGAGTCGGCCGTCAGGGCGTCCTAGAGGCTGCTCGCGCTCGGCGCCACGTCATCGGCATCGCGTGCGTTGGGCGGCCGTCGCAGCTCTGCCTCGAGCGCGCTGTCGACTAGCTCGTGCACTTGGCGCTGCAGCCACAGCGGCGTGAGGGTGTGGGTATCGGCGGAGGTTCCGCGGACGAACATGTCGAGGTTCGGCCACTCATCCAGCCGCTCGAGCACTCCCTTGGCCGCGAGTTCGGCGTGCAGCGGCTCGCTGCCTGTGAACAGCAGCAGCGCGCGCTGGTCGCGGTCTCGCAGCCGGTCGAACATCCGTGCCACCGCCGCGCCGCGGTCTGCCTCCTCGCGTGGGGACCCGCTGAGCCGCTGTCGAAGGCGTCGTGGCAAGCGAGTCGCGCGGCTCGCGAGCGCTCGCGCCGTTTCGAGGTGTCGCGCGGGGGTGATCTCTCCGCGGAGCACCCGGCGCCACGTGGAGGCGAGTAGCAGCCTCTTCCTGAGCTCGCGTGTACGGCGGACGGCGTACACCCATTCATCCCAGATCAGGCTGCGCGGGTTGAGCATGATGACCGTCCCGATCCGCTCGTCCTCTAGCGCGGTGTGCGTCGACCAATAAGCGCCGGAGCACAGGCCGAGCGCGACGAAGCGCTCGGGTAGCCCGTGCGCCGCGAGCGCGTCGAGGGCGGCGCGCGCCTGGCTGACATACTCCGGCGCGTACAGCGAGGCCACGTGCACGAGCGCCGCGGCGTCCCCCTCGGAGTCGCCGATCCCGGCCAGGTCGAAGCGGAAAGTCGGCACGCCGCGGGCGGCCCATCGACGTGCGATCTCCACCCACATGCGGTTGGGTCCGGTGCGCCGCTGTGGGCCGGCGTTCATCAACACGGCGCACAGCTCGCGGCGTCCTCCCACCGGCTCGGTGAGGATCCCGAACAGGGGTCCGTCGGACCCCTCGACCGTGATCGGGCGCTCGCGCAGCTCTACGCCGGCGTAGAGGAGCTGGATCTCCTCGCTTGCGGAGACCGCCTCGGGCCGCCCGCCGTTCATCACCGCGCCGCCGTCGTCCGTTGAGCGCGAGGATGGCGCATCGAGTGGACCTGGCGCGAGCTCGCCCTCGGCGAGCCACGCGCCGACCAGCTCGAAGACCTTGCGCGGCGGGCGGGCGTCCTGGGGCTCGATCGTCATCGCCGCATAGCCGGGTCCGTCGGCGACCGTGACGGCAGCGTCGGCAGCATCGAGCGCCTCGCGCAAGCGGCCGTCGACCTTCAGGCCGTCGCGCCCGAGCAACAGCGCTCTGCGCAGGCCGCGCGAGCGTCCCTTCGGCTCTGTGAGGTCGAGTCGCTCCAGCTCTGAGACGGTTTCAGCGCTCATCAAGTATCCGTTGGCGACGAGCGCGCCGTCTTCGAGCGAGGAAGCATTCTCGATCGGCTCCTCGCTCTGGCCGGGGTCGGGAATGTATGCGACCTCCAACGCCGAGAATGCCCGCAGCTCCCTCACGAGCGTGCGCCCTCGCGCCGGCACGTGCCACAGCACGAGCTCGTCGATCGGAGCGTCGTTCATCGCTGCGCGGCAGGCCACCATGCCCCCCAGGCCGATGCCGATGGCGGCGATCTGGGAGGCGTCGCTGGCCGCCCGCAGCCAGCGCGCTGCGATGGCCACCGCGTCCGTCCAGCTCTCGAGCTGCCTAGGGTCGGTGGGGGCTCCCGCGCTGTCGCCGCTGCCGGGAGGGTCGAACCGCAACGTCGCAAAGCCCGCTCCGGCCAAGTGCTCGGCCCAATCGCGCCGGCTGCGATACGAGCACATGTCCTCCCAGCCGAACGGAGGGCACAGCAGAACCGCGCGCTGCCTGGGCGCGCCAGCGCCCGGATGGAAGACCGCGAACATCGGCGTGTCGCCGACCTGCAGGTAGAGCGGTCGTGGCGTCTGCGGAGAGCTCATCCGAGAGCGATCTTGACACGGCCGCTCATGTTCACCGCGCCGATCCTGAGATCGTTCAGGGCCGTCTGGGCGCCGCAGGAGCGGAGCGTCACGGTGTACTCGCCGCCCGGCTCGATCGAGAAGCCGTCGTCGCTTGGCAGAAAACCGGGCGCGTGGATTCTCACCCCGTAGGCCAGGCGGGCGCTGGAGAGCGTCAGCCGCGCATCCCCGTCCGGGAGCGTTTGGGCCCGGCCGACCAGCCCAAGGCGCTCGGGCGCCTCGCGCTCGAGCGGGCGACCGGCGGGGAAGCGCATCGCCTGCGAGAGGACGCTCGCGCCGTCGCTATCGTCGGCTTGGAGCGTGACGACGATGGTGTCGTGGCCCGGCTGGGCGAAGCGATAGGTCCACCCGGCGTCAAGGAATCGGCCGATCACCGTCTCGAGGTTCCACTCGCCCTGGCTGTGAGCAGCGAGCTCGACCGGAGTGCAAGCCTGCTCGACCAGGTGCTCGTGTTCTCGGTAGAGCGCGACGCGGAGAGACGCGCTGAGGGGCGTCGGACGGTCGTTGGCCACATGGGCGACGACGCCGCCCAGCTGCTCGTCGATCAGCCACACGGCGACCGGCGCGAGGGCGCGTTTGAGGTGGTGATAGGCAAGCTTGGGCGAGCCGCGATGATCGATGAGGCCCCATCCGGCGCCAGGCAGAAGGTCGTGCAGCCAGAGCACCAGCGCGCCGCCGCAAGGCGACTCGGCGCGGCGCCACTCCCCGAAGACCTCGGCAAAGATCTCGCCGGTGAGGGCTCGCGAGAGCTCCAGGTAGCGGGCGTGATCGACCCAGCGAAGCTCAGCCGCGTCAACGTCTAGGAGGAGCTCGAGGTAGTAGTCGCGCACGTCCTCGAAGTCCCAGTCGGCCCCGTTCTCGCGGGGGACGCCGGCCTTCCAGACCGGATGGTTGCCGACGAGCTGCTCCGGCGTTTGCGCCATCGCTTCGATGCTCGCCTCGGTCGGTATGTGGGAGAACGCGAGGCACTCGGCCGCAAAGCGCACGTGCGCACGGCGCGCATCCTCCAACGGCAGCCGGTAGCAGCCGACGCCGTAGTAGGTGCCTACTCCCCGATCTGTTCGGAAGGGGAGCCCGTCCCCGCAGGGCGCCGATGGGAGGTACAGGCTGTCGAGGCTGCTGTCGCCGACGAGCGCTGGGAGCAGCTCGCCGAACAGCTCGCCGCGCCCGAGCGAGGGATCGAGCCCGGTCATCGCCACCTGCTGCTCGACCTCGCTGTTTCCACACAGAACGGCGAGGCTGGGACGTCCACCCAGGGCGGCGAGAACGGCGGCGGCCTCCCGCTCGACCGTGGCGCGAAATTGCGCGTCGGCGATCGGGTAGTCGAGGTTGGCGAACATGAAGTCCTGCCACACGAGGATGCCGAGTTGATCGCAGAGATCGTGGAAGGCGCTTGTCTCGTATGCCCCTGTGCCGGGTATCCGCAGCATGTTCATCCCGGCGTCGCGCACGCGGGTCAGTTCGCCGCGAAGCTCCTCCTCCGAGGGCGCCAGCCCGATCGGGTCGATCGGCGTCCACACCGCGCCCCGCGCAAACACGCGCACGCCGTTTACGTGCAGGTCGATCCCGTCCCGCTCTACCTCGTGGCCGGGTCTCGCGCCGAAGGCGAGGTCTCGAAATCCGATCCGCCCTGCTCCGATCACACTGCTCTGCTCACCGAGACCTACGCGCAGGCGAACGTCGTGCAGGACGGGCTCGCCGTGCGTGTGCGGCCACCACCGCGCCACGCTCGGGATCGAAAGCTGACCATGCGCCACGAAGCAGTCCCCGTCAGCCGCCAACGGGTCGCCGTCGGGGCTCTCGGTGGCCAGCAGACCGAGCGCTGTGCTGCGCGAGCCCGACGGGCCACTCAGCTCGACCTCCACCGAGTCGATCGTCTGCCCGTTCAGCGGGCGCAGGCGGGCGTGCACCGTGAGCAATCCCTCCTCGCCTTCCAGGCGCGGGCGCAGCGTGAGGTCCTGGACCTCGATCAGCCGGCGGCGCTCCAGTCGCACCGCGCGCCACGGTCCGACGCTCGCCGGCCCCGGCGCAATACCTGGGCATCGGCCGAGCAGCATGGTGCGAAAAAAGCGCAGGTTGCCCTCGGCGACGAGCCGGGTCCGCCAGCGTGCGCGCGGGCGACGGCGCACGCTCAGCAATGGGGCGAGCGCGCGACAGCGGATCGCCAGCTCGTTGACGTCGCCGAGGCGCTCGGTGACGTCGATCGCGTGAGCGGCGAACATCGAGTCGCTCTCGAGCACGAGCTCACCGTTGAGGAAGACCTGGGCGACGGTCGCGATGCCGTCCAGGCGCAGGCGCGCCTCTTCGCCGGGGGCGAGCGGCGGCGTGTGGAAGCTCGTGCGAAACCACCAGTCCTCGGCGTCGAAGTCGTAGGGATCGCCTGCTCGCCACAGGCCGGCGTCGTGCAGCGCCGCCGCCGCCGTGCCGGGAACGCGAGCAGCCAGCCAGCTGAGCTCGTCGATGCCGGCGGCATCCGGGTGCAGGTCCGGAGCCGACCGAGCCGCCTGCCAGCCCAGCGACAGCTCCTGCGACTCCAGGTCCTCTACGTGGAGGTGTGAGCTCGACACGGGCCCAGCCGCCGGGTCAGGCGATTGCCTCATCGAGCCGAGTCATCGCTTCGTCCCATGAGCTTGCCAGCGTAGACAACGTCTCCTGTGGCTCGAAGGATCGGCGACGCGCAAGCCTGAACGAGAGCACCTTGCAGCCCTCGACGATTCGTCCCAGCGCCTCGCAGGCGGGCTCAGCGGCATCCGCGAGCAGCCAATCGGCGTATGACGCCGCCACCTCGAACGCCGAGCCGGCCATGCGGACGGTCGCAAACGCGTAGGCGTGGTACTCGCTCGCCTCGCCTTCGAGCAGCCGTGGCAGGTCCCGCTCGAGCTGGACGGCGAAGGCGAGGAAGGGGTTGCTGGTGGGGCGATGGGCGAGATGCCCTGCGAGCAGCGTGCGCGCCGCCTCGCGCAGATCCCTGCCGCGCAATGGGGCGCCCGCGTCGAAGCGCGCGAGCTCGGTGTAGGGGGGGAGCACGTCCTCGGAGTACGGGCGCCCGATGCGAAAGGCACCGCGGTAGTCCTCGCCCGAGAGCTCGTACAGCCCCGTGCCATGGAAGTAGCGCAACTGCTCACCCGCGCAATCGATCGCCTCCACTACGACCGACGTCTTGACGTGTTCGGAGCGGTAGCTGGTGGCTGCCGTGTCGGGCAGATGCCAGGAGTCCAGCTCGACGATCAGCGTGCGGCCGTCGGCGATCTGCTCGGCCGCCTGCTCAGGGAGCGGCCGGTAGGGCTGCATCTCGTGCACGTCGACGCCGAACAGCAACTCGAGGTCTTCGGGCAACGGCTTGAAGAACGTCCACTGGTCGCCCTCGAAGTCCATCCGCAGAGTGCAGCCCATCGCCGCGACGGCCTCCTCGCCGCGGGCGTGGAGGAGCTCGATGAGGACATCGGCGTAGCAGTTGGTTTCGACGTACGTGCGCTCTGGCGCGTGCAACCAATGGGGCCGGTAGGTCGTGGGGTCGAGCCCGAGCAGGCTCACGAGTCCTGTGGCCGCGGCGCTCATCATTCCCACAGACGGTTGCGTACCTCGCCGGGCCACTTACTGGTCTCGAATCCGTGAGCGCGAAAGAGGGCGATCGTGATTCGCTCGAGGCCAAAGCCCAGACATGCCGTGTGCGCTTCGCCGCCGCCTGAGAGACGCAGACCGTAGGCCGACGCAAAGTGGTCTTGGTGGTAGTTGAAAGACGCCACAGCGGTGGGCGTCGGACCGGCGATCTGCGTGAGCACCTCGAACTTGAGCTGCTGCTCGCGCTGGCTTGCAGCGAGCATCCGGCCACTACGGCCGAAGAAGGGGTCGCTGGCGACCTCGAGCTCGACCGTCAGGCCGACTTCGCCGAGCAGCTCGACGGCCCGGTTGCGCCACACATCGCGCCATGCCTGCACGGTCTCGGGCTCGCCGATTCGCACGATCTCGCGCTGGTGAAACATCTGCAGGCGCGCCGGGTCCCCGGACGGCTCGTGCCGAAAGACGTATGAGCCGCCTGCGTCGATCGTGACGCCGCTGGGCGCGAGCTCGCCGCGTGCTGCGATCGCTGGGTAGACGGGGTAACAGGCGGCGGGTGTGAGCACGAGATCGGTCATGCCCTGAAACTCGCTCCAGTCCTCGTGAGCGCTTGCTCGCTGGTATTGCTCGGCCGCTTGCGCCTCGGAACCCGAGAAAGCGAAGATGCTGCCGGCGAGATGAGGGAACGATTTCAGATATCCGACCGTCTCGAGATCGTGTCGAGGCATGATCGGGGGGAATCGCAACTGCTCGGGCTGCTCGGCGGACCCGGCGCGTGTGACGAGGTCGGCGACACGCTCGCGGACCCCCTCGAACTCCCCTCCGCGACCGTACACGCCGGCGACGCCGGTCTCGATCAGCAGGCGACGCTCGACCAGCTCGCCGAGCAGCGCAACTTGGTCGGGGCTGGCCGGGCCGACGCCCGGCATCAGACGTCCTTGGCGATTAGCAGCAGGCTGGCGTTCGTCTGATGGATTCGCTCATTGGCAACCATCAGACAGGCTGACATCGTGTCGCGCAGGTGCCGCCCGACGCTGAAGGGGGTGTCGTTCTTGAAGCCCACGATCCCGCACACGCCGAGCGCGCCTTGGCACACGCGCGGCGCCTGCTCGGAGGCGGCGATCTTGAGGTTGTTGAAGCGCAGAGCGCTGGCCATCGTCGAGAGTCGCTCGCGACCGGGCTCCTCGGAGGCCGTGACGAACTCAGCGAGCGCCGAGCTGACCTCTGCGCGGAGCAGCGAGAGCTCGCTCATCAGGTGCGACAGGCGCAAAGCTGTGGGTGGCGGCTCGCCGGGCTTCTGTTTGGCGGCGGCGCGCACGAAGGCCCGCGCACGATCGAACGCGTCGGTGGCGATCCCCAGCCACAGGTGCGACCACAGGATGTGCGAGACGGGGACCATCGACTCGGCCGCCACGCGTGGGAACGGCGTGCCGAGGATCTGCTCGGCTGCGAAATCGGCTTTGACGACGTAGCCGGGAGAGCAGGTTCCACGCATGCCGAGCGGGTCCCAGCTGCCGGTTGGCTCGAGCGTCGTTTGATCGTCACGCACCAGCACTACGACCTGGTCGCTGGGCTCGGCGCCGGGGTCGCGGCGCAGAGTGATGAAGAGATCATCGGCATACGCTCCGTAGCTGACGGTGGGCGCCTTCTTCTCGAGCGTGTAGGTCTCTCCCTGAGCGGGTGTGACGGCAGCGACCGAACGTCCCATGTCGCCGCCGGTGCCGATCTCCGACGTCACCGACGCGATCAGGCGCTGCTCGCTTGCGACTTCGCGCAGGTACTCCTCGAACCATGGCGATCCGTCGAGATGACGGACCATCGTCACGACCTGGATCTGATGCATAGCGAACACCATCGCGCTGGCCCCGCAGCGCCGCCCGAGCTCGAAGCAGGCCGCGGCGATCGTCTCGAAGGACACTCCGCCACCCCCGAGATCCGAGGGGATGAACGCGGACAGCGCGCGGGCATCGCGCAACGCGTCGATCGTCTCGACGGGGAAGCGCGCGTCCCTGTCGACGGAATCGCAATTAGGCGCGGCGACCTCGTCCGCGATGTCGCAGATCGAGCTCAGAAAGGCCTGCTCGCGGTCGACGGAGACGCTCACGGCAGCGCCGTCTCTGACTGCAGCTCGACGAGCGCGCCCTCGATCGCGGCGATGCTTTCAAAGACGCTGCGCTTGAGCATGCGGTCGGGGAACTCGACGTCGAAGTGGTCCTCGAGCGCCAGCATCACGTTGACGCTCGCGTGCGAGGTCATCCCGGATCGGTAGAGGTCCGCGTCGACTTCCAGCGTGCTCACATCGATCGGCAGGCGACCGTGATCGCTGATGATCTGACGTATCTCGTCGGTCACGGGTTCAGCATCGGATCGTTCGGCCGATTCCTCAAGCCCGACTCCGCAATGACAATCGCGGATGCATAGCCGTTCTCATGGGCGATGCTGAGTGTGAGGTCGCCCAGGCCGGCGTCAGCCGCGAGCGCGGCGGCACGGCCGCTGAGCTCGAGCTCGACCCATCCGGGCCCATGGCGGATCACGCCCATCGTGTGGAACGGGATCGCCTCGTCGGTCGGACGTAGGACCTTGAGCACGGCCTCCTTGGCCGCGAAGCGCGCGGCGAGGCGCTCCGGGACCAACCCCTGAGCCGTGCGACAGTCGTGAAGCTCGGTCTCTGTGTAGATCCGGTTGAGGTAGCGATCACCGTGGTCGCGTATGGATTCACGAACCGACTCGACGGACACCAGATCGATTCCGACACGCACCGCCATCGCGCCAATCGTCGCATATCTGGATGGCGTCGGCGCTCATTGCGGGGTGTCAGCCGCTTCTGTGTTTAGTGTTCACACGCAAGACATGGACCACGAGAGCGCGACGCGATCCTGCGAGAGCAGGCGCCCATGAGCGAGCGTTCATGGGAAGGGAGTCTCCCGGCATGAGCTTCCGGGCCGGCGCGCTGACCGCTCGGGCGTTCGCCCGTAGCGCTGCGGTGGCTGTTGAAGATCCCGCGATGCTGACATGCGCGGTGTCGGGGGGAATCGTCACGACCAATCCCAACCAGCCTGTCACCAGGGAAGACGTGATCGCCGCCGCGGTCGGCGCCGCGGAGGCCGGTGCGAGCATCGTCCACATCCACGCGCGGACGGCAGCCGGCGAGATGACGCAGGCGCCCGAGGATTATGTCGCGATCAAGCAGGCGATCCGCGAGCAGGCCGGGGACGTTGTGCTGAACTTCACCACCGGCGGACAGCTTGGGGCTCCCGTGGAGGAGTCTCGGCGCTCGCTGATGGCTCAGCCGGACCTCGCAACGGTGACGTGCGGCAGCATGAACTTCGGTCCGAGCGGGGATCTGCTGATAAGCCCGCCATCCCTGATGGCGGAACTGGTCGAGGAAATGACCGCTCGCGAGATCATCCCCGAGTATGAGTGCTTCGACCTCGGCATGGCAATTACCGCGGCGAAGCTTGCGGGCGGCGCCCGCGGGATGATCCACATGCTGCTGGGCGTCATCGGTGGCGCGCCCGCGAGCGCGGCGACGATCACGCTGTTCTCAGAGCTCGTCCCAGCGGACGTCCCCTGGATGGTGACGACGATCTCGCGGCACTTCCCGCTGATGGGGGTGACGCTCGCGCTCGGGGGCCATGTTCGCACCGGCCTCGAGGACGTCGTCTACACAGCGCCCGGCGAGTACGCGCAGTCAAACGCGCAACTCCTCACGCGGGCCAGGGGCATGTGCGAAGCGATCGGAAGGCCCGTGGCAACGCCGGCACAGGCAAGAGAGATACTGGGGATCAGCGGTCTCTAGCCGACGGTATCGAAATGGAGATAGCGCGTAGGCCCGACCGCAGAGCTCGCGATCGGGGTGGCGTCGAGACGGTAGCGGCCCGTCGCAAGCGTCGCCAGGCTCAGTGCCAGGCTGTTGCTGCCTCGCTGTCCGCTCACCGTCCAAGTGAGTCCCGTCGGGGCCCAGTGCTCGCATATCGCGGCCCCGCGCAGGCAGCGCCTGCTGGTTACGGCTCGGAAGAGCGAGAGCTTGACCTGGCCCGCCGTTGAGAGCGTGTAGGTTACGAGCGCCTTGCGCATATGCGGGCGATGCTTCGACGCCGGCACCCGCAGCGTCAGCATCCCCAGCGAGAGCGGCGGTTGCTTGGCCTCGGTGAACGGACTGATGCCGCCCATTGCAACAGGGAGGCCGATCGCCGCCGCGAGGCCAGATTGAGCGGGCGTCGCCGATTGCGATCCGGTGTCGGCGGAGCCGGGCGAAGCGCTTTCGGGCTCGATCCCGACGCCGCTGAATTGCACCGTGTGTAGCCCAGTCGTGTCTTCGCCGTTGATCTGCCACGTGGCGCTGGCGGCGCCCGAGCTCCTAGGCGCGAAGGCGACGGTCTCCGTCACGCTTTCGCCGGGCGCGATCGTCGTGCCCTCGGGCAGCGAGGTCGTGGCGGCAAAGGCGCCACCGCTCGGGGACTTGGACTTTGTGATGGTGACGGCGGCGCCACCGGTGTTGGTGACCGTGAAGCTCTTGGACTCGCTGGAGTCGACCGACACGTTGCCGTATTCGATCGCTTCCTCGTTTACCTGAAGGGCCCCGGGCAGGCTGGCGCTGCCGGAGAGCCCGATCGCTTCGTTGCCGCCGGTGGTGTCGAGGCCGATTTCGCCGGCGAAGGCGCCGGTGGCGCTCGGTTCGAAGGCGACGGTGATCGTGATCGAGTCACCGGGCGCGATCGTCGAGCCGGCCGCGGGCACGCCGCTGGCGCTGAAAGGCGGGGTGGGCAGGTTCACGGCGTTGATCGTGAGTGGGGTCCCGCCGACGTTGCGGAAGGTCGCGCCGGCGGAGAGACTATGCCCGACGCTCGTGCCTCCGAAGGTGACGAGCGGCGGCATCGCTTCGAGTTGCGCGGCTGCCGCTTGGCCGATCCCGGAGAGGCCGAACGTCACGGTCTTGCCGGTGCTCGTGGTGGCGGTGAGCGTGCCGCCGAGGGGGCCTGTTGCGGTGGGCGAGAAGGTAATCGGCACTTCGATCGTCTGACCCGACGAAAGCGTCGCGGGCAGCGCTGCGGAGGGCGTGCCGAGCGTGAACTGGGAGGAGCTCGAGGCGAGGCTCGAGAGCGTGAGCGGTTCCGTCGCGGTGAGCGTCAGCGTCTGTTCGCTCGACGACTGGCCGACGGTCGTCGTCGGGAAGGCGGTAGCCGAGCCGCTGAGCACGGGCGTGACCGGGGAGCCGAAGCCGAGCACATGACCATCGCGCGTGCCTATGTACAGTCGCCCCGCGCCCACGCCGGGCAGTGCGAACTTCGACGATGTGCCAATCGGAGCGCTCCAGCGAAGAACCGGTTCGCCGTGCGCCGGGATCGGATCGTAGGCCCGTAGTTGCGCCCCTTCACCGCTGCCGTTTGGAGCCCACACGATCCACACGAGCGCGGACCCCGGGGCGGTCCCATCGGAGGTGATCACGGGCGCGCTCGAGGAGAACCCGAAGGCGTCCGAGGACGTCGCCTGAAGCGAGAGCGTCGGCGTGCCGGTGCCGGAGAGGCCGTATTGATAGACGCGCAGGTTGCCAGAGGAGCCGGATGCGCTCGTGCCGCCAGAGGCAGTTGGGATGTAGACCCAGCCACCTTCGCCAGGCCAAACGCCAGGCCGCGACCAGACGCCACCGTAGGGGCCGATGCGCTGGACGACGTCGTCTGAGCCAGACGGCCCCTGTCCGATCCCGCCGAGGTCGTCACGGTTGAGCAGGTAGACGTAGCCGTCCTTGCCGACCGCTACCGCTAGGTGAGGCACTTCGAGCGTCCCGAATTGTTCTTCGGGCAGGCCCGTGACGCCGCCCGAGGCGAAGTCCGCGTCCCAGCTGTCGAGCGAGGCGGCGTCGAACGGGGCGAAGAAATCGGTCGCCTTCAGCGAGCCGTCCCCCTGGACTTGCAGCCGCACGATCGACTCGCCGAGGTCCGCCGGAGGCGTGTCGCCGGGAGTAGGTGTCGAGGGCGCTCCGCCGTTGCCTGTGCTCACCAGGATGTTGCCGGGGCGATCGGAGGTGAGGCCCGCGCCGGATTGCCAGATCCCGGCGCCTTCGCCGCTCTCATCGGCGACCCAGCGCGCCTTGACAACGCCAGCAGTCGAGACGCCGAACACCCAGCCTTGCCAGATCGGGTGGTCGCAGTCGGAGCCGAAGCCAGCGTAGACGACGCCTTCCAGCAGCAGCAGCCCGGGTCGCTGCAGCTCGGCTTGGGGGTGGAACGTCTGCCCGGGGGCGTTTTGAGCCGTGCCGTTCAGCAACACCGGGAAGCCAGGCTCCTGCGCGCCGCTGGAGTCGTCGACGGCGTCCATGTACCACGCGGGTTCCTTTTCGCCCGCGGCGCCGCCCGGCACGGGTCGATAGGTCTTGTAGGTGAGGTAGGCGATGTGGGTCGCCGGGTCGATCACAGGGGTCGAGGTCACACCCACGAACGGAGCGAGGTCGCCGCAGCCGATTTCTCCCGGGTTCCAAGGTTCGCCGAGGTTGGCTGACCACGTCTGCGTCCCCGTTGCCGGGTCCAGTCCGTAGAGGTTGTTTTCCTCGGTCGCGACGAACAGCGTGCCGTCGTCGAGCAGGGGCTGGGCGTAGACCTGGCCTTTGACGGGAGCCGACCACATCCGACCGAACGTGCCGCTGCTCACCAGCTGGGGTGTTATCGATGATTCGTCCGGATACCAACCGGTGCGAAGGTCATCGCCCGAATTGGTTACCTCCGCGCCCAACGCCTGGGCAGCGAACACGAGCAACAAGACACAGACGGCTATTGGCACGGCGCGCGTCCTGCGCATTGCTCGTCCCTTCCTGGGCGTTCCGGCTTTCATCGCAGCACCGGAGAGTTCAATTGTTGGAGCATACGGTTATCGGTGCGTCTGGGCAACCGTCGCAAACCTACGCTCGGCCTCGTCAGCTATGTGGCGCGCGATCGCCAACGAGGCCGTCGCGGCGGGCGAGGGCGCGTTTCGCACGTGCAGGGCACGCTCGGTTGCCGAGAAGACGAAATCGTCGATCAGGCGACCGTCGCGGCCGAGCGCCTGCGCCCGCACACCAGCGAAGGCTGGCTCGACGTCGGCCGGGCGCAACTCGGGCACGAAGCGGGCTGCCGCCCGGACGAACGACGAGCGGAGGGCTGCATGACGAAGCTCGCTCGCGCCCGGTTTCCATGAGTGGGCGAGCATCCGCCAAGTGCCCGGCCAGGCGAGCGTGTCGATCAGGTCCTTGGAGCGCACCCTGGCGAGCCGATAGGCGTCGCGAGAGCCGGCCAACAGCGCGGTTGGGCCGATCAGGACCTCGCCGTTGACGTGCCTGCTCAGATGGACGCCGAGGAAGGGCAGCTTGGGATCGGGAACCGGGTAGATCAGCGAGCGCACGAGATGCCTGCGCTCGGGAATCAGCCGCAGGTAGGCGCCGCGGAAGGGGACGATCCGCGGGTCGGCGTTCGCGCCTGCGCTCACCGCCAGCCGATCCGCCCAGGCGCCTGCGCAGAAGATCACGTTGCCGGCCTCGAGGGTTCCGCGCGTGTGGCCGAGCAGGACCGATCGCTGCTTGATTTTCACGGTCGTGA
>Ga0209772_10000183_pt1 | contig 15494 bp, 12 predicted proteins | sample BogFormECP03_OM1_FD_188235 | JGI IMG/M metagenome (GOLD analysis project Ga0209772, IMG submission 188235) | Bog forest soil microbial communities from Calvert Island, British Columbia, Canada - ECP03_OM1 (SPAdes) (version 2) | ecosystem: Environmental > Aquatic > Freshwater > Wetlands > Bog ... | reverse complement strand
CTACCTGGTCGCCGTCGCGTCCGTGCTGGGATTTTTTGCCTCGCTGATCCTGCACGAGCTCGGCCACGCGCTCGTCGCACGCCGCAACGGGTTGAAGGTCGTGGGGATCGACCTGTGGGCGTTCGGTGGGATCACTCGCACCAGCGGCGTGGTCGAGAGCCCCGGCACCGAGTTCCGCGTCGCGGCCGCCGGTCCGCTGGTGACGTTGACGGTGATCGTGCTCTGCATCCTCACCGGCGTCCTGCTGACCAACAGCGGGCACTTCCTCGATGTGGCGGTTGGCGACACCAGCGTGCACGCCACCCCCGCGCTCGTGTGGCTGAGTTGGGTGGGGACGATCAACGCACTCGTGCTGATCTTCAACCTGGTCCCGGCCTTCCCGCTCGACGGCGGCCAGCTCGCCCACGCCGCGATCTGGTGGCGCACCGGCGACCGCAACCGCGCGACCCGGGCGACCGGGCGCTCGGGACAGGCGCTGGCGATCGTCGTTGGGCTGCTCGGACTGCTGGGATTCGCCAGCAGCGGCTCCTTCCTCGGAGTCCTCACGATGATCCTCGCGTTCTTCCTCTACCAGGCAGCCGGCGCCGCCGTCGTGCAGGGCGCGCTCGGCCAGCGCATCCAGAACATCACCGTGGCAGACATCATGGACCGCGAGCCCGTCACGATCGACGCGGGCGTCACCTTGCTCGACGCCCGCGACCAGTTCTTCATGCGCTACCGCTGGCCGTGGTTCGCGGTCGTCGATCCTGCCCAACACTTCCTCGGCGTCGTGCGCCAGCAGCGGGTCGAGACCGAGATCGCCGCGGGACGGCCCGCTCTGCCCGTTCTCGACGTGCTGGAGGAGGACATGCCCGTGCGGATCGGCGAGGAGGCGCCGCTCGAGTCGTTGCTCGGCGCCGAGGGGCTCGGCCGGCTGGGCGCGATGGTGGCGGTGGACAGCGACGGGGTGCTGCAGGGCGTGGTCACGCTCGCGCAGGTGCGTCGCGCGCTGCGGCCGGCCGGCGGGGTGTGAGCGAACACCACATCCGCGCGCTGCCAGCGGCCCATACGCGCTCTGAAGAAGGCTCACGCGGCCCCGCCATGCGACGACGCGCCGGCAGTTGACGGGCGGCTGATTTCACCAATATGCGCGTCGAGAGCGACTGCCGACACACTCCAATTGGACATCACGGCGACGACTGAGAATGGCTCGCGAGGCACGCCTAGCCGCCCGTCCTCGCGCTCACACACACGGAGTGATCGGGGGCGCTCGGCTCCGGGAGCGATGAGCCCCCGGGCCGTTCATCGCGCCACGCGACGCCGTGCGGCGCGCCTGCGACCAACCACGGTTCGCGGCGGGCTGCGTTATAGAGTCTCGCCCGCAACCCCTTTCCTCCGATCCATCCAGGAGCCATGCCAGCACACGACGTCTTGATCATCGGGGCCGGCCTCGCCGGCCAGCGCGCCGCGCTGGCGGCCGCCCAAACGGGGGCGAGCGTCGCGATCATGAGCAAGGTCCACCCAGTGCGCTCGCACTCCGTAGCGGCCGCCGGTGGCATCAACGCGGCGATCAGCGTCGATGACGACTGGCGCTCGCACGCCTACGACACCGTCAAGGGCTCGGACTTCCTCGGCGACCAGGACGCGATCGAAGTGATGTGCTCCGAGGCGCCCGGCGAGGTCATGGACCTCGAGCACATGGGCGTCACCTTCCACCGCAACGACGTCGGCGAGATGGACCTGCGCGCGTTCGGCGGCGCCTCGATGAAGCGGACAGCCTACGTGGCCGACATCACCGGCCAGGCCATGCTGCATGTGCTCTACGAGCAGCTGATGAAGCACCACGAGACCGTCGCGCGCTACGAGGAGTGGTTCACCACCTCGCTGATCCGGGGCGAGTCCGGAGATTGCTGCGGGGTGATCGCGCGCGATGTGCGCAGCGGCAGGATGGAGGCATTTACCGCCAAGAACGTCATCCTCGCCTGCGGCGGGGCGGGGCAGGCGTACAAGCCGACCACCAACGGGCTGATCGTCACCGGCGATGGGATCGCCATGGCCTACCGGGCGGGCGCCCCGCTCATGGACATGGAGATGGTTCAATACCACCCCACCTGCCTCGTCGAGACCGGCATCCTCATCACCGAGGGAGCGCGGGGCGAGGGCGCTCACCTGCTCAACGCGGCAGGCGAGCGCTTCATGGAGAAATCGGCGCCCAACAAGATGGAGCTCGCCTCCAGAGACGTGGTCTCCCGCGCCGAGCAGATCGAGATCGACGAGGGCCGCGGCGTCGGACCCAACGGGTCGGGAATCTTCCTGGACGTGACCGTCGTGCCGCGCAAGCGGACGCTCGAGGCGCTGCGTGAGATCGTCAACCTCGGACGCGACTTCGCGGGCGTCGACATCACGCGTGAACCGATCATGATCCGCCCCGGCCAGCACTACATCATGGGCGGAGTCAAGACGGATGTCGACGGGCGGACGCCGATCGAGGGGCTCTACGCGGCGGGAGAGGTGGCGTGCGTATCTGTCCACGGAGGCAACCGGCTCGGCGCCAACTCGCTCCTCGACACGCTCATCTTCGGCCGGCGCTCAGGCGAACACGCCGCCGCCCGGGCCGCCGCGATGGGGCCGCCGGCGGTCGACACGCACGCCCAGTTGCGGGAGGACGCCGGGCGCATCGACTCGATCATCGCGCGCTCGCACGACGGGCGCAGGGTCTCTGAGATCAAGAACGAGCTCGGCGAGCTGATGAACCGACACGCAGCCGTCTTCCGCGACGAGGCCGGCCTGCGCAGCGCGCTCGAGACGATCGGCCGGCTCAAGGAGGAGGCCGATCGCGCGTGGATCGACGACCGGGGCACCGTCTTCAACCAGGACGTGCTCGGGGCGATCGAGCTCGGCTACATGGTCGATTGCGCCGAGGCGACGGTCGTCGGCGCGATCGAGCGCAAGGAGTCCCGCGGGGCGCAGTTCCGCACCGACTACCCCGAGCGAAACGACAAGGAGTGGCTGAAGCACATCGACATCTCGCTTGACAGCGACGGCCCGAAGGTGAGCTACTCGCCGGTCACGATCACCCAGTGGCAGCCCGAGGAGAGGAAGTACTGATGGCCGAAGCGCACGACCGCCCACCCGAGCAGTTCACCCTCAGGCTCCGCCGCTACGATCCCGAGTCCGGCGAGGCGGCCTATTGGGACGAGCACAAGATCGAGCTCGAGCCCCACCGCTCGGTGCTCGAGGCGATCCTCCAAGCGCGCGACCGCTTCGACGGCTCGATCGGTATCCGCTGCTCCTGTCGCCAGGCGATTTGCGGCTCATGTGGCGTGCGCGTGAACGGCGAACCCGCGCTCGCCTGCCACACGCACCTCGACGCCGCCAAGCGCAGCGGCCGCGACGGCGTGATCGAGATCGAGCCGATGGGCAACATGCCCGTGATCAAGGACCTGATCGTCGACATGGACGCGGTCCACTGGAAGAAGATCCGGCGCGTCACGCCGTGGCTGCTCGCCAAGCAGCCGGTGCCCGAGCGCGAGTACCTCGTCCCGAAAGAGTCGATGGTCGACGTCACCCAGACGATGGCATGCATCCAATGCGGCGCCTGCGTATCGGACTGCCTGGCGATGGAGGTGGACCCGGGCTTCATCGGGCCCGCAGCGCTCGCCAAGGCCTACCGCTTCGTCGGCGACCCGCGCGACGACGAGCGCCGCGAGCGACTCAACGACCTCGCCCAAGACCCGCAGGGCATCTTCGACTGCACCCATTGCTTCAAGTGCGTCGAGGCCTGTCCCAAGGACGTCAACCCGATGGGCCAGATCATGCGCCTGCGCCGGATCGCAGGCTCAGACGAGCACATCGTCGACGGGAACAACGGCGAGCGCCACGAGGCGGCGTTCACGAAGCTCATCAAGGACAACGGCCTGCTGTGGGAGGCCGAGCTCATTCCCCGCTCCTACGGCGGCAACTCGTGGTTCGGCAAACTCCACCCGGCAGCCGGCAAGGAGCTGCTGAGCTCGCTCCCAACCGCGATCAGGGGCCTGTTGCGCCGCAAGATGACGATCCCGGGGATCCTCAAGCCGCACAAGATCCCCGCATCCGACCTGAAGGCCGTGCAAGCCATCTATGACAAGGTCGAGAGCCGCCCCGAGCGCTACGAGTTGAACCTCTACATCGTCGGCGAGGACGAGGTTCCGGAGCCCGCCGCAGCGAGCACCGAAGGGAGCAACGCATGAAGGTCGCCTACTGGCCCGGCTGCGTGAGCCGCGGCTTCACTCCCGAGCTGCACGGCTCGATGGCGAGGGTCGCGCCGCTGCTCGATATCGAGCTCGTCGAGCTCGACCGCGCCTGCTGCACCGGAGCGGGCGTCATCGCCGAGCACAATCAGGAGCTGGCCGACACGCTCAACGCGCGCACGTTCGCGCTCGCCCAGCAGGTGGAGGGAGCGGAGCTGATGATGAACATCTGCTCGACCTGCCAGGGCGCCCAGAGCGAGTGTCAAGAGCGTCTCGACGCGAGCACGGAGTACCGCGCGCACGTCAACTCGACGCTGGCGAGCGAGGGCCTCAGCTACGAGAAGGGCCTCACGAACAAGAACTTCCTGTGGCTGCTCGTCGAGGAGATCGGCCTGGAGAACCTCAGCGCGCGCGTCAAGCGCCCGCTCACCAACCTCAGGGTCGGGCCGTTCTACGGCTGCTACATAATCCGGCCCCGCGAGCGCCTCGGGATCGACGCCGAGCGCCCGCGTGACAGCTACCTGGACATGGTGATCGACGCCCTCGGAGGGACCGTCATCGAGTATGCGGGCATGCGCAAGTGCTGCGGCTTCCCGATCATCACCATGAACAAGGACGCATCGCTCAAACAGGCCGGTCGCCACCTCGGCGACGCCGTCGACGCCGACGCCGACTGCCTCGTCACCCCGTGCCCGCTGTGCCATCTGAACCTCGACCTGCAGCAACCGCTCGCCGAACGGGTCGTGGGGCGGGAGCTCCAGATGCCCGTGCTGCACCTGCCCCAGCTGGTGGGCCTGGCGCTCGGCCTGGACCCCAAGGAGCTCGGGCTCAGCCGCCACGTCGTGCGCCCCACCTCGGTGATCGACTGGTCGACGTCGGTCGTGGGCGCCGCCGCCTGAGCCCAGCCAACCACTCGCTGCGCCCCGCAGCGCCGGGCGCGTAGGCTGAGCCCGTGCGGATCCTCACCGTCGTCGGCAACCGCCCCCAGTTCATCAAGGCCGCTGCCGTCTCCGGACCGCTGCGCGAGCGCCACGAGGAGATCCTCGTGCACACCGGCCAGCATCACGACGACTCGCTCTCGAGCGTCTTCTTCTCCGAGCTTGGGCTCGCCCGGCCCGACCGTGAGCTCCAGATCGCGGGCGCCAGCAACACCTCCCAGACGGCGCGAATGCTCGCCGCGCTCGAGCCGATGCTCGCCGAGGTGCGCCCCGACGCCGCGCTCGTCTACGGCGACACGAACTCCACGCTCGCTGGTGCGCTCGCCGCGGGCCAGGCGGGCGTGCCCGTGATCCACATCGAGGCCGGCATGCGCTCGTTCGACCGCCGCATGCCAGAGGAGCTCAACCGGGTGCTCACCGATCACCTCGGCGAGCTGCTGCTGTGCTCCTCCGAGCACGCCGCCGAGAACCTGCGAGCCGAGTCGATCGCGGGCAGGATCGAGGTCGTCGGCGACGTCATGGTCGACGTCGCGATGCGCTGGCAGCCAGCCGCGCGCACCAACTCCTCGGCGCCGGCCGCCTACGGCCTCGCTCCCGGCTCCTATCTGCTGGTGAGCGCCCACCGAGCGGGCAACGTCGATGACCCCGATCGGCTGCGCATGCTCGCGGATCTGATCAAAGCTCTGCCCCCGCCGGTCCTGTTTGCAGTGCATCCGCGCACGCGAGCACGCCTCGAGGCGGCGGGGTTGGTCGAAGCGCTCGAGGCGAGCGCTGGCGTGCGCCTGACAGAGCCGCTTGGCTATATCGAGTTCGCCGCCCTCGTCTGCCAGGCTCGCGCCGTCCTCAGCGACTCCGGGGGCGTCCAGAAGGAGGCGTACCTTGCCGGGGTGCCCTGTGTGACGCTGCGAGCGAACACCGAGTGGGTGGAGACGGTTCAGGTCGGCTGGAACACGCTCGTCGATCTCGACGCCGCCGCCGCGCTCGCGGCGCTCGAACGCGAGCCTCCGGCCGCACGGCCGCAGCTGTACGGCGACGGCCACGCCGCGGTGCGCTGCGTCGAGGCGATCGACGCGCTCGCGCCGGTGCCGAGTCGATGAGCGGTTTGGCCGGCGAGCGCGTGCCAGCCGTTCGCATCGGCGTCGTCGGCCTCGGCTACTGGGGTCCAAACCTAGCCCGAAACTTCGGCGCGATCCCCGGCTGCGAGCTTGCGTGGCTCTGCGACGCCTCCACCGACGCGCGGGGAAAGCTCGAGCGATTGTTCCCGGGAGCCCGCTCGACCCCCGATCTGGCCGAGCTGCTCGGCGACCCCACGCTCGATGCGGTCGTGCTCGCGACGCCCGTGCCGACCCACGCCGAGCTCGCGATCGCGGTGGCGGGGGCCGGCAAGCACTGCTTCGTCGAGAAGCCGCTCGCGACCACCGCCGCCGACGCCGAGCGCGCCGTCACGGCCGCCGAGCAAGCCGGCAAGATCCTCATGGTCGGGCATCTGCTCGAGTACCACCCGGCCGTCGCAAGGTTGAAGGAGCTCGTCGACGGCGACGAGCTCGGCGGGCTCTACTACATATACGGCAACCGCTTGAACCTCGGCAAGCTGCGCGCCGATGAGAACGCCCTCTGGAGCCTCGGCGCGCACGACGTCTCCGTGGCGCTGCATCTGATTGGAGAGGAGCCGCTCGAGTGCCTCGCCCACGGCGCTTCCTACGTCCGCCCCGACGTCCAGGACGTCGTCTTCTGCTACCTGCGGTTCCCCTCCGGGGTCGTTGCCCATCTGCACCTCTCCTGGCTCGACCCGCACAAGGAGAGGCGGATCACGGTGGTCGGCGCGCAGAAGATGGCGACCTTCGATGACATGTTGATCGAGGGCAAGCTCACGATCTACGACAAGGGCTTTGACCAGGACACGCGCTCGTGGGGGGAGTATCTGACCCGATCCGGCGACACCTTCTCACCGCAGATCCCCAACCTCGAGCCGCTGCGGATCGAGTGCGAACACTTCATCGACTGCATCCGCACAGGCGCCATACCCCGCTCGGACGGTCACAGCGGGCTACGGGTCGTGCGCGTGCTCGAGCAGCTCCAGCGCTCGCTCGAGCGTCCTTAGCGCCCGCCTCCCACCGCCCCAATGTGCGTCGGCTACATACCGCGGCGTTCGAGGACGTAGGAGACCGTCCTCAGCATGATCTTCACGTCGGTCCACAGCGACCAGTTGGCCGCGTACAGGTAGTCGATCGCAACCATCTCGCCGAGCGGAACACGCACGGGCCCGAGGATCTGCCAGGGCCCGGTCATCCCGGGCGTGAGCGCCAAGCGCCGACGGTGCCAGCCTTCCACGCGGAGGTCCTCCTCGACGATCAACGGCCGCGGGCCAACCAGGCTCATCTCCCCTTTGAGGATGTTGATCAGTTGCGGCAGCTCGTCCAGGGCGCTCTTGCGCAGGAAGCGGCCCACGCGCGTGACGCGCGGATCGTCGGCGATCTTGAACATTCCCTCCTGCGCCTCGTTTCGGTGGCGCAGGGCGTCCTTGAGCGACTCGGCGTCGGGGATCATCGTGCGGAACTTGAAGATGTGAAAGGGCCTCCCGAAGCGCCCGATGCGCTGCTGGCGGAAGAACACCGGGCCACGGCTGTCGAGCTTGATCGCCACAGCCGCCACGAGCAGCAACGGCGAGACCGCCACCACGCCGATCGACGCGCACAGCAGGTCAAATGCGCGTTTCACGGCCGCAGAGGAGCGGGTGAGGTCGAAGCGCCTGACGCCCATCACCGTCACGCCGTGCAGATCGTCGAACTCGACCGACGATCCCACCGCCTCCAACAGACGCGGAAGAATGCTCACGCGGACCCCAACCGCCTTCAGCGTCCGTACGAGATCGAGCACCTCGTTCGCGTCCGCGCTGCGTGGCGCCACGATCGCGCGGTGGACGTCGAGCGTACGAGCCAGATCGCGGACCTCGGCGAGCTTGGCCTCCGAGCGAGCGTCCGTCGACCACGGCGCGATCTTGTCGAGATCGAGGTGCGCGACGAGGTTCGCACGCACGCCGCCGTGATTGCTCAACCGCGAGCGAACCGTCCTTGCGGCGTCTGCGCTTCCGACGAACAGGCAGCGCTCGGCCGGGGCGATCCGCAGAGCCATCGTACGCGCGAGGGTGCGCGCGACTATCAACAGCACCGTCAGGCTGAGCCACAGGACGAGCGACTGGCCGCGGTGGAGCGCCCCTGCGCCGAACAGGCCCCCGGTCATCCACATCGCCAGCGCGCACAGCGTCGCTACCTGAAAGAGCTTTGGCGCCTCATCGAGCGTGGTCTTGCGCAGAAGCGTCTCGTCGCGGTCATACAAGCCCAGCAGCTTCGTCCCGACGAGCAGGATCGGCAGGGCAAGAAGACTCGACCACGGCAACTGCTGCGACCGTGGAGAAAGCACGGCGGTCAACAGCAGCGCGCCCACGATCGCCAGGGCGTCCGCCGCGAGCAGCGCCCTGCGAAACAGCGAGTCACGCAGCATGCTCGCCGCGGGGCCGCGGCGCTCGGCGACCGGCGAGGGCAACAGGCGCGTGCTGAGCGTGCCACGGCGCCGACCCGTGTTCGAACTGCGGTCCTTTACGGCGGTCGCCGTCGAGCCTGCGTTGTTGCTGTCCATAGCCTCCTAGCCGCCTACGAAATCTTGCCCTACGGAATCGTGCCCTGCCGAGGAGCGTCGCGGCTCACATGTACGCGCGCGTTTCTCTATCCCAACGCAGTCGCGCGGGAATTTCAAGGCTTCACCTGTCAAAACCCATTTGGACAACCGTCGGTAGCGGCCCGGGCCAATGCGAGCGGCGAACGCCCGCACTCGAGCGTTCGATCCCGTCTGCTCGTGCCAGCCAAGCGCCGTCGGACTCCGCTCAAGCCACGTGTGCCGTGCGCCGGCGCTCGAACTCGACAACCTGAAATGCCGCGCGTTGGTGGCGGCGATCGACGCGCAGCACCGGGCCCAGCTCATTGCCCACCCCGCGCAGCACATACGCGTCGCGGGACGCGCTGTGGCGGAAAAGCGGGCTCGCCAACAGCAGCCAGTGCCGGGAAACGTATCGACGCGGTCGTTTTACTGTGCGCATTTCCATTCGTCCCTGAAGGGGTAGACGTCCGTTCATCCATAAACGCTCTCAACAATCGGTGAGCAAATTGTACACCGATGCGCAACGGTTGCGACAGGTCTCTGCGACCGCTCAAATCACCCCAAAGCAAGCACAGTCGCTACGCCTGGCTTGCCTTGAACGGCTCCTCCACCGTGTTCGTGCCCTCGCCCGAGAGCTCAAACGCGCCGTGCAACAGCTGCACCGCTTGCTCCAAGCGATCGCGGTCGATCACGCACGAGATCTTTATCGGCGAGGTCGAGATCATGTCGATGTTCACTCCCTCCTCTGCCAGCACGCTGAACACCTTCGCCGCCACGCCCGGGTGCGAGCGCATGCCCGCGCCGACGATCGACACCTTGCCCATCTCCTCGTGGGTGACCATGCTCGTGTATGACTCGCCGCTCAGCGGCTCGATCGCCGCGCTCGCCACGCGCAGGTCATCGCGCGGCACCGTGAAGGAGATCTCCGCCCGCCCGCCCGCCGACGCAGGCTCGTTCTGGACGATCATGTCGACGTTCACGTTCGCCTGCGCCAGGGCCTCGAAGATGCGCGCAGCGGCGCCCGGCGCGTCGGGCACGCCGATCAGCGTGACCCGCGCCTCGGAGGTCGAATGTGTGACGGCTGTGATCAGCGGCTGCTCCATTGTTTCTCCCTCGGCTACAACAAAGGTACCGGGCTCATCGTCGAATGCGGAGCGGCAGTGGATGCGCACGCCATGGTTGCGCGCGTACTCGACGGAGCGAAGCTGCAGCACGCCCGCCCCCGATGCCGCCATCTCGAGCACCTCCTCGAAGGACACCGTCTCCAACTTGCGCGCCTCGGGGACGATGCGGGGATCAGCCGTGAAGACGCCCGAGACGTCCGTGTAGATTTCGCACACGTCCGCGCCGAGCGCCGCCGCGAGCGCCACCGCGCTCGTGTCCGACCCGCCGCGGCCGAGCGTCGTCACGTTCCGTGCGTCCTTGGAGACGCCCTGGAAGCCCGCCACCAGCACGATGTTGTCCTCCTCCAGCGCCCTGCCGATGCGCTCGGTGCGTACGTCGACGATCAACGCCTTCGTGTGTGACTCGTCCGTCACGATCCCCGCCTGCGAGCCCGTCAAGGAGATCGCCCGGTGGCCGAGATCGTTGATCGCCATCGCACACAGCGCGCACGAGATCCGCTCGCCTGAAGACAGCAGCATGTCCATCTCACGCGGGTCAGGCGCCGGGGAGACCTCCTCCGCGAGCGCGATCAGCTCGTCGGTCGTCTTGCCCCGTGCCGACAGCACGGCGACCACGCGCGCGCCCTGCTCGCGCTTGTCCACCACGCGGCGGGCCGCGCGCTTGATCCGCTCGGCGTCCGCTACCGACGTGCCCCCGAACTTCATCACCACGAGATCTTGCATGCGCCGAGGATTACACAGCGCGGCGGCCCGCGAGCGCCTTGCCGAGCGTCACCTCGTCGGCGTACTCCAGATCCGAGCCCACCGGTAGGCCGCTCGCCAAGCGCGTGACCGTCACCTCCGGCGCGCGAGCGCGCAGCTCCTCGGCGATGTGCAGCGCGGTCGCCTCGCCGGTAGTCGTCGGGTTCGTCGCCAGGACCACCTCTCTCACCGAGCCCGTGTCAGCCGCGGATGATCCAACACGCGCGAGCAGCTCCTCGATCTTCAGATCCTCGGGGTCGACGCCGTCGATCGGCGACAGCGCGCCACCGAGCACGTGGTAGACGCCGTGGTACTCGTGCGTGCGCTCCATCGGGATCACGTCGCTCGGCTCCTCCACCACGCAGATCAGGGCCTGGTCGCGCCTGGTGTCCTGGCAGATGCGACAGCGTGACTCGTCGGTCAGGTTGAAGCACAGCTCGCACAGCCCGATCCTCTCCTTCACCTCCCTGATCGCCTCAGCGAGGGCGCTCGCGTCCTCAGGCGAAGCGCGCAGGATGTGGAACGCCAGCCGCTGCGCCGTGCGATTGCCGACGCCCGGCAGCTTCGACAGCTCCGTCACGAGCTTCTGGACGGGCGGGGCATAGGAGGTGCTCACAGGTTCACAAGCCCGGCAGGCCCAGCCCGCCGAGGCCGCCGCCGCCAAGGTCCAGCCCGCCCGTGGCGCCGCCCATCTTGCTCGCCGCCATCTCCTGGGCCATTCGCAGCGCCTCGTTGACAGCCGCGAGCACCATGTCGGCGAGGATCTCTACGTCCTCGGGGTCTACCGCCGCAGGATCGATCCGCACCTCGCGCAGCTCGAGGTCGCCGCTGATCTTCACCGTCACCATGCCGCCGCCCGCCGACGCCTCGAGGACCTCGTTCTTGAGCTCCTGCTGTGCCAGCTCCATGTCCTTCTGCATCTTCTGCACCTGCTGCATCATCTGCTGCATGTTCGGCATCCGCGGCTGCTTAGCCATCACGCGCCTTTCTCGTTGCTGGTCACGGCCTCGGCTCCACGAGCATCCCCATCGGAGCTCTCGCCGTGCTCGCGCTGCCCGCCGTGATGCGATCGCTCGGCCGGGAGCTCCTCGGCGTCGAACTCGCGCATGAAACGCGCCACCCACTCCTCCTCCGAGCGCTCGCCAGACTCGACCTGCTCGCCAGGGGAGAGCTCCTCGCACAACTCGTAAGACAGCCGCCAACGCTCGCCCGTGATCGCCCGCAGCGCCTCGCTGACCGCCGCGCGGTTCGTCGGATCCTCGGCCTTCTTCTTGTGGAACTGCGCCGCCGAGGAGAACGCCAGCGTCAGGTGCTCGCCCTCCACACCCACCGGCACCGCCTCGCTGATGCACGCACCCAGCATTCCGTTCTCGCCCCGCACGAGCTCAACGACCGCCGGCCACGCGTCGCACACCAACTCCAGGCCACGTCCGCCGGGCGTCGGGGGATCGGCGCGAGCATCTGGATCGCCCGGTGCGGGCGGAATGTTCAGAGCCGGAGCGCCGTCGGGCGGAGGATCGCCGTCGGGCCGAGGATCGCCGTGGGGCGGAGGATCGCCGTGCGCGGAGGAACCACTCGGCGCCGGATGGTCGCCCTGTGCCGCCGGATCGGCGGGCGGCAACGCCTCCGTCGCAGCGAGCGCTTCGGCTGGCTCGGGCGGCGGCTGGGCGCCTGCCGTCGTCTCTCCCGCGCCATCCTCATACGCCGGCGGCGCCTCGACCGCCTGCGCGCTTGCCGCCCTCGCCTCGTCCTGCACCGCGCCGCCAACCCCGGCCGCCTGTGGCGGCCCCTCATAATCGTCGCTCTCCCCCCTGGGGCTTACCGAACCACGATCCGTCCCCCGCTCGAGCCGCTCGATCCTGCTCAGCAGCGCCCGCATCGAGCTGTCCAGCGCCGGCCGCGCCGCCTTGACGAGCGCGAGCTCGAGGCGCGTCCGCGCGTCCGCGCCTGCGCGAACCGCCTCCATCGCCTCGCCCAGCAGCTCCAGCAGCGCGACGATCGTCGCGTGCTCCACGCGTTCGGCCTGTGCCTGCAGCGCCGCATCCGCCTCGGGAGTCAGCGACAGCTCGCCAGGCACTTCCTGCAAGGTCTGCACGACCAGCAGCTCGCGAGCGCGCACCTCCAGATCGGAGGCAAACGAAGCCGCATCGCGACCCTGCTCGACGCACTCCTCCAGCGACCTCAGCGCCTGCGCCGCGTCGCCCGCGGCGACCGCGTCGACGGTCGCTTCGAGTAGCCGCGCGTCCGCCACGCCCAGCACCGCCAGCACATCCTCGAGCGCCACCTCGCTGCCGCTGTATGTGACCAGCTGCTCGAGCGTGCCCAACGCGTCGCGGAAGCTGCCCGTCGCCGAGCGCGCCAGCGCCGCCACCGCCTCAGGCGGGATCTCGATCGACTCCGCCGCCGCCGCGCGGCGCACCACGCTCGCGATCTGCTCGACCGTCGGGCGGCGGAAGTCGAAGCGGTGACAGCGATCGACCACGGTCGCCGGCACCTTGCCCGCCTCCGTCGTCGCCAGTACGAACACCGTGTTCGGCGGCGGCTCCTCGAGCGTCTTCAAGAACGCGTTCCACGCAGCCGTCGAGAGCATGTGCGCCTCGTCCAATATGTACACCTTCCGCCGCCCGCTCACTGGCGCATACGCCACGCTCTCGCGCAGCTCGCGGATGTCGTCCACCGAGTTGTTCGACGCCGCGTCCATCTCGATCACGTCCAACGAGCTCGCTCGCGCGATCGACTTGCACGACTCGCACTCTCCGCACGGCTCCACCGTCGGCCCACGCTCGCAGTTCAAGCACGCCGCCAAGATCTTCGCCATCGACGTCTTGCCCGTCCCGCGCGAGCCCACGAACAGGTACGCGTGGTGGACCTTGCCGCGCTCCACCGCGTTGCGCAACGTCCGCACCACCGGCTCTTGGCCCACCACCTCGGCGAACGTACGCGGCCGGCGCCTGCGGTACAGCGACCGCTGCTGCTCTAGTGGCTGCTCCTCTCGAGACACCGTTCGCCTGAGTCTACCCGCGCCACGCCGCGGCACCGCACCAGCGGCGCGGACGGGCTCCATCGTGCGCGCCGCCGCGGCGCGGACGGGCTCCATCGTGCGCGCTGGCGCGCCACGCCCCGCCACCGCAGCTGCGCGGACGGGCTCCATCGTGCGCGCAAGCGGATAGCGTCCGCGCTCGTGGCCGCCTCGACCAAGCGCCTGCGCGCGCGCCTGTCGGCTCCGCTCGCCATCCTCGCCGGCGCCGTCTTGCTGCGCATCCTCAGCGGCGTCGGCTTCGCCAACTACGACACCCTCTATGCGCTCGCCTGGGGTGGACAGCTCTCGCGCGCGCACACGCCCGCCTACGACGTCGCTATCGCCCCCACGCCCCATCCACTGCTCGAGCTCCTCGGCGTCGTCCTCTCCCCGCTCGCGCCGCACACCATCGAGAACGTCACCGTCGCCCTCGGCTTCCTCGCGCTCTCCGCCTGTGGCTGGGTCGTCTACAGCCTCGGCGCACAATGGTTCGGGCGTGCCGCCGGGGCGCTCGCCGCCCTCATCCTGCTCACGCGCGTGCCCGTCCTCTCCTACGGCGTGCGCGCCTACGTCGACGTCCCCTACATGCTGCTCGTCCTCTCCGCGCTGCTAGTCGAGTCCCGCAGTCGCTCCGCCCACCACCGGCCAGCCGGCGCGCCCGTGCTCGCCCTGCTCGCGCTCGCGGGCCTGCTGCGTCCCGAGGCGTGGGCGTTCTCCGGGCTCTACCTGCTCTACGTCATCGGCTGCACGCCCGCCTGGCTACGCGCACGAATCTCCCGCGCGCGCGACGCTCGCCGCAGCGGCGCCCTCGTCTCCGAAGCTGGGTCCGATGCCGACGCCGAGGCCGATGCCGACGCCGAGGCCGATGCCGACGCCGATGCCGACGCCGATGTCGAGGCCGCGCCGCAGCTCGCTCTCCCGCGCCCTCAAATCATCCGCCTCGCCCTGCTCGCCGCGGCAGCGCCGCTCGTGTGGGTGCTCAGCGACCTCCTCATCACCGGCGACCCGCTTTGGTCGCTCACCAACACCCGTCACACCGCCGCCACGCTCGATCGCGTCACCGGCATCGCCAACGTGCCCCAGTACATCCCGCGGCGGATCGGCGAGATCCTGCGCCCCGCGGTCCTCGCCGGCGCCGCGCTAGGCGGCGTCTTCTCGCTGCTCTGGCTACGCCGTCGCGCGCTGCTCGGAGCGGGCGCAGGCTTGCTCGCCGTCGTCGTCTTCGCCGCCTTCGCCGCCGTCGGCCTGCCCATCAACACCCGTTACGCCTTCCTCGCCGCCGCCATCCTCTGCATCTTCTGCGGCGCCGGCGCCTTCGGATGGACGCAACTCCCACCTCGGGACCCGCGACGGCGCTGGTGGATGAGCGCCGGTGCGCTCGTGCTGCTCGCGCTGCTCGCCTCCGCCCCCAGCCAGTACCGCTCGGCGCATCGCGAACTCGACAAGCTCGCACGCCAGCAGAGCATCGAAGGCGACCTGATCGCGCTCGTCAACCAGCACGCCATCACACTCCGATGCGGGCCTGTCGGCGTCCCCAACCACGCCCCGGTCCCGCTGCTCGCCCTGTATCTCAAGACCAGCCCAGCCAACGTCCTCAGCCCCGAGGCCGGCCACATCTCACGCGGCGTCTACGTCGACCCCGCGAACGTAGAAGTCGAAAAGGACTACGTGCTCGATCCCCGCGACCCGGTCGAGCGCAGCGCCATCCCGCCGGGCTTCCTAGAGGTCCACGCAAACCGATCGTGGCTCATCTTCCAGCGCTGTATGTGATGGACCGTGCACCCCTCGTCGAGACTCCTGCCGCCTGCCG
>Ga0209772_10000179_pt1 | contig 15762 bp, 9 predicted proteins | sample BogFormECP03_OM1_FD_188235 | JGI IMG/M metagenome (GOLD analysis project Ga0209772, IMG submission 188235) | Bog forest soil microbial communities from Calvert Island, British Columbia, Canada - ECP03_OM1 (SPAdes) (version 2) | ecosystem: Environmental > Aquatic > Freshwater > Wetlands > Bog ... | reverse complement strand
TCATCTCCGATGATGTCGTTCGTGAAGATGCTTCCCGACGGCAACGTCAGATTCGCCGGCAGCGCCGTGGCCCAGTGGGTCAAGGTGCTGAAGCGCAATCCGCCCGGTAGATCCATCACCGATCCGACAGTGAGTTGGTGCGTGCGATCCAGTCCGTTGGGCCCAAAATACTTATTGGGATTAGCGAAGTCGGTCGCACCAGTGATGAAGTCGGTGTCGAGCGCCGTCGCATCATAGCGTGCCAGCGCGTAGCTAACCTGCAAATTGAGGTTTTTCACGCCCGGCATGGGATGCTTCAGGTCAGACCGAAACCCGACTTGCATGCCGCTATACACCGACCGCCCAATCGGAAAGAACATCTGGTTCATACCGAGGTTCGGATTCACGCCGGCAAAAGCGCAAGTCGGACACGCCGCCCCGCCTTTTAGCGAGAGGCTCGAATCCATGCCATTGTTGGCAAAGTTGGATATCTGCGCGCCTTTCGAAATGGAGCAGTCGATGGACGCAGCACCGAAACCCGTGCCGCAGCCGAACTGCGCATTCGTCGCCGAGATCGCATTTTCGGCGTTGGCAACATCGAGGAAGCGGGCATCGCCGGTATGGTTTGTGTCGTAGGAGAGCAGCGAATGCAGACCAATCGAGCGCACATAGTCCACGCTGAGCACTGTGCCCGGATGCAATTCGTGCGCTACTCCAACGTTCATCTGCCACGTCCGCGGCGACTTATATCCGGGATACAACGGGGAGGTTCCCGTCACGGTCCCGGCCGCCAAAGCCGTGCCAATGTAATTTGGATTTGCCTGCGGGCCCGCGGCTGCTACCGCCTGTTGATAGGCCTGCTGGAACGCGATGATTTCCGTTCCTGCCTGTCCAATTGGCTGGCCGCAGAAGTCCGGTAGCGTCGGCGCCAACGGTACTGGCACCGGCGCGTTGTTGATGCAGGCTGGCGGGTTGGTCAGGAACCGCCCGGATTGCAATCGAACGGAGCGATCGAACAGAACGTTGTTCCAAACTGAGTTATCCCAGTAAAGTCCGCCGCCCGCTCGAATCACGGTCTTGCCGTCGCCTTTTGGATCCCAGGCAAATCCGACGGATGGGCCGAAGTCCTTGTTGGGTTGGTTGACGCGATCCTCGAGGCCAGTGGTGAACTGGTTGTCGAACTGCTTGTAGGCCGCGATGCCGGCTAAGTCCGCGTCCGATCGGCCGGTATCGCGCGTGTAGCGCAGTCCATAGCTGACCGTGAAATTCTTGCGCAGCTTCCACGAATCGCCGCCGTAGATTTCGAATCGGGTATCCGCCAAGCCGCCGGCCGGCAAATTGAACGCCGGAATTTCAGACGCGAAGCCGAATCCGTTCCCGAGTAGAACCGTGTCTGTCAGATAGTCTAACGGATTTGATGGATCGCCTCCGGGTGCGACATCGGTCAGGAGAGGATTTACTGCCGGACCGGTTCCGATAAAGGAAGCGAAACCTCCGCCGAGCAAGCGGTTCACTGCCGCGCCGAAACGAATGATATGCGAGCCAAGGATTCTGCTGCCGTCATACTTGGTCTGCTTGTCGCTCTGGTAGGTTACCTGCGGTGCCAGGAAGTTGGGCCCGGAGCAAAAGTTATCGAATCCCGACAGGCAAATCGCGTCGTTTCCGATGTTGATCGCCAGGCCCGGAACCGGATTGAACTGGCTCGGGAGCCCGCTGGTTCCATCGCCGATTTGATTGTGGAATTTGGTATACCCAAAGCGAATGCTGTGGGAGAACGCGCCGGTATTGAAGTCCGTTCCCACGGCGTACACCTTGGTGTGGTCGATATTGCTGAACGGCTGGTAAACGTTGGGCACGAATCCCCGCGCGCTCATATTATTTTCATAATTGAAGCGGGCAAATACGCGCCAGTTGTTAGACACCACGTAATCGAGGCGGCCGAGATATTCGTTGTCGCGGAACGGCGAAGTAAAGCTGCCGCTAAGCGAGTTGAATGGCGCTCCCAACGTGACGGGCTCCGCTTGATCCTGCTGCGTCCGTTCCCAGTCGCCGAAGAAGAACAATTTGTCCTTCAGGAACGGCCCGCCAAGCCTCGCTCCGTATTGCTTTCGCGAGTAGGGCAGGTCCGTCGGTGCAAATCGCGCCGAAAGTTCATCGTTGCGGAAATCGTAGAAGCCTTCGCCGTGGATCGAATTGGTTCCCGAACGCGTCGCTACGTTGATCGCGCCGGTTCCGCTGATCTCCGTGGTCAAGTCGAGCGATGATCCTTCCACCTGAAATTCCGCAATGGCGCTCTGCGGGATGTTTTGCGTCGTGGTTCCCACGTTCTCGTCGCTAATATCTATGCCATCGACTTCGATTCTCGCCGCGCGCCCAAATCGTCCGCCGAACGAAACCGACGAGTATCCGTTCTTGGTCGGGTCGAATGTCGATCCATCTTGAATCTGCACGCCCGGCTCAAGCTGCGCCAGGTCAAGGAAGTTGCGCCCGTTTACCGGCAGGTTGTCGATTTGATCCCCGGTCAAAACGTTCTGAATGGTGACCTGATCGGTGTTCACGCGGGTTTCTTCGCTGGTCACTTCCACGACCGTGGTCGAGGACCCCACCACCAGAGTCACATTGTTCGTCGTTACCACTCCGACTTGAACTTGCAGCGTAATTAGCGCGGACTGGAAACCCGGAGCTTCCACTCGCAACACGTAGATTCCAGGATTGAGCTGCCCGGAGGTGAAGGATGCCGATGAACTCACGGGCACAGCACTCGCCTGCCCGGTCGCTTTGCTCGTCACCGTGATTTTCGCGTCAGGAACGACCGCGCCTTGCGGATCAATCACCATTCCCTGAATGCTGCCAGTTGATTGCGTCGATTGTGCGAAAGCGGTCGGACCGCTAATCAACACGGCCAGCACCATCGCCAGCAGCACACCGACGACGCGTTTACGATTCATCGAACCCTCCAAATTTGATAAAGTCGAGTTTGTTTTCGCAACCCAACCGCATGCGCCTGAAGGACGCGAGCTTGCAGAAACAAGTGCAATTCCAGTGTCTTAAGCGATGAATCGCCGCTCATTCCGTATGAATCGCGGTATACCGAGTGACGCGATTGGTTTGAAGGCTTAGACCGCGGGTGTGAATTCGTCTAAACGCTGCAATACCGGTCACTCTGGTGAGAGAATTCCACTAGCGGACGGATTTCAGAAGATGTCTATGGTTTTGCGAATGGGGTCATCGAACACTTTTTGGAATCGTAGCAGGAGAATTGTTCAGGGCAGAAGCAACTGTTTCAAATAGGACGAAGTGTTCAGAGCCCGCCGGCCTGCGGATGCAATGCTGGGTAGAACCCTGGCAGATAATCCATCCCCGATTCTGTCAGCCACTTCGAATTCACTTTGCACCGCGTCGCCAAGCGGCCGGTCATACGAATCGGCCCAAATCTCGGATTGATCGGCGGCACGCACCAGCCTCGCTGAAACATGCACGCGCCCGTCGCATTCCTGCACTGCGCCCTCGACGACGTAGCTCACGTCCAATTCCCGCGCAATCTCCTGGACGCTTTTCCCTGTGTGCTTGTAAGTCATCGCCGTGGTCCGCGCGATCACGCTGAATTCCGTCGCATGCCGCCTCGTTAATTCGGTGATCAATTCGTCCTGCAACCCGTCCGAGAAATTTTCGTCCGCCGCATTTCCAGCGGTGCCGGCAAAAGGGAGCACTAGCAGCCGCACGGATTTAACCCGCGCTGCGCCCGACGATAACACGCGAATGTAGCCCACGCAGGCGATCACGATCAGCACCAGCGCGCCCACCAGCACGGAAACCAGGCGCCGTTTCAACGGAGAAACCGTCACCGTTGTGCTCGTTAGCGCGGGCGCTTCGGGCGCGTCCGTCTCGATCTCGTCAGCCGCGGCCGCAGGAAGAGGCGTGGCTGCTTCGCGCTTGATCGCAATGACTGGCTCGAGGAAGCGATATCCCTGGCCCGGAATCGTTTCGATGAACCGCGAATCTCTCGAAGAATCGCCCAGGGCCTTCCGCACTCTGTAGAACGCTGTGGTCAGATTCGCATCGAAGTCCACGTGCGTATCCGATGTCCACAGCTGCCCGCGAAGCTCGTCGCGCGTGACGATTCTTCCCTGGCTCTCCACCAGCACCTTGAGTAATGTGAACGGCCGGCCCTTCAGGTGGATCTTCAATCCGTTCCGGCGCAATTCGCGGCGCAGACCGTCAATTTCGAAGCTCTCGAAGCGGTAGCAACTCGAGGCAGTCTCGGTATCGTGCGCAGCAACATCGGGGCCTGAAGGTGGTTCGGGCAGAAATGGCGCTTGGCCGTACGTCCCGTCAGTCATTCTGATACCAGCTCCAGGGCGAACACGCTCCCGCGAGTTCCGATCGAACTTCCACGGTAAAGCGACCGCCGCCCCGGCGCGGCATCGAATCTTTACTTCAGTTCAGACTACGGCCAAAATCCATGCGAAATGGGATCAGCTCCCCTATATTTGAATTAGACCCGCGCGGATTGCGAAGGTTAGCGGCGATCGGGGCGAATTCGAGCATCCCAAATGGGCTGGTTTCGTTGACTTCGACCGAGTGCTGAACTAACATTTCGCGCGCGTCGAGATTTAAATCTCGAATCGTGCCGTCACTCAACTTTGACTGACAATTCCTCACTAATCGGCAGCACGGTCTCCCATTACCGCGTCCTCTCGAAGCTTGGCGGAGGCGGCATGGGTATCGTTTACGAGGCCGAAGATCTAAATCTCGGCCGCCGCGTAGCGCTCAAATTTCTGCCCGACGCTCTCGCCGCCGATTCCCAGGCTCTCGAACGCTTCCAGCGCGAGGCTCGCTCTGCTTCGGCGCTCAATCATCCCAATATCTGCACCATCTATGAAATCGGCCAGCACGAAGGCCGCCCTTATCTCGCCATGGAAATGCTCAAGGGCGAGACGCTCAAGCATCGCATCACGGCTGGGCCGCTGGACACCGAGTCGCTGGTGGATATCGCCACGCAGATCGCCGATGGGCTCGACGCGGCGCACACCGAAGGCATCGTGCATCGCGACATCAAGCCCGCCAACATCTTCATCACTCAGCGCGGCCAAACCAAGATTCTGGATTTCGGCTTGGCGAAGCTTGTTCCCGCGAAAGGCGCCGATTCGTTCACCGCCGCCACTCTCGGCGACAAAAACATCTCCACTCCCGGCGCCGCAGTCGGCACTGTCGCTTACATGTCTCCCGAGCAAGCCCGCGCCCGCGAAGTGGACGCGCGCACCGACATTTTTTCCTTCGGCTCTGTGATCTATGAAATGGCCACAGGCCGCCAAGCTTTCAGCGGGAACAGCTCGGTGGAAACTTTCGACGCGATCTTGAACCGCCCGCCGGTGCCGGCCGTTCGTCTGAATCCGATGGTGCCTGCCGAACTCGAGCACATCATCAACAAGTGCCTCGAAAAAGATGTAAAGCTGCGCTATCAACATGCCTCCGATCTGGGCGCTGATTTGCAGCGTTTGCGGCGCGATACCGCTTCCGCGGTGATCATCGGGACGCAATCCGCGCCGTCCGGCTCCTCGGCAGCGCTGAACGCCTCGGCCGGCTCTGGCGGATCCGCCGCAGTAGCCGCGCAACCGGCGGCCCAACCCGCGCACGCTTCCGGCAGTTCCACCGTGGTGGCGGCTGCGAAGCAGCACAAAGTCGCTTTCATCGCCGGGCTGGCCGTCGCGCTTCTGTTGATAGCTGGCGCGGGTTACGGCCTCTACTCGTTTTTCGCCAATCGCACCGCCACGATCCCATTCCAAAGCTTTCAGGTCACGCAAGTCACCAACTCGGGCAAAGCAATTCTCGCGGCCATCTCTCCGGACGGGAAGTACGTGGTAAGCGTGGTTGACGACAGTGGAAAACAAAGCCTGTGGCTTCGCAACGTGCCCAGCGGCAGCAACACTCAAATTCTGGAACCCGATCCATTCACATTTCGCAGTCCCGTGTTTTCTCCGGACGGAAGCTACATCTTCTACCGCAAAGCCACGGATGCGACGCAGACCGAGTACCGCATTTATCGTATGCCGGTGCTCGGCGGCACTCCGCAACTGGTGGCACGCGATGTGGACGTCGGGCCAACTCTTTCGCCGGACGGCAAGCGCATGGCTTACATGCGCGGAAACGATCCCGATGCCGGCAAGTATCGCCTGCTTTCCTCGAATTCGGACGGCAGCGACGAGAAGATACTCCAGATCGCGGCGCTGCCGATGCCCGGCACTCCCGCCTGGTCGCCCGACGGAAAGCGCATCGCATTCATTTCTTTTGCCCAGAGCAATGCCCAGGGACAGATCAGCGTCTTCGACCTGGCCAGCAGCAAAGAGTCTCCGCTCACATCGTTCAGCGACAGAGTTTTTACCGACTTGGCGTGGACTCCCGATGGCAGCGGATTCCTGGTGAACTATCGCGCGTCGGGCGCAGGCAACCAGCAAATCGGTTTCGTCTCCTATCCCGCCGGCCGTTTTCAGTCGCTTACCAACGACACGCACGGTTATCGCACGCTCAGCCTCTCTGGCGACGGCAAGACCATGGTCTCAATTCAGCAGCAAGAAACCGATTCCGTTCTGCTGCAGTCCTTGACCGGCAATGCCGCCCCCGCCGCGATTCCTGGGCTCCCCAATCAGGCCGAAGTCCATGGCGTTGACTGGGACAACCACGGAGCGTTGATCGTCACCACCGCGACCGCCATCCTGAGAATGTCTCCCGACGGCAGCCAGCAAGCCACTCTCCTTAGCGACCCATCGGAGACGATTTTCCGCGCGTCGGTTTGCCCCCGAGGCGGCCCCATTCTCTTCAGCACCTATCTTCGCGAAGGGAAGACCACCACAAACATCTGGCGTATAGATGCGGATGGAACCCGTGCGAAGCAACTCACCAGCGGAAAAATCGACGGATTCCCGCTCTGCTCGCCGGATGGCGCATCCTTCTACTACATCGACAATGCGACGTCTCACATCATGAAGATGTCCATCGATGGCGGCTCTCCGGAGCTCGTCAAAGCCAGCGCCATACCCAGCGGATTCCTGCAAGGCGGCGTGAACTTTTCGCCCGACGGCCGGTGGATGCCGGAGGTCGCCGGGATCACCGACGTTACCACGCAGGTGGGCAGCAACAAGATCATGCTCGTCGATGTGAACGCGAACACCGAATCGGCCGTGAAGACTCTTGATCCCCGCGCGGATATCGCCCTTCCCATCGCATTCACGCCCGACGGCAAGGCGGTGGCCTATGCCATCGTCGAGAACGGCATCGGCAACATCTGGGCCCAGCCGCTGGATGGCTCGCCGGGGCATCGCTTGACGAACTTCACCTCCGATCGCATCCGCACGTTTCAGTTCTCGCCTGACGGCAAGACGCTCGCCGTCACCCGCCTGCACGTAGTCTCCGACGTAGTGCTCCTGCGCGAAACTCGGGCTGCTTCGCAATAGATTTTCGATCTTAGAGATTCGTGCCGACAGGAGCGCGCTCAAAGATCAGCGCTCCGAAGGCGGCGAATGTTATGAGCGTCATCAAGACCAGCGACGAAACGCCATACACGCACCACATCCGCAGAATCTGCCCTTGAATGCTCGTGACGTAAAGCAAATAGGCAAGTCCGATTCCCGCGAAATAGACCGTGAGGGCCCGGCGGCGTAGCAACGCTAGCACTGCCAGCAGCGCGTACGCGGCAATGCTCAGTGCGGCCATGGGAATCCCACGAACCTCCGCGTAGGGGCTCTGATTCACATAGGCGCAGTTCCAACTCGAGTTTACAATTTCGATTGGCTCTACAGGCGCAGCGTAGCGCTCAGCTAGGGCAAGCGACGACACCGCAATTCCAGCGATTGCGAGAACGGCGATCACGTAGCGCATTTTTCGCCTCCACAACCCCGGGTTCTTTCTCTGATTAGTATCACACTCTCGCATCCGTAGTGACTGATCTGCATTTTGGTTTTGCCGTCGTAGGGGCGGGCTCGGCGAGAACCGACACAGGCAGGAGTGCCTGTGCTACTGGAAAGCGTGCCATTCACCGCTGTGCAACCTAACCAACGGGTGAGAAGATGACCACCCATGGCGACTCCTTCAAAACTGTCCGGCGTCAAGGCACTCGCCTTCGACGTGTTCGGCACGGTAGTAGATTGGCGCGGCTCCATCATTCGTGAAGGCAATCATTGGGGCAGAACGAAGGGATTACAAGTGGACTGGGCCAAGTTCGCGGACCGCTGGCGCGCCGGCTACGGCCCGTCGATGGACAAAGTCCGCAATGGTTCACTGCCTTGGATGAACCTCGATCAATTGCACCGGCTTACCCTCGATGATTTGTTGACGGAGTTCAAAGTCGCCGGCTTGAGCGAAGAAGAAAAAAACCACTGGAATCGCGTTTGGCATCGGCTGACTCCCTGGCCGGATGCGGTCGAAGGGCTAACGCGCCTAAAAAGCAAGTTCGTGGTTTCATCGCTCTCGAATGGAAACATTTCGTTGCTCGTGGATATGGCCAAATTCGCGGGGCTGCCGTGGGACATGGTGCTGTCGGCGGAGTTGTTCCATCATTACAAACCGGATCGCGAAGTTTATCTCGGCGCGGCCGATCTGCTGGGCTGCCAACCCGCGGAAGTTATGATGGCGGCAGCGCACCCTTTTGATTTGAAGGCCGCGCAAGCATGCGGCCTCAGAACAGCGTTCGTGTCGCGTCCTCTGGAGCACGGTCCCGGAAGTGAAGCGGCCCCGGCAACAGGTGAGCCTTTCGATTTCACGGCCCGCGATTTTCTGGAGCTGGCGGACAAGTTGCTGTAGTGCGGCGGAATAACCATTGCGAAGCCTGATAAACCCGCGAAACGCTTGTTTTGAAATTTTCCCGAACCCGAACTATAATCGGCTCACTCGACACTCTTGTCGACATCGGCGCATTTGCCGAGAAGGAGGTGATCCAGTGAGGTACGGTTTACGTTGAAGTAGTCGAGGAGGCGCTCGTGACTTACCGGGCGCCTCTCTCCTTTTTTCCCGCCAGCCCGAATTCCCCCTGTGCGCCCGATATCGATAAACACGCTAACCAACGCCGTCAATTTTGCGTTTCGCGCCGGCCGTGATTTCGGTCGTTCCTGAGTTTGCCGGTCGTCAGAGCCGGCGAGACGCCAGCGGTACGGGGATTGTTAGCGCGCAGCAGTCCGTTCCCTCAGCGCATCGGCCAGAACCAAGATTGTTCCGCAGAACAGCAGGGTATCGAAGAAATAATTCAACGCTTCAAGGTCCGTGGGACTGGCGACTAGAAGCGGAAGGTAAACAAACAGCATGAGAAGCAGAATCATGATTCCCATATAAGTTGCGGCCTTCTGCGCTTTCCAGTTGATGACGAGAGCTGCCCCGGCCACGAGAAGCACCGCTCCGGCTAGATAAGCCCACGCCAGGCGCGCGGGAATCCAAGCGGGGATGATTTTTTCCAGCGGCACTCCGGGCGCATTCGCGGGATGAAAAAAATGTTCCACGCCATAGAAAACGGCGGGTATCGCGATGAAAAATTTCGCCACGGTCACGAGCCAGGGCGCGCTGCGTCTGCCCCCGCTGCGCCAATGAGCTCCCGCATAAGCAAGACCGCCGCCGCTGAAGGCTGTCTCTCGCAGCGCCAGCACCCACGAAATTCGATTGCCGGGCCCCGCAATGACGCCCGGTATGTCCATCAAGACTACGAATAAAAAGAACATGGCGCCTACAAGCGTCGCCGCCAGCGGCGCCTGGATCTCGAGGGTGATGCTCAGAGCAGCGGCGATCAGCCCGATGCCCACAAAATAAACCCAGAAAACGTGGGCTGGCATCCATCGCGGGACGATTTCTGCGATGTCCGAGGTGTTGGTGAAATGCTCCGTTCCGAAGACGGCTAGCGGAATCGTAAAAAACAATCGCCCAAACGGCAGGATTTTGTCAAGGCCATGCATTTCCGCCAGCTCGCCCTTGAGGATCTTTATCAGGCCGATGATCAGCAGAATCGTCGCGGAGAAATACAGCCAGAAAATCCCACTCGGTATGCCGAGAACAGCAAGCGCAGCCGCAAGATGGACGTTAGCGAAATCCACGAATTCGAAGTGCATCCAGTTCACCCCCGTTTGAGACTCTGAACCACCTCGCTACGGAAGGGTTGCTCTACAACTTCGCGTACTCTGCTTTGGCTTGCTTCAGGATGGGGACTTCGGGATCGGCGTTCTTCCACAGTGCGAAAAAATTCTGATACGCGCTCTTTGATTTTGCGGTGTCGCCCGCGAGAGCGTACGCGCGCCCAAGCCCGAGATGCGCGAGAGCGCCAATCGGTGCGTTACCGACTACATAGGCGTGATCGAGAATTTTCTGAAACTCTGCGGCAGCTTGGGCGCCTTGCTTGGCCGCCAGATAGGCTTCGCCTCGCAAGTAAATCGGATAGAGGGCGAAGGTGAAGATGCTGTTGGTCTGGCCCAATTCGTATGGGGCCGCCGCTGCTAGCGCATCGATGGCTCGCTTGCTGTCGTCGGCGTGCAGTGCTGTTGCCGCAGTGATCATCGGCAAGTATTCGGAACGTACGATCGTGTCGTCCTTGAAATTCTTGGCTAGTTCGGCGGATAGGCGCTCGGCCTGTGCGGAATCGCCGGCGAGCGCTAGGGCAATGGCTGAGAAGGCTTCTGCTTGTCTTCCGTTTGCGCGGGCAAGTGCAGCTTGCGCGTCCTGCTTGGTTGCGGCCATATCGCCTAATAATGCTTCGCGGATCGACGCCTGTGCTTGGTGCTCTGCGGCTGTTTCTTTTTCACCGATTCTTTGCGCGGAATCGGCGGCGCGGCGCATTAGATCGCGGCTTTTGGCGAGTTCGCCGCCGAAGGCCGCGGTTTCGGATTGGAGGAACAATATTTGATCATCGATCCCCGGCTTGCCGGCGGCCTGTGCGACCTCGTGATCCATTCCCGCGGGGTCGTGTTGCAGGAAATTCAGCATGTAAACGACGAGCGGGATCCAAGGCGATTCGACATTGCGGGTGCGGGCTTCTTGTAAAGTGGCCCTGGCTTCGTCGAGGCGGTTGAGCCACTGGTCGGTGTACATCAGATTCACGAGATTATCGCCGCTGGCCGGGTTGATCCTATAAGCTTCCTGTGCCGCGCGATGGGAATTCTCGTAATCTCCCAGCGAGAGATACACGAGCCATAGCATCAGTTGAGGATCTTCATCACGCGGGTAGGTCTGCGCCCACAACTCCGCCGCTGTGCGGGCCCCTTCCAAATTGCCCAGAGCGAAGAACTGATAGTAAGCGGTAATGCTGAGTGTTTCCCCCTCCGTGGTGCGGCCGCGCAGTTCGTACGCTTTGCGCGCGGATTCGGCGGCCTGGCCGAGCTCGCCGAGGGGATAGTAACTTTCCGCGAGGCGAAGATAAGCCATGGCGAATTTCGGATCCAAAGAGACGGCCCGCTGGAAGAGCGGGATGCCGGCCGGGTAATCATTGACTACGTCGATGGTGTGATTGCCGAGGGTATAGGCTTGCAGCGCCTCGAGCGACGGAGTGGTTACGTTTTCCGGCGGAGCCTCGTATTTCTGGAGCGAGGCCAGCGATTCTCCGAGCTTCCCGCGAAGTTTTGTCGCGGCGTCGCCGAGCGCTTTGAGAACTTGCTCTTTGCCGTTGGCGGTCTCTTGTTCATCGGCGAGTACGTCGCCGTTGCGGCAGTCCACCGCCTTCAAACCCAGAACATATTGGCTACCCAAGCTGCCAATGGAGCCTTGAATCGAGACCGCGCTCGCGGTGCGCTGACAGACTTCGCGTGCGATTGCCGGCGTAAGCCGCGCGTCTTTGGGCTGCGCCATCAGCGTCAGCGTCTGCGCAATGCGCTCGTCCGATATCAGGCTCAGAAACGGCGATTGCTGCAGTTGCGCCGAAAGTCCTTGCCGCAGTGTGCCGTCGAAGACCGGATCGCCGGTGGTGTTGGCGAATTCGGCCAGGACGATGGTGTCTTTGTCCGTAAGTTTGGGCGCCGGTTTATGCAAAAAGAAATAGGCGGCGCCGGCTGCGGCCAAAATGAGCACTGGGACGGCGATCCAGATCCATCGCCGCGCCGGAGTAACGGCCGCAACCGCTGTCACTACGCCGCTCGATGGCAGACTAGTCGCTGACATCGTTCGCGATTCGCTCCCGCGCTTAAGCCGTTGCAGGTCTGAGCGCATTTCCGCCGCGCTTTGGTAACGCAGGTCGCGATCTGTTTCCAGCGCCTTGCCGATGATGCGCTCGAGCTCGGACGGCAGATTCGTATTCACCTGCGAAGGAGGAGTCGGCGTTCCCTGCAGAATTTCGTGGAAGATGACCGCGGAGCTTTCGCCGCGAAAAGGCGCGATTCCTGTGGCCATTTCGTACAACACGGCGCCGAAAGAAAATAAGTCGCTGCGCCCGTCGAGTTCCTTGGCGCGCGCTTGCTCGGGCGACATATAGGCAATGGTTCCGAGCATAGTGCCAGGGCTGGTGAGCTGGCTGGGATCGATTTCTAGAGTGGCGCGCGTTTCGGCGTCGGCAGGCGCGGGTTTGGCGCCGGTGACCTTGGCAAGCCCGAAATCGAGAATCTTGGCGTGCCCGCGCTTGGTGACGAAAATATTCTGCGGCTTGATATCGCGGTGAACGATGCCTTCGGCATGTGCCGCATCGAGCGCGTCGGTGACCTCGATGGCCAGTGGCAGCAATTGATCCAACTCCATCGCGCGCCCGCCAATCGTATGCTTGAGCGTCTCCCCTTCTAGAAACTCCATGGCGATGAAGGCGCGGTGATCCTGCTCGCCGACGTCGTGAATCGTGCAAATGTTTGGATGATTCAGGGCTGAGGCGGCTTGCGCCTCGCGTTGAAATCTTGCCAGCGCCTGCGGATCCACGGCAACTTCTGCGGGAAGGAACTTTAGCGCGACGAAGCGATGCAGCCGCGTATCCTCGGCCTTGAAGACCACACCCATCCCGCCGCTTCCGAGTTTTTCCAGGATGCGATAGTGCGAGATCGTTTGGCCCGGGAGTGGCAGAGACTCCGACATACCGCGCCATGGTAGTTTGCGGGGATAACTTGAGTCAATGAAACTGCGGAAACTGTGGCACCAGTCGGCAAAGCTCTCAAGCGCCTGATAAACGCGCTCACCGGACAAATGGTTTTTGTATCTCAGGCAATGCGAGCAATCAGCGAGAACCAGTTGCACTACTTGCTTGTTCGGTTTTTGCCTGTGGATATAAGATGGCGCAGGGAAGTCAGGAGAAATCATGGCCCATCAACCACCACTGAAATTTATCTTCTACATTGCCGCCACCCCGGAAAAGGTGTGGGAAGGCTTCGTGTCGCCGGAGTCGAACCGCATCATCTTCGGAGGCGCCGAATTCGAAGCGGACCTCAAGCCCGGCGGCTCGCTCGCATGGGTGGGCCCAGGGCCCGATGGCAAGCCCATGAGCTACGTCCGCGGGAAAGTCCTGCGGTGTGAGCCGCCAAAAGTTTTTCAGTACACCTTCGCAATGGCCCAAAGTGATAAGCCCTCACGCGCAACGATCGAACTCGTTCCCGAGACCGAAGCCACCAAAGTAACAGTGACGCACGACGAGTGGGCCGACGATGACACCACGTACGCAGCCTGCGCCGATGGATGGCCACGCATCCTTTCCCGCCTGAAGACGCTTCTCGAGACTGGGAAGACGTTCAAGCCGCATTGATATCAGGCCGCAACGCTCTGAAGTTTTTCGGCCGTCGGCGCTTCGCGGGCGCTCAGTTAGCCAGAGCGCTGGAGGAAAAAATGAACCATGACGCGAGGCTGATGGCTGGCATCCTTTTGATGGTCGTGCTGGGAATCGGTTTGGTTCGGGCGTAAGGCGACGTTGGAAAGCGTCACCGGTCAATGCCTGATTAACGTAACACCGGAAAATGAAGCAGTACAGCGAGAGGCAACTCAAATGCTGAGAACCACATCAGCACTAGATGCCTGTTGATCGCCGCGGTTCCCTTGGAGTCGAGGAGAAACTTGAAAGTACGATTCGCCGTAATGATTCCGGTTTGGGGATTTCTGATTGCGACGGCACTCGCCAGTCCCTTGCGCTTGAACGCACAGGCGGCACCCGGGCCGATTCTGCACCCGCCACCGCAGCCGCAATCGGCGGACGAGACGCCGCAGCCTGAGGCCAAACCCGAACCGCCGAAACTGCCGGCGCGGAAGACTCTTGCCGGTCCTTGGAAATTGAATCGCGATGAAAGCGATGATCCGCGGCAGAGAGTGCGCGCTGCGGAGGGCTCGACTAACGGCAACTCGGGTGGCAATCCTGGCCGCGGCAACGGGGGCGGTTATCCGGGCGGATATCCTGGAGGTTATCCGGGAGGCGGCGGCCGGGGAGGTTGGCCTGGGGGCGGAGGCGGAGGGACGTCCGGCGGCTCACGAAATTCCGGGCAAGATCTTGAAGACAACCAGAAGTTGCAGGAGCTGGTTTACTCCTCGCAATCGCTCAACGTCGAACTGAAGAATCCTGAAGTCGATGTGACCGACGATCAAGCTCACAAGCTGCTGCTGTACACCGACGGACGGAAATTGGAGAAGTCCACGAACAGCAATCAGCAAGAAGTTCTGGCGCACTGGAGCGGGAGCGAGCTGGTATCGGATGAGAAAAGTCCGCTCGGCGGAAAAATGAGCCGTACATTTGAACTGGAGCAAGAGGGCCGGAAGCTCTACGAAACTTTGCACATCGACAATGGTCGGTCCGGCAGGCCGGTGATCATCCGATACGTCTATGACCTCGCCGGTTCGGACTCGCCGAGCGGCGAGGAATCTGATCCGAACCGGCCCGTGCTCAAGAGACGTTCTGACGACAACAGCAGTACGCCGCAGTAACAGCCGCGAAAAAATCAATTCGCTCGGCGATTTTTGCTCGCGCGGATTCGTGTGCCCGTTGCCAGCAACTATGCCGCGGCGACTAGGGCTTCTGCTGTTTGTCTTCGCCGGCGGGAACTAGGCGGATGCCTACGCGAAAACGTTTGTAATCCGAATAGTGAACGGTCATGCGGATGTGCACGTCGCCGGAGCTGAAGTGCAGCGTGTCGTCGGAGCGCGTGTAGGTGGGGAACCAGTAGTGGCCTTCGATATTTTCGCGGTAGGTCTCAAAGCGCGGGAATACATTTTCGGCGCCATGCTTGCGAATGTCCGGCACCGCCTTCCCGTAGGTCTTGACGATTTCTAGATCTTTGTCGTCCACCCAGACGCGTCCTTGAAAGTAACGCTGATTTTTTTCGAGCTTCTTTGGCGCGACGTCGAATATGTAGGTGCCGATTTCATCGACTTTTTCGCGGCCGACGTAGGTCACGTCGTACTTCGGCAACTCCGCGGTGGTGAGCACGAAGGGCTGCACGTTTCTCAGATCGGCTAGATCCTGCTCGGAGAGCGATATGCGCTGGAGCGTCGGCTCCGGCGCATAAGTGATATTTTCGTAGCGCTGGCCCGCGGTGGTGAAGATGATGTCGCTGGTCATGCGATACTCGCCGTCCGGCTGGCCGTTGTCGTCGATCGTCTGCACTACGAAAGTCTGGACGTAAGTGAAATTGTCACGCTCCTTTTTGAATTCCTCTTCGCGCTGCGCGAATCGTTGAATGATCTGGTCCACTGGGACCGCCGGCGCGTCTGTCGAAATTCCCGGCGCGGTTTGACTCGCGGCTCCAGGCTTGGGCTGCGGCGGAGTTTCCTGTGCCGCCAGCGGCAGAGAAAAAAATGCGCCGGCCAGCAGCGCGAAAGCTGTCACTCGCGTTCGCGCTCTGCAGATTGTCAATCGTCGCAAATATTCGT